>OCZT010001407.1_pt1 | contig 24924 bp, 18 predicted proteins | sample 1539031 | NCBI WGS metagenome assembly OCZT01 (sample SAMEA3539308, study PRJEB22396) | soil metagenome | biome: tundra; feature: field; material: soil | place: USA | collected 2010-05 | depth 0.15 m | reverse complement strand
AGCAAATTCAGTTTGGGTTTCTTGACTCTTATTTGAAATATCTTTCTGTTTATAAAAATCCCAAACCAAATTAAACACAAATGCGTACAAATATGAATTTTCATCCAGGAAATGAATTATTTTAAATTTATATATAATATTTTGTATACGAACACCTGGTAGATAACTATAATTGAATACCTTAAGAGAGTCATTTTGAACAATGAAAATTTTTGACCGAATGTTATCTTCAATATCATTTGAAGAGACTGCAAGTACAACAAAATCTGGATTATATTTGTACCCTTCATTCTCAAGAAAAACTAACTCTTCAGCATTGCCAAATCCTGCAACACCCGCATTTATTACAGTCGCATCCAGGCCTTTTTGTCTCAAAATATTTTCTGTTACCCATGAAAATGTTTCATGTTGATTTACCTCATAACCTTGTGTATGTGAATCTCCTAAACATAATACACGAATTTCGTTTTCGTTTTTTGCATATTCAATGTTTTCGTCATTTCTAAATCCATGGTTATTGGTTTTAAAATTAAAAACACCATCTACACTTGTATGTTTGAACACCATATTTGATCGAACAACACGAATAGAAAAATCGCCATATTTAGCATTGGTGGTGTACCTGGGAAAAAGAAGTATACTTTTTTTATATAAAAGACGTACAATACCTTCCCCAACAATCAATGCTACAATTATTGATGATAATAGAAGGGCTAAATTGCCTAACCATTTTGCCAATGTCTTTTTCATAATAATAATTAAATTAAATCTAATCTAGTTTGAATTTTTCCATCCATTTTTCCCTGTTTTCCCAATCTGGCTGATCTGTTTTCTTTAAAATAAAATTATTTACTACTAAATAATCCATTTCTGTCCTCATAAAACATTTGTAGGCATCTTCAGGAGTACATACTATAGGTTCTCCTCTGACATTAAAACTGGTATTAACAACAACACCATAACCGGTTTTTTCTTTAAATGTATTAATAAGCTGCCAATATCTTGGATTAGTTTCTTTGTGAACAGTTTGAATTCTAGCAGAAAAATCTAAATGAGTAATAGATTGAACATCACTCCTTTCATAGTAAAGTTTCTCCCATAAATCTAAATCGTGGTAGTTAATGGGCAGTTTTTTCCTTCTTTCTTCATTAACGTCTGCAATCAAAAGCATGTAAGGTGAGGCAACCTGTAAATCAAAAAAATCTCCTGAACTCTCAATTAATACTGATGGGGCAAATGGTCTGAATCCTTCTCTGTATTTAATTTTTAAGTTCAGTTTTTTCTGCATTTCAACATTTCTGGCATCACCCAGTATGCTCCGATTTCCTAATGCTCTGGGGCCGTATTCCATTCTGCCCTGAAACCAACCTACAACATTACCGTCATCAAGGAAATCTGCAGCTTCAATACATAAATCCGGGAAGTTTTCAATTTTACGATATATTGCTTTATGCTTTTTGAAAATAAGGACCGCTTCTTTGTCTGAAAAATCAGGACCAAGATAAGCACCCTGCATTGAATCGCACTTATCGGAAATAATTCGTTCTTGATCATAATACATAAAGTGAGCCATTTGTGCCGCACCTAACGCACCGCCGGCATCGCCTGCAGCCGGTTGTATAAAAATATCTTTAAAAATATTTTCTTTTAACAGTTTCCCGTTTGCAACACAATTGAGCGCAACTCCTCCAGCCAAACACAGGTAATCGGCGCCAGTTATGTTTTTGGCCTCTTTAGCCATCTTCAATACTATTTCTTCAGTTACATTTTGAATCGCATAAGCTAAATTACAGTGGATCTGTTCAATTTTACCATCGGGTTTAACTATTGGGAAGCCAAAAAGTTTTTCCCATTTTTTCTCCTTAACCATTTTAAGTCCGGTTGCATAGTTGAAATAATCCTGATTTAGCCAAATAGAGCCATCATCTTTGATCGAAACAATATGCTTTTTGATTAATTCTATGAATTTATTTGTTTGCTCGGAACCTGAATTTCCATATGGAGCTAATCCCATCAATTTATATTCTCCTGAATTAACTCTAAAACCAAGATAATATGTAAAAGCTGAATAAAGAAGCCCAACCGAATGAGGAAATCTCATTTCCTTTTTCATGACTATTTTATTACCTTTCCCATGACAAATAGACGCAGTTGCCCATTCACCAACACCATCAATTGTTAATACGGCAGCCTCCATGTAAGGTGATGGGTAAAAAGCGCTTGCAGCATGTGATAAGTGATGTTCAGTAAATAAAAGTTTTATTTTCTTTTTGTTGTACTTTTCAATTTGATCAAAACCATCATAAAGTAATTTTTTTAGAAACAACTTTTCCTTTATCCAAACAGGCATTGAGGTAAGAAAAGAAACTAACCCTTTTGGCGCAAAAGCATAATAAGTCTCTAATAGCCTTTCGAACTTAAGGAAGGGCTTATCATAAAAAACAATCGAATCCAGTTCATCAATGCTGCACCCCGAATATTCCAGGCAATATTTAATAGCATTTATTGGAAAGTCAGGAGTATGTTTTTTACGTGTAAACCTTTCTTCCTGAGCAGCGGCAACGATATTACCGTCAATTAATAATGCTGCTGCGGAATCATGATAATAAGCAGAAATTCCTAATATTTTTATCATAACTTTTTATTTTTATTGTATCAATATGTTCAAAATAGCATAGAAAATGCAAGTATATTTATTACAAGGGAAATAGATACATGGACAGACACTATTTAGTTCTTTTAATTTTTACTTCCTTATGTTGTATTTTACTATTAACTGGCAAAGGGTTATTTAATCAGATTAATTTCATCTTCTCCAGAAATATTAAGAAAATAAACTTTGTATTGCCAAAAATATATCGTCTCCATAATCGTTTTGGTTCGCTTATCAGACGATGCAGCCACTCAAAACCCATATCAATCATCCATTTTGGGGCACGTTTGCAGGTTTCAGCATAGAAGTCAAATACAGCTCCGATACAACAAATATGCGTAACTTTTAATTCATCGAAATGCGTAGCTGCCCATATTTCCTGTTTCGGAGCAGTCATTCCAATAAAGAGTACATCGGGATTAAAATCATTTACTTTGCGAATCATTATCTTATCATCCTCTTCTATAAATATTTTCTTAAAAGGGGGACTGAATGAATCTACTTTAATATTCGGAAACTCTCTGGATACACGCATTTTTATGAGAAAATTTGTAGATTTAGTCGACCCTAGAAAAAAACATCTGCCATTAGCCTGATTAAGCTGCACCATTTCATGGAAAAATAACTCATGACCGGATATTTTCTTAAGTCTGATACCTGTTAAAAATCGTAATGCATAAACAATCGCAATACCATCGGGTAGTATTATATCACTTTTCTGAAACGCATATTGAAACAACTTATCTTTTTGGACAACATTGAAGGCGTGTGCATTAATACAGATAATAAGCGTTTTATTATTTGACAGCTCATATAAAGAACCATTATATATTCTGTCTTTTAAGGAGAATAAATGCATTTAAATTAATTTATAGATTAATATTAATTCGTTACTATTCATCTGTTTGTCAAAATATTAGGACCAAAATAAAGGGTTATTGGAACAATCTAAAGACATTATTCACCAATCTTCTTATTGTTTCAGTTTTAAATCGAATACAATAGAAACCAATTTGGGATTACTTATTTGCGATTCGTTTAATGGCCAAATATGTCTGATAGAGTGTTATAAGGTGAACCAATTGCTACTAGGGACAAATAAATAGGTCTCTATTAATATATAAAAATAAGGATTTCTTGGAAGTTTTATTACAGTATATCCATTTTTATATAATTTTTTAATCAGATCAGGATTTACATCATTTTTGAAGATGACAACAGTAGCAAGTCCAAAATTAAGCAATGAAATTTTACAGAAAATATTTTGAACGAAAATACCCAATGCAGTCACTAATTTTGCCCAATTAATCCCTTTTGTTGATTTTGATGAAAATTTGGAAATAAAAAAATCGTTAAATTTTTTATACGCTATATATTCGAAATCCAGTGCAACAACCATTTTGGTGATTTCCTTTATATTTACTCTAAAGATATAATTGCCAGTATTTTCATAATGCGGATTTATCTTTTTCCTCAGGGTAGTCTTGATGGTTTTTTTAAAAAAATCAAGTAGTTTTTCTCTATTTTCTTGAGGTTCAATTAATATCACTGCATTTCTTGCTACTCTTATCATTTCATATAAGGCAATTGGCGGACGGGGAAAATGATGATAAGCCTCTTTGCAAAACACAAAATCAAAGGATCTATCGCATTCCGTAATTCTTTCAGAATTTATGGCTTTGTACTTTTTTATAAATCCTAATTTGTGCGCTTCTGAAAGAGTTTCATCAGAGATACTTGTAGCCAAAACATCTAAACCTTTATTTTGTAAGAAATACGCATCTGATCCATAGCTACCATCACCTATAGTAATCCAACTTGAGTTGGGGAAAAATTCAATTAGAGGTAATATGATATTTCGCATCCGCTCATGTCTCCAATTATCAATATTATCAGGCTCATAATAACATGATGCAAATGCACCTGTAATTCGACTTTTTTTTTCATTCTCGATATGCATTTGATAACTTGTATCGATTTGATTAAGATTTTTATTCATTTCAAATTATTACTTTAATTTTTAGTATATATCCTGATTTTCAATGCTTATTTTCTATTCTTAATGCCAAATTCATTCAAATATTTAGAAAATAATAAGAATTAAACTGAAGTAAATCCAAAAAGTAGTTTTAAGTCTCACTAAAACGAAGTATTGAGAATAATCTAAACTAAACAGAATTCTTTTCTTAATTAATTATATTCTATACGGATCGCAATTTATAAGTATTAGATATTTTAATTTTGATCATTGATCTAATTGCTACCAAACAAGTCTTGTAATTTTATTTTTAACATCTTAAAATACCGAATAATAAATCTAATATTAATTGAAAATAAATTGGCTACAAGATAAATATACCATTTTCTATCATAAATTAGTCGTGCACGATGGTAAAGAGAAGGAAGATGATTTTCAGATCTTAGAGAACTGAAACTTCTAATAAATTCTTTAATATTAACAGCCGAATTAACCTGACCAATACCAGAAGCATTTTGATAGGTATAAATAATTGCATTAAGATTAAGAAGTATTTTAAATCCAGCATTGGATGCTCTTCTCATGAATTCTGTATCGCAATGATATTGAGGTAACTTTTCAGAATTATAAAGACCAATTTTTCGAAAAACATCTATAGGGATTAACACACCTTTACCTGAAACAGAATTGACCTCACAGATGAGATTTACAAGTTTAGTGACATCCTGACCCCATGGAAATATTGGCCTTTGATAAAGAGAGAAAGGCCATTTACCTCTCTCCACGAATGCTGTAGCTTCCAATTTTTTTCTTTCATTGATAAAATAATTCCCGCATGCAATAATGGTCTCAGGATTATCTTTGCTTAAATTAATCAGTATTTGGAAGGTGTTAGAGGCGATTTCGGTATCGTTATTTAGAGTAAATATATAGTCACCAGGAGTGGCTTTTTCTAAAGCATATTTAACACATCTATTTGTTGCACCAGCCCACCATAAGTCTCCTTCACCATGAAGAATAATGACTTCAGGAAATTCTTTTGAAACCAATTCAGATGTATTATCAGTCGATCCATCATCGCAAATAACAATAGAATAATCTGTATAACATTGATTTTTAATACTCTTGATACAATTTCTCGTAAAAAATATTCTATTGTAAACTGGAATGCAGATGTATATCATAGATGAGTGAGGTTCGGTTTTCCAGCAGGAAAAAAGATTGAAAAAGTTATGGTTAACTTATTAATTTAAACTCTCGTAAGTTCCCTAAATATTTTTTCTCCAAAATTCTCCCAGCTGTTTTCAAGACAAAAACTATCTAATTCAAGATGGTTTGTAAATGAATTCCCTTGATTATTATTATAAATCTCAATTATATCATTAAAGGAATTGTATGTTTTCACAAAATTATACGAACTAAGATCTTTAAAGGCCCCTGTATTCGGTCCTATAATTAAGGAACCCATACCTATGGAGTCCATAAGTGATCCAGAACTCAGAACCGATTCGGATTTATAAGTAAATAGGGTATATTTAGACTGGCTAGCAAACCTGGAAATATCTTCAATATCATAAAACCTATCGTGATGAATAATATTTTCTGATAAGTACCTATTTAGCTTTAATTTATATTCCTTATCCGGACATTTCCCGACAATCAGAATTTTTAAAGAACGCATTTTTTCTGATTCATGTATATACTTTAAGAACTCCAAAATGCCTTTATAGGGAAGTATAACACCCCATATAAGAAAATCATATTTTTTTTCTATGACAAAGGTTCTCTGCTTTATCTTACCAAGAGGATGAATAATATACCTTACTTTATAAGAATGTTTTGGAAACTTATCTGTGATTAAATCTATACCACCACCAGAATGTGTAATTATTAAATCTGAATATTTCATCATAATATTGAACATGTGATCTGTCCATAAATTCTTGCTTCTATCGTGAGAATATTTGTCATGTAAAATCCATATAATTTTTTTTTTGAAAGTTTTTGCAACAATAAGAAACCCGGAAAAGAAAATAACCTGCAATTTCCCAAACCTTCTGACTGATAAATTTTCAATCCAATTGAATAAATACATATCAACTTTGAAAAGATATTTTAAAAAATCAAGAACCCCTACTTTATTATTATAAGTATTGGCAATAGTATTTCTAATTGATAATGCTGTTATCAAGTTTAAAACATATGGATTAGCTGCCTGTGTGGCTTTATAATCAACTCTTGGATAAAAGTAGATTTTAATCATTAGTTAGTAATTACCTTAAAGAAATAATGTTGTTAGTAATCTAATTTTCAAATTTTAGATATTTGCATCTATCCAAAATTTTCAATTTTATCTTTTCTATTTATTAAGCTAAAGATATTTATACTAAACTTAATAGAAGCAATATTTAGTTTTCAATTGCCTCGCTGAATCTCTCTTTGACAATACTGTTTAATTCCTTTATATACTTAATGGATTCGTTTTTTAGTTCAATTATTTTTTCTTTGTGACTAAACAAAAAATTTATGTTTTCCACATAGTCATCAAGGCTCTGAGCTACAATAATAGGAGCTTGCTCTTTATTATATATCCCGGAAGTATTATGAGGATGAGATATTACAACTTTCCCATATGCCATAGCTTCAAAAGATTTTAATTTTAATCCGGTTCCACTTAATGTAGGATTGATAAAGATATCTCCTAGTGAATAAAAATCAATAGAATCCTTAATTTCACCAATTAATTCTATCGAATCATCCCCTAGAGACCTATTAATAACTTTACAGATCGATCCACCTATTAACATTTTAATTTCTGGATGCATCGGAATTAAGACTCTAAAAACCTTATCTATAAAAGTAGTTATTGCTTCTATGTTGTGATAATTATTGCCAGCCAGATAAAGCAAAACTTTACTACCAACAAATGGTGTCTCTATAACTTTGAAAAAAGTATACACAGATATCACTTTCCTGTTTGTTAAATAACTATAAAAAATGGCCTCGTTTTCCTGAATAGCTAAGATAGCATCAGCTCGGTTAAGGGCTTTTGTCTCCTCGTTTGCGGTAACGGAAAACCATTTGTTACCAGTTATTTGATACCTATTTGTAAATACGTCATGCGTATAGAGTAGTTTCTTCGAATCAGTGATGTATTTAAATATCTTACTTAAAAATATATAGTTAACAATTACACAGTCAAAATGATTGTTTAATAGAATTCTTAATAAAACCTTTTTTATGCCGAAAGGATAATAGTCATCAACTTTAAAATATCCCATTCTATAAAACCGGAAGTATCGAAAAAAAACTTTTATTAAACGATGACCAAGATTCTGTTTAAAAATAATAAGTTTATCTTTCCAATAATCAATCATTTGTTCTTCAATCTCTTTAGTAGTATCGTATTCTGATATCCAAAAAAAGTAAACATTGTATCCGGCTTCAGTCAACATTTCAGAATAAGACAATATACACCTGGAATTACCACTATATGGAGGGTGAGTTGGAAAAGGTGAAATAATCAGTATCTTTTTATCCATATTTTTTTACATATAAACTAAAACAACCTTCTTTGAGGCCTCCAGGCAATAAATTTATTTTGTGATCCGGACAGTTTAGTTCGTTATTGCATTCTGAACCAAAAACATTTTTAATATTTAAATTCCTTACTTTTATAAGATAAAATTGATATGGAATTGGAGTTCAGATCAACAAAAACGCAAGAATTATATAATCATTTCCTAAGGAGAAATTTGTTCACAACAAATTTCTAACAAAAAATCATTTTATACAAAATATTTATTTAGCAGTAAATCAATAGGATATAACCATTGAGTACTTGCATTACTCCTATTATTTGGGAATTGACATAATTTTATCATCTATCATGTTTTATTAGCTCCTTCTTTTTTATTTTATTGAATACTTCTTCAACTGCCTTTAAATTACCATCATAGAAAGTTGGATAATGATCATAGAATATATCAAATATTTTTTGAGGAGTGTTATCTAAATCATAATTACTTATAATGTTCTGGAGTTTTATTTTCATTTCTTCCATTCCATTATATATTATAAAGCATTCAGGCAGATTACCAGGGCCATGAACTTGTGGATTTTCATCCAATCTCCATGACATTGGCCAAGAAGAATCAGGAGAAAAAACAATACTGCCGCAACATAAACATTCAGCAATTGGTAGTCCAAAAGACTCTGATGATTGCATGAAATAAAATGTTGAGGCCATATAAATGCTTCTGATTTCAGAAATAGTATAACTCTTTTCCAAAGAAACATAAGGAATATTCAATTCATTTAATACCTGTATTTGTTTATTCCGAATATCCTGAAAACCCGGTTGAAGGAAATCTACAATTGCTAATATATTTTTTTTTGCTTCTGGTTTCAATCCAGTACTTTTAAGATATATACCCACTTGACTCCATGGAGTGGCAGGCTTTTGTCTTATTTCTGTAACTTCACTGACTGAGAGATGCCAATCGTATCGTTCAACTGTCATAGCGTTTAAACACTTAAGTTTGGCCATTTGAGTCGGCGCATTACCTAAATAAAATACTTCATAGAAAAGTATTGGAATATTTCCGGTTATCTTACGAAGCCTTTCAATGCCAAAATAGTCGTTAAGAAATGCACTAGGGATGCAATCGCATATAATAATAGCGTCGAAGCCTTTTAGCTTTTTTAAGAACATATGATCCTCAAGAATGTGAAGGAGTTTATATCCTAACCAATGATGAAGCTTATACCTATTTTTAACCTCCTTATGACTCAGCAAACGCTTGATAGCGTTTATCCTATAGAAAATTTCAGAGGATACATCAGTAGTCTTAATTAATAGATGAAGGCACTCGGCCAATACCCGAGGGCTACGATACAATGGACCTGATACAATAGCAACCTTTATCATAAATATTCCAATTGGCATGTAACATCACTTAGTCGCATATTTCAAATGATATAATACAAAACAATGCGCTTCAATTCTTCGATAATTATTTAATCAGATGTTTTCATAACTTATTCTACAAAACTAACACTGAAATCCAATATATCAAAGAATGTAATCGCCTATTTATCAAATACTAAAGTAAAATTTGTTAATATGTAATCATTTTTGAAAAATGTTGATTTCATCGACAATGTTGTTAATAACACCTTATTATTTAAAACTGATTAGTTACCCTCTTTATTATATATTTCAGGAGCAAACAAATAAAGTGCATAAATATAAGCTATGATGTACCCGGGATCAAATAAAGTATATGTGAGAAATGAGTTTATAAATATGTATATGAAAAAAGCAATAATAGCAATATTTTGCCGAATGTATTTTTTATTAAAAACTCTTATGAAAATTAAACCCCACGCCAGTACAGAAAGCACTCCAAAATATGACCACAAACCAATAATGCCAATGTCTGAAACAAAATAGCCGTTATAAGTGGCAAAAAGTTCTTTAGCACCAAGGGCTGAATGAGGATTTGGAAAACCATTTCCAAATAATTGAGTGAGAATGCTATTCTGAAATTCTGTAGCATAATAAATTATACAATTCAATCTTATATCACCTGAGTAATTTGAAAACTGATCCTGTGTTAAACTAAATAAATTTAAAAAACGATCTTGAAGATAGTAAATACCAATAAAACCTAAAAGGCATAAGGAAAGGATTGTGTAGATCTTTCTATTAAAAGAACTAATTTCTTTTATTGAAAAAACAACAATAAATAAAGAGCTAATACTAAGTGCAAAGAAATAAGTTCGTGATCCGGTCAAAAAAACAATAAACACAAATGCAGCAATAAACGGAATAAGATACCTAAATTTATTGGTACGAAGATAATTCTCAAGATAAATTAATGCTCCAAGAATAGTAAATCCCTGTCCATAAAAAAAAAGCCCCAATGCCTCTCTTTCTTCTCTAGATTCGTTTCTCCATGCAAATAAGGTATCAGGAAATGTGAAAAAATCAATAATAAATACTACTAAGGTGGCCCAAAATACCATCTTTATTATCAGAAGAAGATCTCCCTTTTTGAATTCTAATTGCACCAGTAATAAATAAGTGAAAAAGGGATAAAAAATATGCGACGCTATCATCGATTGAATTAAACTTTGATCATAATAGATATAAGCTGATATTGCTCCAGAAATAATACTTGCAACAAATATTGACACAGGAAGAGAAAAATATCCCTTCCGTTTTGCTTCATTTAACATTAAGTGAACGAAATAAAATACTACGGGAATAAAGTTTACTATCTCTACAAAGATCGAGAATTGACTACTATCACTAAATTTAGAATAACTAAAAAAATTAAGATTTATTATAGTATAAATAAGCAACCAATATTTTCTATAAGATTTCATCTACTTTTTTCTAAACACCTTAAAAGCCGATTTCTATAAGCTTTACTTTGTCTTTATCGCTTATATTTTGCGTATTCAATAACTCTCAAGTTCTTATTTTGAGCAGTTAATTAACCAAAGCAATTCGTTTGTTAATGAATAAATATTTTTTTTAGATTATCTTTATATTTTTTGAAGATAAAATAACTACCTGTAATAGAAATAATAATAAAAATTATTACTTTATAAAAAAGGCCTAGGTCAACCGGTATAAATATAGAAACTACATATCCAATGATGTATAATATTATTATTTTAAAATAAAAAATAAACGACAATTCATTTTTTAGATATGAATTAATTACATAAAGGTGAATAATAAAAGTAATGGCTGTAGCAACCAAAAATGCAGCAGATAAATATTGAGCCCCATACTTTGAGCCGTACCATAAAATAGGAACTTGAATAATGGTACATACTATAGATAAATAACTCAGTTCTTTTTGTTTGTTTATTGCACCTAAAATAGTGCCGATTAAACATACCACAGAATATATTGCTAAATACCAGCCTTGATACCCAAGCACTAAACTTGAATTTATATATTTTTCACCATATAATAAGTGAATAACTTCATATCTGAAAAGAGTTACTACAAATGCGAATGCAACGCTAAATAAGCTAATTATTGTAAAAATTAATTTTACGGTTTTAATAAAGAGCTTATTATTAGTAATGAATAATCTTGATAAGGTGGGGAAAATAGCTGCTAAAGTAGTACCTAACACTAGATTTAAAGGCATCAAAACTTTGCTTGCAATATTAAAGAAACCAATTTGTGCTAAACCGGATCTGTATTCTAAAAAAAGAATAGGAATCTGATTACTTAATAAAGTGAATAAAGCCAGGTAATAATAAGGGATGCATTCTTTTGAAAATTGAATAATTTGGTATTTTTCAATATGTTCAAATCTAAAATATTTTATATAATTTACTTTGTATATTGAAAAAAAATAAACTATAGTTTTTAATGTACTAAAAAAAACAAATAATCCAAAAATCAGATGTAAAGATAACTGACTTTCTGGTATAATCATAATTGTCAATAGCCAGAACATAGTGCTTACTAAGTTTATCACACCAGAAAATTCCATTTTCTCTAATCCAAATGCGACACTTTCAAATAAATCAAATAATACAGTTGATAGAATACTTACTAAAACAAGAAGAAACAATAAGTTATCATAATGGCGGTATAATAAAAAATAAGTGCAGAATAGTACAATAGAAAGTAATAAACCAATAGCCCTGATGATGATCGCGATAAAGAAAACCTTTTTTACTATCGTTTTATCTCTTGCTATACTTCTGATTAATATATTCCTTAAACCAAAAGAAGCAATTACTGCAACTATAGAGACATGTAAATTAAGTAAATTATAAGTACCAAATACTGTTGGGTCTAAAGATCTAGCTATCTTTATACTGGTAAATATAAGAAGAAACTGAGTGAAAGTATTCGATATAGTTAATACTGAAAAATTCTTTAATACTTTATTGTTTGTAATAATGTGTTTAAAGGATATCACCATAAGTTGGGAAGCGTATAAAATTTAGATCAAATAAAAATTGAAATTATATTTCCGGTTAATCACCCTCTCCTGAGAGCATATATTTAGCTTTTCCTTCCAAGCAATTTTCTTATTCTATGTTTTAATCTGGACTGATACCAATTTGGTGCATTACCAATTTTTTCAATAATTTCAAGCTCCGTATTTGCCCAATTACACTTTAGTAATAATGGTTTGAGGATATCATCCCATTCACTTATTGTGGAAATACAATACAGATATAATAAATTCGAGAAAGGTCTTTCGTACTTTAAAATACTTATAAAATCTATTCCTTCAGGAGCATTTTTAAAGATTACTTCTTTAACTAATAAATATCCTTTATAATCTATTAAGGCCCTATTAAAACCAACCAGACTATCATTTCCTATTCTGCATAGGATCAGATGATCTTTTAAGTATAAAACCCGTTTTCCATCTCTTATATAATTTATTATATAAAATAAGAATGAATATGCTGTGCCAATAAAAGATTCATCAAATCTTCTTTCAGTTATCGCTTCTGTTTTATAAATGTATCCACTGATAAAACTGAAAACACCGGCTAACGATCTACAAAGAGAGTAATAATAGCACTCCTGAAGATGGTCACTAAAATCAAATATTTGCGTATCAATATCTTCTCTTAAATAAAATCTATTTATAATTGGTTTTAAATTTATATCACAATTAACTCTGTTAAACAACAATATGTCAAAAATATCTGGTCCTGTCAAAAGCGCAAAGATCTTGGTCATTGCATTCTCATTTAGAACATCATCATCTCCCATTAGCCAGCTAAATTTACCGGTAGCCATTTGCATTACTTTAATACAATTCCAGTCAAAACCTAAGTTTTTCTCATTTTTAGAATATTTAATACTAATTAATGATCTAGACATCAATTGATCTAGATATTCTTTTGTTCCATCAGAAGAGTCGTTGTCACTTACACAAATTTCAACTTCATTAATGAAATTTTCAGGTATTTGCCGTATTATCTCTGAGATTGCTTCCCGAAGGTATTTTTGCCTGTTATAAGTTGGTATGCAGATTGATAATAACATAGTTTACTTTTTTAAAAAATAATTTTTATTGTATCGAAAACTTATAAGGTTTATCGCTGTAAGCAAATAAGCATATAATTTTCATCTGAAATGTTTTCAAAGGAATGGGCAATTCTGAGAGGTATAAAAACAGTCTTAGGTAAATTATCTTCTAAAATGATATCAATAAACTGGTCTTCATCAATATTATATAATTTCAACTTGCATATTTTCTTAATAAATGCAAACAATCAATAACTTCCAAATTATAATGTTGTCCCCCAGTTCTTCCGGGACTGCAGAAGTTATGTATATTTCCCTAAAATTGTTGAAGATCTTATTAGAGCCCATTTGCTTTAGCTTCCCTTAAAATTAGAAGCCTTTTTTCGGATGAAACTTTCTTTTTAATCTCCTTCTAAATGTTAATCTGAAAATCACCATCACCAGCAATGGCTACTACATATATACTTTCCAAGGCAATACAAGCATTAATTGATCCAAGAATCGAATATCCAGTGGCTACCCTCCCACCAGAGATCAGGAACAATTAATCTCTGGTTAATCCTAATGACTGGGAGTTACACATTTGGTTTTTACCCATATCAGCAGTAAATAATTTTGCTTTATGAGATGATTGAGAGAGTTTATGGATAAAAATATTAGGTTTTATATAGGAAATACATTCAAATTATTAGGTATCCAAGCGCGCTAGTTTCTTTTCTTCACTTTCGTTTATCAATTATGATGTTGATTTTAAGCAGTATCAAGATTTTTCTTTTGTGGAAAGAAATCAGTAAAATCGGTTTTAAATGTGATACAGACTATAATACGGTTATTTATTTCAGCTTGTGCAATATCGACTTGGTAAAATAATTTTTTCATTTTGGAACAAAGTAGTATCTTAACCTGACTGGAAACGATTTACTCAGCTACAAAAAAAATGCTTGTAACAACTCAATCAATATCTTATTCAGGTGCTTTCTAATTCTGAAGGTTTAAATAATGGTTCCATCTCTGTTAAAGGTCTTCCGAACGCAATTTTTGGATAACAATTAATAAACGGATCAATCATAACTTGAAGTAAAAATGGCTCCTCTGAATTATCCCATAATTGTTTGAGCCCACGGTCGATTTCATTGGAATACTTGATAGTTGCTGCATTTATATTGTATGCGTTAGCGATTTTTTCAAAATCTGGACCGGAATATCCCCAAATGCTACTTTGATAATTACTATTAAAATAACTCTCTTGAAATTGGCGAATCATTCCAAGAGATTGATTGTTTAGAATAATTATTTTAATCGGCAATTTGTTTCGAACTATGGTTTGTAATTCTTGGATATTTAATTGAAATCCTCCATCACCTGAAATAGAAACAACAGGTTTATTAATTGCAAAATATGCCCCAATTGATGCAGGCAAACTGAATCCCATCGCACCCATACCTCCAGACGTAATAAAATATTGATTTTTCTTTAACTCTAATGATTGTGCACACCACATTTGATGATTTCCTACATCAACAACAAAAGCACCTGCTAATTCTGAAACACTTGATAAAGCATGTATAAATACATTTGGATTTATACCAGAAACAATTCCTATCTCTTCAATATCTGGCCATTTTTCTTTATAAGAATTAATCTCGTTGTACCAGTTATTAAGTCTAGAAGACGACTGATGCGAAACATTTTCTAAAGCAACTTGTAAAAATATTTTTATATCTTCAACAATTGGAACACAATTTTTTATACGATTATTAATTTCAAATGAATCTATATCCACATGGAATATATCTCGTTTTCCAAAAAAATCCACATCTGCTCCCGTTTGCCTAATATCTAATCTACTTCCAATTACAATAATTAAGTCACTTTCACCTATGGATATATTTGACCATCTATTCCCATATGTTCCAATAAATCCTACACGTAATGGATGACTATATGGGATTACATCTATGGCATGTAAAGAGGAAATTACTGGTATACCTGTTTTTTCAGCAAATTCGATAAGCAATGATTTTGATGATGAACATTGAATACCTCGGCCTACAAGAATTAATGGTTTCTTAGCGTTTGATATTTTGTTATTTAGATTGACCCATAAGCTTTTCGGTAAATTTTTATTAGGTTTCTTAATTTTAGTGATTAATTGTGGTTTTTCTTCTTTGATCTCTGCTCTTTGAAGATTCATTGGAACGTCTATTAAAACTGGACCAGGTCTACCATTCAAAGCAACTTTAAAAGCTTCTTCAATCATGAAAGGAAATTGTTCGGCAGTTTCTATGACGTACACAGCTTTGCAAATAGGTTTTGCCATAGTTGCAATATCCGTCTCTTGGAATCCTAACTGCCGAATGGGGAGTTTTCCCTTTTGTTCCTGAATATTGACTTGTCCTGTAATAAATATTGCTGGGACTGAATCAAAATAGCAACTTCCAACACCAGTAAGCAAATTGATTGCCCCAGGGCCACTTGTTGCAAATGCAACTCCTGGAATGTTTGATATTCTTGCAAATCCGTCTGCAGCAAATGATGCACCTTGCTCATGGTGCATAGTAATGACTTTGATCTTTTCATATTCGTAGAAAGAATTAATAAAGGTAGCACTCATACCGCCTGGAAGTTCAAATATGTGGGATACTCCTTGTTTATAAAGAAATCTAACTAAATAATCGCACAGTTTCATAATATATTTATTTCAAGTTGTTTAAAAACCAATTTATAGTAATTCTCAACCCTTCGTCTAATTGTACATGAGGAAACCAGTTTGTTTCAAGTCTTAATTTTGTATTATCTGCTTGCAGTACCATCACTTGATCTGTACGGTATTCTACTTCTCCAAAACCTAATGATATGTTTGGATCAATTATATCACGAATCTGTGTGATTATAGATTTCAGTGAATAGCCAATTCCAGAACCTAGATTAAATAATCCACTTGCATTTTTCGTATTCACACAAGCCATAATTGCACTTACAACATCATCAATATAAAGATAATCCCATATTTGTTCTCCTTTTGTTAAAGCAGGTGACTTTCCTTCAGCTATCGTTCTTATTAAATAGGGAATTAGCCAGTTTGGATTATCAGAGGGACCATATGAAGAAAATAGTCTTAACCAAACAAGACGAATATTATTAGCATTTAGATAATATCTAAAAATATTATAAGCACTAAGTTTTGCAATACCATATAATGAGGTTGGGTTTGCGGATTGAGTTTCATTTATAAAACATCGATATGGCCCATATTCAGCTTGTGAACCTAAAGCTACAACGACTTTTACATTACATTTTATTATAACTTTAACTAATGATAATGTTGATTGGATATTTTTGAAAAGTAGGGACTCGTCATTATGCATAGTATTTTCAACCCCAAGCCAGCCTATATGATATACTACTTCCGGGTTGAAATCCATAATTTCAGTTTCGCACTCATTGAGATTAAAATAGTCGGTGTAAATAATAGTAATATTATTAATTACATCTTCAATTCTATAAAATTGGCTTTTTAAACGTGCTAATATTACTACTTCATGTCCCTCCGCCACAAGCTTCTTTAATAAAAAAGAGCCTATAAAACCTGTTGCGCCTGTTAATAGAACTTTCATTTTAAAAATTTCATTGTTGTCCTGTAAAACTTAATATCTTAATCTGGGTAAATAGATCAATTGATAAAAAGTGTTAGTTTTTATTTCAGTCTTTCTGAGTCTCAAAAAAGAGTAGATACTAATATTACTACGATTTGTCTGTAATTATATTTAACAACTTTCAGTGTCTTCTAAGCTGCTTTATCCGTGCAAAAGTGTTTTAACCCCAGTCAAGAAAAGCAGAAGCCATTTGCAGGTCAGTGGTATAGACAGTTCCGCCTTCAAGGGTTGAGCTGTGATGTGCAGATTAAAAAGAAATGATTGAAAGATGCAAACTTTGTCTTATAGCAATGAATAGTCTATTCTATTATTTCTTCAATGAGATAATTAATATCACTCATCTTAAGAACTATGCAAATTAATTAAAATATGTATCTATCTGTTTCAGTGTTAGTTGCCGGATGTTTTCACCTGTTAAATATGCTTTATACCAGGCAACAATAGATTCCAAAGCTGTCCTAATGTCCCATTTCGGAGTCCAACATAACTCTACATTTGCTTTTGAACAGTCCAGCTTTAGATAATTAGCTTCATGTGGCTGTGGATATTTATCAATTCTGAAAGAAGCTCCTTTTCCCCACAGCTTACAGAATGTACTAGCGATCCATTCAACACTTTGTGCATCCTTGTCGTCAGGACCAAAATTCCATGCTTCAGCATACTTCTGGCCATCATTGTAAAGTCGTTCTGCCAGCATCAGATAGCCATGAAGTGGTTCAAGAACATGCTGCCAGGGCCGTATAGCAAAAGGGCTGCGAATATTAACATCTTCTCCATTTGATACAGCACGTATAAAATCAGGTATCAGCCGATCCTCAGCCCAGTCTCCCCCACCTATAACATTACCGGCTCTGGCTGATGCAAGAGCAACAATAGGGTTCTGTAGTTTATTTGGATTAAAAAAGGAATTCCGATAAGCAGCTGTTACAAGTTCAGAACAGCCTTTACTGTTTGAATAAGGATCAAAGCCACCCATTTGTTCATTCTCACGGTAACCCCAATGCCACTCCCTATTCTCATAGCACTTGTCAGTTGTGACATTTACTATAGCCTTGATTCCTTGTGAAAACCTTGCAGCTTCAAGAAGGTTTACTGTGCCCATTACGTTAGTTGAGTAGGTATTCAGAGGATTTTTATATGATTCTCTGACCAGGGATTGGGCAGCCATATGAATAATTATCTCCGGTTTAACAGACTGGATGATCTGTAAGAGTTTGTCATAATCCCGAATATCACCATGGTATGAAGTAACAAGGTTACCAATTCCGGCGACTTCAAATAAGCTCGGGTTTGTCGGGGGGTCAAGGGCATAACCATAAATATCGCTCCCCAGCTTATGCAGCAACAAGCAAAGCCATGAGCCTTTAAAGCCTGTATGACCGGTTATCAGGACTTTTTTATTATACCAGAATTCTTTATCGATTGGCATTTTACCAGATCTTCCAGTCACATTTACCTGTGTTCCACATGTCTTCCAACTCAATCCTATCACGGAGTGTATCCATGGGCCGCCAGAAGCCGGTATGTTTATAGGCAACCATCTGATTGTCTTTTGCAAGGTTTTCTAGAGGTCCACGTTCCCAGATAGTATTATCACCATCTTTTAGATAGTCAAAGATATCCGGTTCCAGCACAAAAAAACCTCCATTGATCCAGACACCATCTGAGACAGGTTTCTCTGTGAAAGTTTGAACCGTACATTCGTCTATCAAGCCAATAGCTCCAAACTTGCCTGCTGATGGTTGAACAGCAGTGACTGTTGCCAGCTTATCGTTTTTCTTATGAAAATCTACAAGTGCTTTTATATCAATATTACTTACACCGTCACCATACGTGAGCATAAAGGTATTTTGGCCCACATAATCCTGAACCCTTTTAATGCGACCACCTGTCATAGTATTTAGCCCGGTATCAACCATGGTAATTTTCCAGGACTCTGCTTTTGAATGGTGGACCTCAATATTATTCTTGCCCAAATCTACTGTAATATCAGCCTGATGCAGGAAGTAATTGGCAAAATATTCCTTGATCATATATCCTTTATATCCGCAGCAAATAATAAAGTCATTATATCCATATGCGGAATATATCTTCATTATATGCCAGAGAATTGGTCTTCCACCAATCTCAACCATAGGCTTTGGTTTCAGGTCCGTCTCTTCACTCAGTCTGGTTCCAAGACCTCCGGCAAGAATTACTACTTTCATATAATCTATTGTTTATCTGGTAATGTAATTATAATTGATGCTTCGATTTGCTTAAAGACTAGTGTTGAGAGTTGAGTTGAGAATTCTGCACTATAAACCGATCTACGAATTAATTATTTTTAAATCTTCTTATCTGCAGATCATTAAATGATTTATATTTCTTAGGATCGCCAATAATAGTATCTGATTCTAAATAATATTGATTGTATTTTAACATTTCAATTATAAAATTTTTATCATAAATATTTGGCTTTGTAAAATTTAAAACCCAAAAGCTATTGCTTTTACTGACTTTCAATGATAACTTTCCAATTTCCTCTCTTTTTAAAGGTTTTGTTAAATTAATATAGTTATATCCTGTAGAATCGTTAACAACAAAAGGCAGTACATAAGTTTCATTTCTTTCATTGAAATAATATAGAAATGGCAATGCTAGTTGATTGTTGATTATAATAATAGGTTGATTTTCTTTTGAATTCTTAGCCAGATACTTAATGCTTCCAATAACATCGAAATCTTTAACGAACAATTTATAATAATTAAAACTACAGATGAAATAGAACGAAAATACTATAAAAATTAATAACTCTTTTAAATATCTGTTTTGGAAATAATCAAACAAACGTAGGAATAATAAAAAAATGAGAGGGAAGAGAATAGCCGTATGGCGAATTGAAAGGAACTCATCACCTAATTTTATGTAAACTATTACAAAACATAAAGATATACTTATTGACTGAACAAATAAGTATGAATTATCCGATATGAAAATGCGGATACCCCGTTTAAAGAAAAGATTAAGAAGAATCGCAAGAATAATTATCGTCTGAAGAAAGTATCCAAATATCTTGTATGGGAATAAATGTCTATTAAAAATATAGTCATTAAACCTTCCCGGCACAAATCTAAGGAGATCCTTAAGTCCAATTATAACATCCTGATAAAGGTGCATATCAATTTGTTTTGTTATGAAAAAAGGTACCCATGAAATAGATACCAATACAAAACACATATCAACTAAATAGGTTTTGAAGGTCTTTCTGTAACCTTTAATTAGTAAGTATAATCCATTTAATAATAGTAAAAATGCGATAAAATATTGTGTATTGACTGCAGCAATAGATGTTAAAATAAAAATAACCCTGATTAATATCGGAACATTCTGATTAGCATAATACTTTTGGAATAGATGAATTAATAATAATGAAAGTAAAACGACTAAAGAATAACATCTAATTTCAGTTGCGAGATATATCATGAATGGATTGGCAAATACAAGGATTAAAATCAGCCAATCTGTGGTAACGGAATTTTTTTTGTAAAGTTTATACAGCAGTAATCCTGAAGAGATAGTAAAGAGCGTTGATAATAAACGCAAAAATAATACTGAATTACTGATTTTAGCCCAAAAAAATGCAATAATAAAATAGAACGGGGGCTGTCCTTCAAAACCAATTGCGGCCCTTAAAAGATCTCTTAGAGAATCATGTGATATAGTTCTAATTGTGCATACCTCATCTATCCAAATGTTTAATTTATAAGATAGGATGAGATAAATAAGTAAGAATAAAAATGTTATAATAATTATTGGTTTCTGTTTTAAAACAGACTTTGAAAAATTAACCGGCATTCTTCTTTAAATATAAATATTGAACTATTTATTCTCCTACTTTATCTTCAGATGCAAGAGTATTCTTTATATTAATGTTCCCTTGAATTACTTATTGATCTCTTAGATTGGAACCCTTCAGAATAGAAGTATTTATATGAAATAACTCTTCAAAATATCGTTTGCTTTGTAAACTTAAAAAACCCAGACTTAATATCTGTATTGCCAGAACAAGCGTAATTCCTCCAACAAAAAATGCATGCGGACGTTGCTTGAAGACTAAACCTAAAGCTTTTGAAAACCTGTCATCAAAGAACGCCGGATCTATTTGAATAGTTGCCATTATATGAAAAGTATTTATAAAAATCCAACCAATAATGTAGAAAGAGACTAGAAATAAAAGAACTCCCATTGATAGAAAGAAAATATAAGGTCTGAAAATGAATCCGGCCATCATACCGGAAAAAAATGTCTTTAGTACTCGCATGCCTGAGGTTCTCTTAAGTCCTAATTTATTTTGTTCAGTCCAGTCAAGATGTGCAGGTATTTCAATTATTCTTGCCCTCAGTATCATGGCCTTATATAATATCTCCGGATTTATCTCATAGTCCTTTGTTTTCAAATTCAGACTCTTTAAGAATTCCGTTCTGTATCCTCTTACCATACCAGTATAGGTATGAAATTTTTCCTGTGCTGCAATCCTCATAAAACGATTAACCCACCTGCTCATGATCCGTCTTATAAAAGGGACACCTGTTACTTTTCCACCTTTCATATAAGGAGAAGCAATCACTACATCTGCTTTTGTAGACTCCAACGTTTTTAATATTCTGCCAATATGATAAGGAGCATAACTTAAATCAAAATCCATTGTTATAGTAAAATGACCATTTGCATGAGAAAAACCAGTTTTTAAAGCGTTCCCCAGATTCAGGTTTACTGGATGGTGAATAACTTTAAGCATTGGGCAATTCAACTTAAACTCTTCAGCTAGTTCTCCAGTCTTATCTAAACTACCATCATCTACAAAAATAATTTCCCAGTCATAGTTGTTTTCAAACTCTGTAGTATACTTACATATCTGGCTAAGGTTATTAACAAGAATTGCTTCCTCATTAAATGCTGGTAAAACAATAGAAACCAATGGTTTATTCCTAATTATTTCCATATATTTAGAATTACTTGGAAAAGATACTTCAACTTTTTCTAAAAATTGTCCTTATAAAGGTGGCTGATGCTTTGTACAGGAAGATTATGCCTCTCTTTGACGTCAGCAATGGCAAAAGTCCAAAGATAATTCTTGGTCTAAGATAGAATCTTCTGAATGCCATCTTAGAGCCATTAAGCATATCTGCTTTAGACATCCCCTTTGGAATAAATGTAATTCTCTGATGGGCTAATGAATTCCAGTCAGAATTATAATATTCATAATTATTTTTGTCATCTGTGATTTGGGTGAAAATTTCACATCCTGGCCAAATTGTTAAAAAATTTTGTTGAAAAAAATCAAGTTTTATATCGATGGCAAAATTTATAGATTCTTCTATCGTTTTTAATGTTTCACCAGGGAAACCAAAAATGAAATTGCCCTTAGTCTTCAGTCCAACTTTTTTTGCCATTTTTATGACATGCGCAATTTCATCCTTTGTTGTTGTTTTTCTTATATCATTCAGAATATCGCTGTTTCCGCTTTCAATTCCCAACTCAAGAAACCAACATCCCGCATTCTTCATTTTTGTTAACTTGTCTTCTGTTATTGTATGCGCATGTGCCATACAATACCAAGTCAAGTCAAGTCTATCATTAACAATTGTATCGCAAATATCAAATAACTTTTTCTGGTTTAAGAGAAAATTATCATCAAGAATCATTAGGTCTTTAATCCCGTAATTGTCAATTAAATGATTAATCATTCTAATCGTATAATCAGCACTGAAATGTCTGACTTTTGTCCCAAATATTTTATTATCACAAAAAGTACAATGAAACGGACATCCTCTTGTTGTCATAATTGAAGCAGCAGGCAATCGTTTTGACTCCAAAATTGAATGTGGATATTGCTGAGGAAAGTTTTCCAGTAAATCCCATGCAGGAAATGGCAAGTCATCAAGGTTCTCTATATAAGGTCTTGGTTCATTAATTATTATAGTATAGTCTTCATCCCGCCTCACTAATCCTTTTACACAGGTTACTGTTTCATTCAATTTAATTTTTTCAACAAATTCTAAAAATGTTATTTCGCCTTCTCCATAAACACCATAATCGAATTCGGGATATTTTGACATTGTTTCAATAGGAGTGGCAGTAATATGTGCTCCTCCAAGTATAATCGGAACTGAGCGAAAAATACCTTTGAAAAAAGATGCAATCTTATGGGCACTCATGAAATTTATTGTCATTGAAGTAATACCAATAATATCAGGTTTAAATGTCGACGCGAATTCCTCTATTTGTTTAAAATCCCATTTCAAAGCTTCTAAATCAAGTACATATGGTTCATGATTATTCTCCCTTAAGTAACTGGCAATATATAATATCCCCAAAGGTGCAGAATAGGTATCAAGGTCCGAAAGATCCCAATCCCCATAAATCTGAGAGAAAGCTGTCGGCGGATTTATTAAAAGTATTTTCATTCAATTAAATTTTAACAGAGGCATTCTTCATTAATATGCTGCATTTATGAAATTCACCCATATTAACAAGTCTATATCTTTTTTTAAGTTTTGATATTACACTGCTAAATACCTCGGCTTTCTTACAGCTGCTAATATTCATTCCCGGGAAAAAAGCAAGTTGATGAATCTGATCACCTCCGATTATATCAAGGGGATGCAACAAGAAACTAATTGGAGTTTTTGTCAGATCGCATAAAAAAAGTGCTGAATTCAGGTAAATTTTCATTAATAAAGGGGAAAAACTGTTTAGATATATTAAATAGCTTAAATGAAATGGAAGCTTAAATATTGGCATTGTAGTTATAGGAATTTCAGTAATTTTCTTACCGTCTCCGAGATACCAACTATAAGGTTTTACTCGTCGAAATCCTTCAGAGAAAGGGCCAAATAAGCTTTTGCGTTTCAGTTTTTCTTCCCTGGAAAAATCGGATTTCCAGAAATAATAAATTCTTGCAAATGGCCCTATGAATGTTGGCAAGGAAGATGCATCGTAAATATATTCATGGTCATAGAGAACCTCCAGCATCGTTTTGCTCCAACTAAACCCTGGTCCTCTGAATCCTTTTGGCTTTTGACCAGTCGCATTTTCAATTGCTTCTTCTGCAGCAATAATCTCTTTTTCAATTTCTTCATATGAATAAGACTTGAACCATGATTCATGATAGTAAGAATGGTTACCAACTTCATGACCTTTTTCAGTTATCATTCTGAGGTACTTCCGGTTTTCTTCGGATTCGGCATCTTTACCGACAATAAAAAAAGTAATCTTCAGCTCCATCTCATCCAGAATATCGAGAACATGAGGAATAAAAATATCAAAGTAAGAAGGATATTTATCCCATCCTTCATCTCCATGGATCTTCATGTACGACCATTGGTTATCGAGGTCAAGAGAGATGGCGGCTAAGGGTTTAGGTTTACTCATAGTTGTGAGCGCTGAGCAGTAATTCAAGACAAAAGACAAAAGTAAAAAGTTGAGGAACGAAGTGACGAAATCCCCTAAAGCGGGGACAAAAGTATAAGAATGAAATTAATTGCATTTTTGGACTATCGAGTATAGTACTTTTTAAGCTCCGTTGACTTTTTAAAAAAAAAAGATCGGAAGAGCACACGTC
>OCZT010001406.1_pt1 | contig 24925 bp, 29 predicted proteins | sample 1539031 | NCBI WGS metagenome assembly OCZT01 (sample SAMEA3539308, study PRJEB22396) | soil metagenome | biome: tundra; feature: field; material: soil | place: USA | collected 2010-05 | depth 0.15 m | reverse complement strand
AATAACTTCCCTGTCGAGTTCCGCCGGCGTCGGAAATAATTGCGTCGCGGTCACAACCTTGACCCCGGCGCGCAAGCTCTCGCGCATCGCTTTGAAGTCCTCGGCCTGGCTCTCGGGCTCGGCCGCTGCAACTGCTTCGACGTGTACGCGGTCGTTTGCTTCCGCTCGTGTCTCTGGTTTCTCGTCGATATAAAACCCGACGCCGTTTTTCATCTCGTGCAAACGTCCATCGCTTCGCGCCTCTTCAACGTCGGCCGCGGTCATCACGCCGGCGAGCTTATCAAATGGAATCACGCGCGGAAAATTCGCGCCGCCGTTGTCCCAATTATCGAATACGGAAACGGAAACCTTGTTCACCCTCTGCACGTAAGACCAGCCGCGGCCGTGTCCTGGCGAACACCAACAGCGAACCCCGCCGCCTTTTTCCGGACCGGTCTGGTCTGCTACCGTGCCACCATCTGCCGCCAGCATCGCGCGTTCATAGGCAAGCCGGTTTTCGTAGTGCGCAATCCAGCGCAAAGCCCAATCCGGCGCGGTCCAGTTCTTTTTCTGCTCTTCCTTTGCCGCGACAGCTTTTGAACCGTCGACAATGATTTTACCGGCCGCGTCGCGTTTCGGTTGCCCTACCTCGTCAAAGGTTACGAAGTCCCAAAGATTGAGCTTTGGCGGTTCGGCGTTGCGCTGCTGCTTCCGCAATGCCGCATCTAAGGTTTTGATTCGGCGCGCTCGGACGTCGGGCCGCTCTTTGTGCTTCGCTGTGCGGATTGCTCCGGCCGCGCGGCGTGTCCAATAGGTTGACGTCTCCCACATCTTCACGGCGCGGCGCATGCCGTTCTCTATCTTCTCGGCATCTCGGCGCGCGTGCCGTTCGCTATGGTGGCCGACTAGAATCGGCTGGCCGAAAGGAATGTTATCAGCGATTGCGGAAACCGCCTTGCGTGCGCGCTCGGCATCCGCTCCGCGTTTGTCGCTGTAGTCTTCGAAACGTTCCGCGCGTTCTTCGGCGCGTTCCGTCAGGCTCTTGTCCTCGTCGTCAATCTCGCCGCAAAGTTCTTCCAGTAGGTCGGAGCGGTCGGGCGTCCACATAGGAGCTACAAAAAGCTCCTGCTTCGGGGCCCAACTAAAGCCGGCCGCTTTCACTCTCGCGTAAAGCTCTTTTGATAGCCTGGCGAAAGGGTAAAGCCTGAGTTTGTTGTCCTCGGGCGAATAGGTGCCGGTCCCAAAGAGTTCCGGCGCCTCGATTGTTTCTGTCTGTTCTAGTGTTTCGGGTTCCATGTTGTTGCGTGCGTGATTGCAGCGCGTAACCCTCAGCACTTGGCGAGGGTTAAACGCTGATTTCAGGCGGCGAAAAGTTCAAACTGGCGGGCCTCAATTTCAGCCGCGGCAACGGTTGCCGAACGATATTCAAGAGCTAAAGGCATCCGGCGCGCAGCGTCCAAGGCATCCGAAATAATGTTCCGGCCCGGGCGATTCCCGGCCGCGTCGCTCACCTGCCCCGCGTGGAAAATGTAGGACATCGGCCACCATTGCTTGCCGGTCGGGTCGGATTCGTCGACGTCGACCGCGGGCCCGTTGTCATCCGCCGGGGCGAAAAACTTGGGCTTTCCCCACAACGCAAAACCCTTTGCGCCTTTGTCCAAAGAAAAACCGCGCTCCTTCCAAGTGTAGAACGTGGCAAAATCGGTTTCCCCTGTCTCGGCGGAATAGATTAGTTCAAGGCATGCGTTGAGGGTCGGCAGTGCAGACCAAGGCAAAAGCCCGGCTTTGCGTGCAGCCTGTAGCGGTGCGGAGCGTGCCGACAATGCCGCGCGGCGTGCGCGTGCTTCTTCAACCTGTCGCTGGTTTGGTTTGAAACGTGATTTCATGGTTTGAATGGTAGAGGGTTAAACTGTTTAGATGTCAATCTCAGGCGACAAATTCAAGCTGCAAACCGCGTGCGGGTTGGCTCTGTTCAATAGCGGCCCAAAGAACCGCCATCGCGTCGTCTGCGTCTGCCGATGACGCGGCAACGTCGGCAAGTGTCGCTTTCCATTTCGTAAACTTGCGGCGCGTTTCGTTGAGCTTTTCCAGTGCGTCGTTGAGCGAAACCTGTGCTTCATCGATTGTTAATTCAGTGCGGATTTTCATTTTTTGGCGGTGTTGAATTTGTCTAATTTGGTGGGGGCAAAGCTGAGCGTGTCGGAGTTGGCGAACAAGCCAGCTGCAGCTGTTTCCGGTTTACCTAGGGAAGGCGGAGCCAGCTGCAGCTCGCTTGTTAGGTTGAAAGCGTCGGACGTGTCGAAAAGGTCGGCGGTTTGTGGCTTCATAGGGGGAAAACAAGCTCTAGAGTTGCCACGTTTCCGCTATCCTTAAAGCCGGGAACGTAACGCACGCGGAAATTTTTATACTGTGCGACCAGACCAGCGACAGGAATGGCCCTTCCGTTATTTAGTCGGTAATGATTGACCGCGCCACCAAAGGCGCCCGCGGAAAATCCGCCAAAGTGGATCGGCCTATATTCGCCCGAAATATATTCGGACCAATTAAAAACGCTGTTGCGAAAAAATCCGCCCTGCACGCTTACGGAGTCGGTGACGGCGTAAGCAATCCCCGCCCCCGCGTTTAAGTTGTTATGATTTCCGCCCGAGAAATGAACGGAGCCGGTATGCAGAACCAGCGATGATCTTAAGAGTATGGCTAGAACTGCTGAATTCATAGTTTGCCCCCCGCTTTGCGCTGTATCCGTAGGGCTTTCTTCGCGAGTTCGTGCGCGTCGTCGACGTCGGACCAGTCAACAGAGCCGCCGAGTTTCACGCCGGCTTTGTAGGCCGCTACCAACTGCCGACAAGCGGCAAGGGCGTTGTCTCGGACTGTGCGCGCTGCGTCTCTGTCGGCTTCGGCTTGGTTCCGGTTCGCCAGCGCATCCGCACAAACCGTTTCGGCGTTTTTTCTCACGCGCTTTTCCTCAACTAAAGCCAATACCGCGTCCCGGTACGCCGTCGCGAGGTCCGCAAGCATACGGCTTTCGCCCCCGCATGTTTGACCGTTGAGCCATAGGCCGTGTTTGTAGGCTTCGGCGACGTCTGATGGTGTTGCTGTGTTCATGGGTGAGAGTGTGGAGGGTTAAGGCTTCGTTTCTTCAAGATGCGTTGCGGCTGCTTCCGCGGTCGCAAATTCCTGAGAAAGAACCGGCGCGCCGCATCCGTCCGCCATCAATGAAACCGTGCAGGAATTTCCCGCGGTCGGCGCTGAGAGTTCGTCGGTAATGACTAGCTCTAGTGTTTCCGTAATGCGTTTAATGTAGGCCATGCAACCGCCGCCAGTGGCGAGAAGTTCGAAGCCGAGGTTTTCAAAACGTGTGTCAATGTTCATGGTGGAAAGGGTTAGGCGTTGTATCCGACGTGCTGGAGGGAAAGCCGCGCGTTACTCATAAGCCATGCGGCGAAGATTGAGAACGTGTCCGGCGCGAGCATGTCGCCATCTATCTCAACCGCATGCCCCGCGTTGACCTGATCGCGTTCAAACTCTTCACGCTCTTCTGGCGTGCAAAAGAAAGTCACGGTGCCGCTTTCGTCTGTGTAGGATTCGACCTCAGAAGGCCCGTCAAACTTCTCGGCCTTGCGAGCCGCGGGAGTGGATAGTGTAACAAGTGTTTTCATAGATAGGATTTAAGTTTTGCAAGCGTAGTGTACACCTTAACCGTTTAGCCGTCTATACAATAAAGCATCGCGCGTGCATTGTGTTGGCGTTGCGTACATTGTGCGTGTAATTTGTTTTCCCTGACCTACGGAATACGCGCCAGCCGTTCCGCTGCTTTATTGTCCATGTCTTAGAGGGGGCGATTCTCTGCGGATGAAACAAAAGCCCGACAACTGGAAAGAACTTACACCGCGCGAGCGCACTATTTGGCACCGCAACAACAAGACAAACGCCACCGGATTTCTAGGAGTGTCTTTCGTCCCGCTTAAGAGGACGCCCGGCCGTTTTGAGGCTTACATCTGCGATTACTCAAAGGGCAAACAGGTGTTCTGTGGATCAGCTCCAACCGCGGAAGGCGCAGCCCGCCTTTACGACAAACGCTCAATCCAGCTTTACGGCGCCGACGCTGTTCTCAACTTCCCCGCCGAAGCTCCCGAAGTCCTCAGCCTTTGACCCCGCTTTGCCGGAAATGCACCGTCTAAAAAAGACTCTGCCGGAAACTCCGTTTTTGACCCCCTCATGCCGGAAATAGACGACAGAACGCTTTTTTGATCCCCTTTTACCTCTGGAAAACCACTTGCCGGAAACTCTGCCCGAAAAGGAGCTTAAACGCTCCTATTTCCGGCATAGTATTACCGGCATTGCCGGAAATGTGCCGAGAATGTGCCCGAATTAATTACCGGCAAACGCTACACAGTCGCAACAAGGCACAGAAAACCCTGAAAGCTTGCACCGTGAAGCCTCCGCGACTCTTCCGAACTATGCCCGATGAACTCGAAAAGAATAAGAAATGGACACGCGCAGAAAAATTTAAGGTTCGCCGTCTCTACCTTGTCCGAGGTCTATCCCCGAAGGGGATAGCCGAACAGATGCACTCAACGCCGGCCGCTATTTCTCAAATGGCAAACCGTGAAGGATGGTCAGCGTTAAGACGGGAGACGGAAGAAAAAGCGGCGAATGCAGCTGACGCTATAGCAGTGCAGGACATCAACGCGCGCCAAGTTGCGCTAACTGCATCCATTGCAGACCAAGGCGAAGAACTTGTGGAAATGGGTTTCGAATTAGCCAGGCATGCAGCCTCAGAGAAAGACGCGAAGGGCTTTGCAATGGTCGCGGGAGGCATCGGCAAGACGATTGGATTTACTCGCCAAGCTCTCGGCATGGATGCAGTGAACTCCGTGAACGTTGCCAACCTAAGCGTGATTTTCGCTAATCCGATAGGTGACGCGCCGCCTCGTAGTTGTTCGCCGGATACAGAAAGTGAGACTCTCGATATTTAGTTTTTCGATAGATACATCAACGACTTACAAAAGCTAGCGCAGTTTGTGCCGATTGAGAAGGTTCGGCAGAATCAGAAACGCGCTGCAAATCAATGGGTTACGCAATCGCAACGCACACTCTTAATTATGTCTAATCAACGCACTTTTGAGCCTTCGAATGAGCAATTGCATAGAGCGTGCGGCATGCCGTTCCCATCTGGCTTCATCCTCAAACTAAGCGCGCCACTGTCATTCCCTCGCAGGAATTCGCAGGAAGCAAACCCCTTCCGATCCCTGATTGAGTACGACGCGCAGCGCACGCACACGCCACTGTTCACAGTCACGCGCATGCCCGATGCGATCGAGGCAGTGGCCCTACCCCCCCGCACCCCCACCCCCCGCGGTGGCCGGCGGGCCTCGAATAACCCACCCTTCTCCACAAAAAAGCACTCGCCTATAGCGCCGCCATTGTCAGTCCCATTGCCAGTGCAAATCGCAAAGATCCTCCTCCTGATTCTGCTTCTGGTGTTCGGCTGCTACCTTTCAACGGCGTGCATCCGGTACCGTTTCGACCACCCGCACATGACCGAGACAGAGCTGGGCATGAACCTCTGGGAAGCGATCACTTGGAAATAATTTTATGAACATGAACCCTGTCAGCTCCTCGAACGTCGATTCCATCGGGTACGATGCTGTTGCTAAGACGATGGCGGTGAAGTTCCACGAGGGAGGAACGTACCACTACCACGACGTATCGCCAACGACGTATGAGGCGCTGAAAGGAGCGAAGTCTATTGGGGCGTATTTGCACCGCCATGTGAAGCCGCGGTATCGGGCAACGCGCGTATGACAGGCGCCGAAGCAGAGAAGATTCTCGAGGACACGGTTGCCCGATTGGCCGAGCACTTCGATGCCGTACAAATCATGGCTTCGTGGCAGACGCCGCAGAACTGCACGGCATGCGGGAAGCGTGGTTCTGGCAATTGGTACGCGCGGCAAGGGATGGCGCAAGAGTTCATCGATGAAGATCAGGCGCGGACTCAGGCGAAGGAAATCGGAGACGTGATAACGCCGTCAGATGAAGGCGACGGCTGGAAAAAAACTACCTGACATGGCGATTCAGAAAAAGGATTTTGAGCAGTACGGACAGGTTTGGGATGCGGGCACGACTCCGTTGGCGATCGAGCTATGGGGATACCGGAACAACGTCTTGCCGGCGGTGGGCGGGCTCGGGGCTGAGGGACACTTTCGGAATGCGTTTCATTTGGCCTGGCCGAAATTCCTTTGGCACGACTGGATGGAGTTGCTGACGACGGCGTTTTGTCAGGAGCGGTTTGTGACGGTGATAGGCCACACGCGCGCGACGAAGACTTATGGTGCGGCGCATTTGTTCTACCTCGATTACTGCGCGGCTCCGCTCGAGACGTGGACCTCACTGACGACAGTGACGTTTGACGGGCTGAAATCGCGCATGTGGTCGGACATGATGGCGGCGGTAGAGACGGCTTCGTTCCCCTGCCCTTTCAAAATCTCGAGCACGTCCTCGGAGATGAAAATGCGGATGAAGGAAAAGGGACACCGGGCGGATGAAAAGTTCATGGTCGAAGGCTTTGCGACGTCGAAGACAAAGGACTCGAAAGGCCGCATCCAGGGTAAGCACGCGAACCGGCGCCGGCTTGGACTGGATGAAGCGCAGGAATTGCCGGACGCGATTTTCGAGGCCGAGACGAATGCGGGATCGGCGCCGGACTTCAAATCGTTGCGCCTGGCGAACCCGACGCTTCGGCATTCGAAGTTCGGCCGCGAGTGTATGGAGCCGGCCGGCGGCTGGGAAGTGAACCACGACACGAACCTTTATTGGCGCACGAAGGCGGGCCACCTCGTTTTGCATTTCGACGGGATGCAGTGCTACAACGTGAAGCTCTACTTTCAGATGCAGCGCGGGCAGATAACACCGGTGGAGTACGCGGCGAAGAAACTCCCGTTCATGCTCACGTACGAGTACGCGGAAGAGGTCCGGACACAGAAGGGAGAGGACTCGCTTGAATGGTGGATGTACGTCCGCGGCTACCCGCCGGGCGATGGCATCGTTTCGCGCTGCTTCCCTGAATTGGTTATCGATCGGATGAAGCACGATATTCTTTTCGATTTTCGGCCGACGTCGTTTGCCGTGCTCGATCCGGCCTACACGCATGACGAGTGCGTGATTCACTTCGGCGCCTACAGTGAGATGCGCGAGGGCGGCATCGGTATTCAGTTTTCGGAGACGTTGGTTGCCCCGATCAACATCACGGACAAGTTGAAGACGAAGGATGAACAGATTGCCGAGTTCATCGAGAGGGTATGCAAAGAGCGCGCGGTTCTCCCTGAAAACTTCATACAGGACGTGACGGGCAACGGGCGTTCGGTCTACTCTCACCTGTCGAAGAATTGGGGCCGCGGCGTGCTGGCGGTAGAGTTCGGCGGCGCCCCGACGAACAGGCCGCTTATCCACGGTCAGCCGAAACTCTGCGACGAGCTGTTCTGCTACATGGTGGACGAGCTCCACTTTCGCGCGGCGGCATGGGCGACGAGTGGACGCATCGGCGGGCTGGGCAAGCTTTCGGCGAAGACGACAGAGGACTTGGCGTGCCGGCTCTACTTCATCGTGAAGGGAAAGCAGCGGGTCGAGTCCAAGGATGAAGTCAAGAAGCGGCTCGGACGCTCACCGGATCACGGCGATGCTTTCATTTTGGTTGGCGAGCTGATGGCGCGGAAGGGACACCTGCCCGGCCTGACCAAGGACAACGCCCCGCAAGTGAACACCTGGGCGGCTGCGCGTGAGGAGGCAAAGAGTGCTTGCCAGCACTACAGCGAAGCGCATGAGTACGAGAACTACTGACAATGAGACTGACAATATGAGTCGGCTTTTAGATACCCTCACAGTTCCTCCGGGAGGCTGGAAATACACCCAGCCGCAGACCGATTGTAAGTTTTTTTCCCCGAACAAAGACGAGATGGAATGCGAGATTTTCAGGCATCGCGAATACCGGGGCTTGCCGAGGCAAACGCGCCGGGAAATCGGACTCGATATTGAACGCCAGATTTGCAGCGCACTCAACAATGACCCCGCTTTTTGCCGGCCGGAATAACATAACCATGAAGACCAACCTAACGAAAGAAGCCGGCGCTGACGAAATCGATGCACCTCGGGTAAGAGACTGCACCGCCGCGCGAGACATCTACATAAAATATGATCGCGCGCACGGACAACGCCGCGCAACGATGGCAAAGGTCCGCGGCCAGCTCGAGGGGAACCGGCCGATGAGCCAGGAATCCCTCAACAACGCCGGCGAGGGATACCGGACCAACGTGAATTTCAGACAGTCAGAGGCGGGGTTCAATCGTACCGTTCTCCCCTACTGGAAGATGGTCCATGACGTGCCGAACAAGATAGCACCGACAGTCGAATCGAATTCCCCGCAAGTCCCGAAGATAACGAAGGCAATCGCCGAGTCTTTCGATCTTTGGATTAACGACGTCGGCTCGGATTACCTTTTCAACTTCATGCTGATCGCGCAGGACTTCGTTAAGTTCGGCCCGTCATACGCGACATGGCCGCATCCAACGAGCCCACGTTTTGAGCATGCGCGCACCGAGGGAGTTCTTTTGCCCGCCCGCGCAAAATCGAACATCAGCAAGTGGGAGATTTGCTGCATTGAAGGCGAGATGACTATCTCCGATTTGTGGGAGCAAATCAGGACGGTTAAAAAAGCGCAGAGCGCCAGTTACGTAGGCTGGAACGTTGAGGCTGTTAAGGAAACAATCACTTGGGCCAAGAATTCGTCCGACACGACGCGCAAATCAAACTGGACCGAAACGCAAGACGCCGTCGCTTCGAATGATATTTCCGCATCCGAGCTGTGGGGTCCGGTCAAAACGGTTCGCATGTTCGTCAAGAATTTCAACGGTTCGGTAGCGTGCTATGTTTTCACTCGTGATGCATCTGGATCGAAAGAATTCCTCTATAAAAACGAGAACCACGCGAAATCGTTCACGCAGGCAATAGCCGGTTTGTTCTACGATGTCGGCGTTGGCGGTCTTGTTCACTCTATCAAAGGGTACGGCATCAAGAATTACTATTTTTCTGTGATGCAGGATCGGTTTCAAGGGCGGCTCGTGGATGCGGCGATGTTTTCAACGTCGATCAACTTCCAGAAAACCGACGACACGCCGAACGAAGGCCCGCCGGTGGCGAATCATGGCGCGGTAAACATTTTCCCGCGCAATCTCACGCAGATGACGGCTTATCCGCAGCTCGGAAACGCTTCGGGCGTGCTCGACATGCTGCAAAGCAATCAAGCCGACAACAACGCCATCTACAGAGACGCAACGAAGGGAATTGCCGACACGCAAACGGCGAAGCAGGCCGTAATTCTCGCCGGCATTGCCGATGAAGTTGGTTCGGCAACGGCGAGTCTCTACCTCGCACAGGTAAGCAACATTTTCGCCGAGTGTTTCCGTCGTCTCATAATGAAATCGGATGACCCGGATGCCAAGAACTTCATCCGCCGGCTCAAAGCGCGCGGAGTTACGGACAAAGCAATCGAGCTGATGCGGTCAACGGGTGACGATCGCATTGACGTTACGATTCGGACCGGAGCGAACCCCGGCACCGCTGGCGCCGCGCTGCGCGATTCGATCCTCAAGGACTTGCTCGGTATGGCTCACATGCCAGGCATGAACTTCATCGCCATCCGCGACGCCTATCTGGCGAACCGTCTCGGCACCGCCGCGGTTTCTCAGTTCACCTTGTCTCAAGGGGTGGAAAGCATGCCGGCACAGCGCCGCGAGGCCATGATTGAGAACCAGATTTTCGGTGCGGGTCAGCCGCTTCCTGTCGATCCGGCCGACGCTCATTTCGAGCAGTCCGACGAGCATCTGAAACCCCTCGAGGGAATCATCGCCTCATTCCAAAAGACGGGAAAGATTTCTACCGAACAACTCACATCGGTACAAATGGCACTGCCCCACGTTCAACAGCACGTCGCTTATCTCAAGCAAGACGAGACGATGATTGACGAGTTCAAGCAGGTTTGGCCGCGCCTCTCCAACGTCACGAGCGTTCTTACTGGCATCCTTGCGCAGTTGAAGCGCGAACGTGCCCAAGCCGTTCAAGCGCACGCCCAGCAACAACAGTTGAGAGCCCAAGCGGGCGGACAGCCGATAGCCGGTCAATCTCAGAACCAACCACCGCCACAACCGACCCAATGAAACACGCCAAGCGTCCACGGAAATCCGCACTGTCCGCCTTCATCCAACCTCTCGACTCGAAAGAGCGCGAGAAGTTGACGGCTATTCTAAACAGTCCGCTCATGCAGCGAGCCCTTGGACTTGCCGCTCAGGGCAGACCGAGCGCGTTTAAGAAATGCCCGACAATGCTGGATGCGAACAACGCACTCTATGCCATCCAAGGGTGGGAACTCTACGAGGCCGCGCTATTCCGACAGACTCTCGACCCCAAAATCGTCGCTACTCTACCGGAGGAGACTTACCCCGAAACCGTCGAAGAAGAAGCCGTAAAAGAATAATTCCGAACCATGAATAAGATACCAACATCCCTCTTCGCTCCTGTCGGCGAAGTCACCCCGGCCGGCGGCGCAAGCGCGTCAGCGGTTCCGGCGATCGATAGCACGTCCCATCTTTCCGATGCAGCCGCGCTCTTTGCTGACAAAGCTCCCGAACCGGCGGCGCCTGCCGAACTAGTCGCTCCCGCTGTGAAGCCAAAGGAAGAAGTTCCTCCGGATGACAAAAGCATTTTCGACGCGATCAAACCGAAGCCCGCCGGTGAAGCAGCGAAACCAGCGCCAATCGATAACCCCGAGGACAAAATCGCCCTCGATCCAAAAGCGAAACCCGACACCGTTAAGCATTTCGATTCGCTCAAAGCAATCGCGCGTCAAGTCCGCGCCGAGGCTGAACAGTTGCGCGTAGAACTGGCCGAAGCGAAAAAAACCCCCGCGGTTTCTCTAGCCGCACAACAGGAGGTTGAAAAACTTCGCGCCGATCATAAAGCAGCGATGGACAAACTCGCCGTCGTCGACCTCAAGAATCATCCGTCCTACGTTCAACAGTTTGTCGCTCCGCTCAATGCCGCGGTCGAATCTGTGAAATCGATTCTGACTGATAACGGAATGGCCGCAATCGATGTGCCTGGCTTGCTTGCAAAACCTCGAGCTGAGTTCGCCGCGGCCGTAAACGAAATCGCTGGCAAACTCCCTGCCTTCGATCAGGCGAGTTTCGTGCAGGAAATGCGCAACATGCGGACCCTCGATGGCAAGGCATCCGAAGCACTCAAGAACGCCGGAACGCTTGCGGGCGAAATCCAGCAACAACAGACAGCAAAAGCCCGAACCGCTTTCAATGAAACGCTGACGAGTTTGGATTTTGTGAAAGCCGGCGGGCTCGGCTTGGTTGAAATCCCCGCCAGCGTCTCACCAGAGGACAGGGTTTATTTCGAAGCGTATAACGCGAGCGCGGCATCCATTCCCGCCGAGGCTGAGAAGATCGTGTTTGGCGGCATGGGCGATAAGGACGTTGCCCGTACCGGAATCGAAGCCGCAACGTTTCGCCATGTGATGAAGCATGTCATCCCTCGCATGGATTACGAAAATCAACAGGCGAAAAAGTTGATAGGTGAGCTCACGTCGGCAATCAAAGAACTCCGGGGCTCTGCGGCTGCGGCTGGAAGCGACAATAGCTCCGCGCCGGCAAGCGGTGGGGCGAAGCAGCTCCATGAAATGGGCAACGAAGAGGCCGCTGCTCATCTTTGGGGTAAGTAATTTCCTTTGGTTAGTGTTCATGGTTTGAAGAGCGCACGGTAAAACGTGCGCTCTTTTTTTTGAGTTGCATTGTCAGTCTCATTGTCAGTGATTGCGCCTGACCCATAGCTCGGATCGGTCAACCGGGATGTAAGAAGCCAATAGGCACGGCTGGCGTCCGTGTGAGTAAGGCAAAGCCCTTACCCGGTATTCATCCCAACAATACAACTCTCAGGAGTTTTTTATGGCTAATCCGAGTCTAACCGACATCAATAACTATTTCGCAACGCGAAAAAATCAGTTCGACCAGAACATCTATGCGATGTTTTTCCGCACGAACCCTTTCGCGTCGTTGTTCCCCCGCTCTGAATTCAATCTTGAGGGCGGCCGCATCCCCGAGGTTATCACCAACACGTTTGAACTGCCGACTGCCTACCCGTTCGGTCTGCCGAACCTTGCGCTAAACACCAACACGGCCGATGGCGTCGACTCTACCGACGTTGCTCCGACTATCATCAAGTCGGGCTACAAGAGCCGTACCTACCAGCTCGAGGTTGCAGCCTACCAAACGGAAGTGCTCAACTTGACCGATCTCCAGTTCCAATACCAGCTCGCACAGCAGGTAGCGAACAAAGAGGCCGGCCTGGCTGAGTTCGCCAACGTTTGGCAGAGCGATTGGTACCGCGTTCACAACATCGGCATGCTGAATTGCAAAGTCAGCACGAACGTTAGCGCCACCGCCTTCTCGCAGAAGAGCGATGCGCTCTACGATTTCACCGCCATTGCGAACGGCGCTCCTACGTTCGATCTGAGCTGGTCGCATCTCCACACTCTTTACGACATGATGGTTCGTAAGGGCGCGGGCAAGTACGCAATCGGCACCGCCTCCAGTGGTGGCCCGGTGTTCTCCCTCACGACTGGCCCTGGCTACAAGCGCGCCTTGTTCCAGAATTTCCAGCTCGTTCGCGACACCGTGAACTGGTCGCCTGATTCGCTCCAGAATTTCGCCCCCCGCGGCATCAATACCGCCATCGATGGCTTGCTGCCCAACGTCGACGAATTCCCAATGCGCTTCAAGAACACCGGCACGCAGCCCGCGCCGGTTTGGGTTCCGATCTACCCGACGATCAATCAGGCAACGGGTGTTTCCGGTTCTGAGAACGTCCCGAATCCCGACTACATGACCGTCGCCAACGGTGGCCTCGCGACGCATGAGGTCGCTACGATCCTGTGCAACAACATCTACGAGGTGAATTCTCGACCGGTCGGCCCGCTCGGCGCCGGCAAAGCGAAGTTCGACGCCACGACCTACGGTGGCGAGGTCCAGTGGATCAACAACAAGGACATGGTAAACAATGTTCTTGGAAACAAGGGCTTCTACCGCCTCGACATCCAACAGGCCGCGAAAGCCAAGTATCCTCAGCTCGGGTTCTCGATTCTGACCCAGGCTAAAGACTAAACCTCAAGCTTGGAGCCGGCCGACTTGTACCCGGCCGGCTCCTTTTATTTTCCTATGATGAAGCATATATTTGTTCTGTATTGTTTAATAATGTCGGGCTGCGTGCTTCATCGCGCGCCCGTTCCCTCGCTTGTGGTGGCCGCGCCTGGCCCGTCCGAGTCAACGGCCTCGGTTCTCTCCGGACAGGCTACAAGCAAAGCAGCCGCCTACGCAGCCGCCGCCGGCCACGCCAACGAAAGCAACGCACCGGGCCCTGCCCGCGAAGCGACCGCCGCCGAACTCTCAATCGTTTCCGCAAACCTTCCCGCGCCGTCGCCTGTTGACGCCGCCGCCGCCCTCGAGCGCGTGAACGCTGCGCTACGCGGAGATATTGAAACCGCCCGCAAGGGATGGACCGAAGCGCAAACCGAAGCGCAAAAGCTTTCAGCCGATCTTACCGCAGCCCGCAGCGCCGCACAGGCAGAGCGCGAGGCGAATGCTCGACAGTGGCAGGCCAAGCAAACCGAATGGCAGACCGCACTTGAGTCATCGAGGCGCGAGGCCGATGCCCGCGTTGTTGCGGAACGCGCCAAAGCAGAGGCCGACATGCGTAGGTTAATCGGTTACATTTTCTTTGGCGGTTGCGCATTGTCTGTCGCTGTCGGCGTCGCGTGTCTTACCGTGCTTTCCGGGCTCGCCTTCGTTGGCGCCAAGCTCGTAGCAGGATGCTTTATCTTGTCGGGAATCCTGGCCGCTGTAGGCGTGGGGCTGATACAGGCATTGCAGCACACCTGGATAATTTACGCGGAAGGCGCAGCGGCCGTCGTTGCCGTCGTCGTCGTCGTTTTCGCCTACGCTAACCACTGGCACGCCAACACAAAAACCGTATGAGCGACGCTCAAATCCGCGACGTATGGCACGCGATAAACGAAATGGCGAAGGCTCAAAAAGAAACCGCCGTAGAAATTGGGAAACTCACTACCGAGATTCGACTTAGGCCGTGTCCTTGCGAAAAACGCGTTCGTGACCTCGAGAATTTAGCCGCCGAGGGGAAAGGAGCATTCAAACTTTCAACATTTTTAATCTCAGCAATCACAGCTATAGGCGCCGTTGTCGGTATTAAACTATTCTGGAAATGAGCCAATTCAAACTATACATCTCCACGACACCCATTGGTGACATCGATCCACAAGAGTTATCCGGTGTTGCTCCCGGAGTCTACGGCGACGAAACGCATATTACGCAACTCACGGTCGATGCAACGGGCCGGATTTCAGGCGTGAAGCTTCTTCTAATTGATGGGCTGGTTGATGGTTATTTAGACGCACTGCCCGACGAGCCAACCCCCCAACTAACGGACAATGTTATTAGCTCGCGTGGCGTTGGCACTGGCTCGCGACGCAAACTGACGTGGCAAGCCGTTATTGATCTTTTCAAATCCTCCTTCGACACCGCCTATACGTCCGTTGCGCATTTGCTGGACATCTCAAACCCACACGCTGTAACTAAACAACAGGTCGGGCTTGGCGATGTCGACAATACGAGCGACGCAGGCAAACCCGTTTCGATTGCCGCTCTTGCAGCATTGGCTCTAAAGGCGAATACCGCAGTGCTTGGTACCGCGGCGATGAATGCGACGAGCGATTTCGCGACCGCGGCGCAAGGGATACTTGCCGACACGGCGGTTCAACCCGCGGCACTTTCGGGCCTCGGCAACGTCGATAATACGAGCGATGCCAACAAGCCGGTATCGACTGCGCAGGCGATAGCAGATACCGCAGTTGCAACCGCCGCGTCAACTGCGCTAGGTGTGCATACTGCACGCGTCGATAACCCGCACGCCGTCACTGCGGCGCAGATCGAACTCGGCAACGTGACCAATGACGCTCAGGTAAAGCGTGCAGAAATGGGCGCAGCAAGTGGCGTTGCGAGTCTCGATGAGGCGGGGTTGGTCCCTCAACTGCAAATTCGGCAATCGGTCAAAGCAACCTATACCGGGGCGCCTATTTCCCCAATTCTTTGTCAGCTTTCACGAGGTATTGTAGTCATTCCGTCTAGTCTAGCAATTGGCCAGCAAGATTATTACGAGCTAATCGGCGGCGTGACGTTAGCCCTTTTTTCCTACTCCGAGTCAAGTGTTGCGGGTGGACTGAATACACTGATCCTCGATAATGTTGTGGGGGTTGTCGGCGCCTTCAGCCCTTTAACTATGGCGGCTCTCACGACCTTGAGCGTCCCTGTTCTCGCTTCGGTCGGGGGCAACTTCGGCCCTAACCAGATGGCAGCTCTCACGACCCTGAGCGTCCCTGCTCTCGCTTCGGTCGGGGGTGCCTTCAGCCCCAACCAGATGGCAGCTCTCACGACCCTGAGCGTCCCTGCTCTCGCTTTGGTTGTCGGCGTCTTCGGCCCTTCCAGCATGGCAGTTCTCACGACCCTGAGCGTCCCTGCCCTCGCTTCGGTCGGGGGTGCCTTCAGCCCTTCCAACATGGCAGCCCTCACGACCTTGAGCGTCCCTGCTCTCGCTTTGGTTGTCGGCGTCTTCGGCCCTTCCAACATGGCAGTTCTCACGACCCTGAGCGTCCCTGTTATGGTCACCTACGGGAGCACCATAACTATCAACTCTTCCTTGGGGAACGTAGCTAACGTCACTCTCGGGACCATCGGCACGTTGAAAAAGATCACAGGCGCCTCGATCAATATATCGGGACAGAAACTCACCGCGACCAGTGTGAACGGCATCCTCGCACTGCTCGTGTCCCTTGACGGCACGAACGGGACTACCCTCTTCGGCTCAGGCAAGACGGTGACCCTTAGCGGGGGAACCAATGCCGCGCCAACCGGCCAAGGCATTACCGACAAGGCGACTCTGATCGCTCGTGGGGCAACCATCACAACGACCTAATTATTATGCGCCGCGCCCTCCTAAAAGACTACAAGGTTGAACTCTCCCGCCTTGCCGGCGCCGCAGGGTTTGCCGTCGATAATCCCATCTTCCTCAGCCAACTTAACAAGGCGTCTGAGGAAATACACAACGCCGGAGACTGGCCGGGCGTTGTCGATCGCTTCGCCTTCGCGACGTTTGATGGAATGGTCACACTCCCCGGCGACCTTGAGCGCATCATGGGCATTGCAGTAAACGGACATCCGGTGCAAATGCGCTCGCCGTGGTTTGAGTTTGTGCAGGACGGCCCGGGCCAGGTGAACGATTTCTCCGGGGCTGAAATGGTTTTGGACCGTGGAGAATCTTGCACGTTTCGCGACATACCTCCGGACTCCGGCCAGTATTTTTTGCAGGTAAAGGGCCGGATTGATGAACGCATTTCAGGAGTAAGGCCAAAGATCAGAGTCCTCGGTTACGATGAATTCGGGGATTGGGTTCGTACCGAAGACGTCGCCGAACCATTCGACGGAATCGACATCGAGATTGACGGTGACTCCACCGAAAAGGTTATCGAAACTTCGTTTGCGTGGTCGCGCATCGAGGCAGTCATCAAGCCGCTGACGAAGAGCTACGTTCAACTATGGGTTCGGAGTGTCGCCGCAGGCACGTTCATGATTTCCAGCTACGCGCCGCGCGAGACTGTTCCCACGTATCGCCGTTACTTCCTCCCCAGCATTTCTCCGCGGTCGGCTATTGCCAGCGGCATTGTCATGCGGGTGCGCCGCCGTTTCTTTCCCGTCATTTCCGACAACGATTTTCTTCCGATCACGAACCTTGTCGCACTTGAGACGATGATGCAGGCGACGCAGTCGCGGGAAAACAAGGATGCTGACGCCTATATGAAATTTCGCGGGCTCGCGCTCAATCTCATGGGTGACGAAGCGACGGCCTACCGTGGACCGGTAGCAGGCCCGACGATCACGTTTGAAAACGGATTCGGCATGTCGGGCGTTGACCACGTTCAATGAACAGAAACGCAGACTTTGCCGCTACGGCGCCGTGGGATGGGGTTTTGAACAAACCCGATTTCATCAACATGCTAAAGGCCGACCCAGCCGGGAAGACCTTTCAGCGTTGGGGTCCGAACGGCTGGGTTCCTTTTAATTGGGACGGCAGTTGGCCGGACATCGGCGGACTCGAAGACAGGTTATTTCGCACGCGATCGCTGGCCGATGAAGACTTGTATAAAAAGATTCTCGGCGAGCGGCTGACGCGTTCACTCGCCAATGAGGACTTGGGGAAAAAGATATACGACGAGATTTTCAATCGGTCGAATGCTGACGACATTGTTAATCAGACTATCCTTTCAGTACAGACCGCGGCACATGCTGACTCTACTGCACTTGTTGCCATTGAACAGTCGGCACGAATCGAATCGGACGGGGCGATAAACGCGCAGATTCTTTCTTTGGTTCAAGCAATCAATGCCGAGTCTGGATCCGCCGCGGCAATCTCAGAGGAACGAATTGCGCGCATAGCGGCTGACGGAACCGTTACGGCAACACTAAACACAGAAGTTGCAGCACGGCAGGGCGGTGATTCCGGCGTGTCCGCTCAAGTCGACGAAGAGCGAGCATCGCGCATTGCGACAGATGGCACAATTCAAGCCTCACTCACTACGGAAATTACCGCGCGCGGAACCGCAGTAAGCGGCGTACAAGCCTCAATCCTTTCCGAGCAAGTTGCTCGAATTTCGGCAGACGGTGGAATCCAAAGCCAAGTCTTAGACCTAATCGACGCAGTGAACGCAGAGACAGGAGCGGTGGCATCGATCGCATCTGAACGCCAGGCGCGCCTCGACGCTGACGGAACAATTCAGGCAACAGTCAACGACGAGGTTGCCGCTCGTCTTTATGGCGACAATGCGGTTTCAGCCCAGGTAGACACGGAACGTCAGGCCCGCATCGATGCACTCGGAAACATTCAGGCTTCACTCGATATTGAGGTAACGGCGCGGGGAGTGGCAAACACGGGGCTACAGGCTCAAGTGACGTCGGAATCGGTTGCACGCGTCGGCGCCGATGGCTCTCTCGGAGCTGAGTACGTCCTCGAGGTTTCCACGAACTCAGCAGGACAGAAGCGCATCGCGGGATTTCGCACGACCGTTCTAGGCGGATCGTCGGGTCATTCTGAATTTGTCATTCAGGCCGACAAAATTGGTATCGTGCAAGACGACGGCGAAGGCGGTTTGCTCAAACCGTTCATCGTGGTTGGTGGCGTCGTCTACATCACGACGGCCGTAATCCAAGACCTGACTGTTGGGACTCAAAAACTGGCTCCAAACGCAGCCACAAACATAAATGCCGTACAGCAATCCGGCTCATTTTTCTACAATGGCAGCGCCGATATTTTTCTTTGTGAACTAAATATCATTACAGACGGCTACCCGCTGTTGATAATTGCAACGACATCGGGATCGCCGGCAGGAAATCTATCCGCCTATATTCTAGTGGATGGAGTAGAGACGGGAAACAGGGGCGGTTCAGTGATCGCGACAAGCCTAGTAGGTGGAGGAAATCACAATATACAACTTCTCTACCATCCCCCCATAGTCGGAAGGGCAGGAGAGTACGGCGCAAACATAGTAGTAATTGAATTAAAACGATGAAATCTTACGTTATATTCAACGCGTTAGGCGTCATTCGGATGGCGTGTCAATGCCTTCCCGGTGTCATAGCTTTGCAGTTAAAGCCCGATGATTTTGTAATGGAGGGTTCGGCCAACACAGCAACCGACATGGTCGTAATCGATTCACAGGGAACCCCGACAATCAAACCGAAGCCCGTTATTGCTCCCGTCCAAACCCAGGCAGAAATATACGAGACGCACCTTGACCTTGGATACGTCGACGCAGCGACCGGAATAAAGCTCAAGACCACCGAGAGCGCACAGGCGAAATTTGCGCAGCTCGTCACGCTGTTAAGCGTCGCGCTACAGGCAAACGCGGTGCAGCCGACAACGACACAAGAGTTCTACGATTTCGACGACGCGGCGCACACCCTGCCGATTTCGGCGATTATCGCGTTGCTGATGCGTTACGGTTTTTTCTGCGCAAATCTGTTCAACACCTACGCGCCATAACCAAATGAAAAACTGGATTCCAGAAGTATTTGAAGTTTTCACCGATGGCATTTCATCCGCGCTCGAGCCCGAGATCATCTTGGACTCGCAACTCGCATGGGGAACGAACGTCAAGCTGCGCGGCGGCAAACCAAGCACGCGTCAGCCGCTCGTGCAACGCCTCGAGCTTCCAGACGGCCAACTTCAAGGCTCGTCGTGTTTTTCGATTCAAAACGGAATGCTCATCATTTCGATTGCCGGTAAAATCTACCGAATCGACGTCAATGGCCGAACCTTTGAACAGTCACAAATCGCGGCGGACCTCATAAACTCTTCCGCCAAGAAGCATGTTTGGATGTGCGAAACAGCGGGAAGCCTCATTATTCAAGACGATGAAACGGACGCTATCATTTATGACGGTTCAATCGCCCGCCGGCCGGACCGCTCGATTCCCGAGGTTCCACTCGGCCGCCAATCTGCCTACGGCAATGGCCGTCTCTGGACTGTCATCAATGACAACGAGGTAGTTGCCGGCGACATCAAGACTTCCGCAAAGCAGTCCGAGCTTGTCCATATAGAGACTGGTTATCTTTTCGGCGGCGGTGCATTCTACTTCCCACGCAAAATATCTGGCGTCGCTTTCATCCCTACGGCCAGCGGTCAAGGGCAAGGCGGTCTGCTCGTGTTCGGTAAGTTCTACGCGGAAGTTGTTCGCGCTGACATTACCTCGCGCGATTTGTGGGATTCATATCCTGGCTTCGTTTCCAGCGCGCTCCTTGGCGTCGGTGCGGCCGGGCAGGACTCCATTGTGGAAGTAAATCAAGACCTGTACTGGCGCGACTCTGAGGGCGGAATCCGGTCGTTCACTGCGGCCCTTCGTGACCAGAATAGCGCGGGCAACGTTCCCCTCTCTGATGACGTCCGCCGGATCACTGAAAAGGAATCCAAGCATCTCCTCGAATACTGTTCCGCAATCGCGTTCGGCAACCGTCTACTGATGACCGCCAGCCCGTACCGCAACAAATCCGGCGGCGTGAGCTTCCGTGACATCATCGCGCTAGACTTCACTCCGCTTGCTGCTCGAGGCGGCAAGGTGCAGCCGGCATACGATGGACAGTGGAACGGAATCGGGTTCGCCAAACTTCTCACCGGCGAGTTTGCCGGCGTGAAGCGCGCCTTCGCGATTTCGTCGGACAAGGACGGGAAGAACCGTCTTTGGGAGTTCGTAGATAACGAACGCGACGACGCCTCGTTTGCCGGGAAGTCTCCAATAAAGTCATCGATCGAATTCAAGCGGCGGAACTTTTCGGCGCCACATGTCCGCAAGAAACTGGTTCGGTGTGACGTCTACCTCGAGGACATCGAAGGCCCGGTTACGCTCGAGGTCTACTGGCGCGTCGACAACGATCCGGTTTGGCAAAAGTGGGATTCCATCTCTGTCGAAGCAAAGATGACCTACCCTGTTGAGATGCCGATGAAGCTTCGCCTTCTTTCGGCGCAACACCGGCCGCAAATCAGAACGTTCACCGCATCGGGCGATTTCGATCCGATCACGAAGCGCGCTCGTCACGTCGGCGTAGACTTTCAAATCCGCCTCGTGTGGACCGGTAAACTCAAAATCTTCCGCACGGTGATTTGGGCTGACTTCGACGTTGGCCAAGATGCCGTCGCGAATCGCCAGGAGTTCACGTCTACCCCCGTTTTTCAAGATGTGACATCCGCGGAAAAACCCTACAGCGTCCCAACAATCTAAACTGACAATGAGCCTGACAATACGCCTTCAAGAACTAACCGCTCCGGATGATATGGAATTGCCTGGCACGATGCAGGGCTGGCTTGCGTTTTTTCGCGAGTACATGGAAGTGGAAGGACTCGAGCTTTTCAACGGGCTCAACTTCGGACCGGCAACGCCTTCCCCGGAAGATCGCGACAAGCCTTGGTTGAAAACAGCCGCGAACTTAAAACCTATCGCATTGTTCGCTTGGGACGGTGCGGATTGGACTGCGCTCCCGTTTATCGTGCCATCCAGCGTCACTTCTGCGCGGCCCGAAAACCCAACTGTCGGGCAAAAGTTCTTCGATACATTGATAAGTGTTGAACTTACCTTTGAGCGCGGAGCTTGGCGTACTTCGTCTGGTTCCCCCGGCGACATTAAGTTCGTTGCAACCGAACTCTTGAGCGATGCCCTCTTGCGCAATCCGGGTTGGATTCAAGATGCGGATTCAATGAGCCGGTTCATCGGAGCGGCCGGCGAGGGAACATCTCTTGCGGTGCGTGTTGGCAACGAGAAAACCGGTAATGAATCGGCGATTATCACCGTCGACAACCTTCCGGCGCATGCCCATCCGATCAGCGGATTGGTAAAAGAACGCATGAGCCGCAACGACCTCGGCATAGTCGTGTGGAAAGACGGAACGGACGCGTCAACAATCTCAACGCAGAGTACCGATTCTGTCGGTGGCGGCATCGCGCTACCGATCATCCCCCCGGTCATCTTCCGCTGGTGTTTAATCAAGCAATGAAAATCCGGCTGATGCAATGCTTCGACGTTGATTTGCTTGACGGGATAATCCGCAACTCAGCGGTGTATCCATTTGTAAGCGACGACGCTTGCCCGGCTCCTGATGACTTCACTTGCCGTTCTCTGGTCGAAGATGAAAAGAACATCTTCGTATTGGTGTACGACGATTTTGCGCCTGTCGGATGTTTCGCCTTTCTCGGCAATGAGCTGCACACTTGCATGCTACTCGAGTGCCGAGGGCGTAACGCAGTCGACGCGGGAAATCAGGCAATCGCGTACTTCTTCGAAAAGACCGGCGCCGTCGAAGTAACCTCATTCGCATTCGAAGAAATGCCGCAAACTCTTTGGTACGCTAAAGCACTTGGATTTCAGCGGGACGGCGAACCTTTCAAACATACACAAACGCGCGGTGGCCTACCCCTGACGCGGATAAACTTCAAAAAGGAGAAATCTTAACATGCCTATCGTTGCCGCAGTAATCATTGCCGGCGGTGCAATCGCCGCCTCTAAAATGGGTCAGGCGAAAGCGCCAGGCCAAGCCGCTACCGTAAACATTCAGGATGAACAGCGCCGCGCCATCGATGGGAATCTCGCCAACGGGAGCAAAATCGAACAGCTCGTAAATACATCCAACATCTTCTCACAGAACCAAGCGAACAGTTTGGCGGAACAGGCGATGCCCGGATACACGAAGCTTGCTCAAAGCCTGACGAATCAGGCGCAGACTATGACGAATGACCCCTACGGGCTACCGGCTGACGTTCAGGACAACCTGACGCGAATTGCCGGTGAGCGAGGTATCAATACCGGCGTCCGCGGGCAAGCGGGCGATTTCAGCGCGTTGCGTGATCTTGGGGTTAATGAACTTCAATACGGGCAATCCCGAATCAGCCAGGCTCAATCAATTCTGTCTTCCGTCTCCGCATCGGCGCCGCGCATTAACCCTATGTCGGCGACATCGATGTATCTCACGCCATCGCAAGCATTGCAGACCGCCACGAACAACCAGAGCGCCGATCAGGCCGCGCTCAACGCGAGGACGGCAACCGATAACTACAACGCTGCGCTCAACGCGCAGGCCGTCTCGACGTCGGCGAATGCTTTCGCCGGTGCAGTGGGCGGTATGGGTGGCGCCGCAACCGCCACTAAGACCCCGGCCTATACGGGGATGGGTTCGACAATCAACCAACCGACTTACGCAAGTACGACGTCATACCTCAAGCCGGTCGACTATTCGAAAGTTCCTTAACGTTTTGTAACCGCTAAACCAAATGGCCGAAGCTCAATTCATGCCCGCAACATCGCCTTCCGCGATGATTAACTCCGGTCTTCAAGCCGGTGAGTTTACCGCATCGCTCGTTCAGCGGAAACAGCAACAGCGCAACGACGACGCGCGCCTTGCATTGCAACAGCGTCAGCAAGACCTTGTCGACGAAACGCAACGCATCCTAATGCCAGTGCGCCAGGCCCAGGCGCAAGCAGACATGGCCGGCGCACAGGTTGAGCTCGAGAATCAGAAACAGCTACAGGATCAGCGGAAAGCAGCTTACTCGCTTCTTCCCGCGGCTCGTACTGAATTCGATGGACTCATGCACGTCACCGACCCCGACCAACGAGCCGAGGCCGGTATTCAGTGGATCGGCAAATATGGGCAGCTCGATAACTTCAAAGAGTTGAACGCCGAGTTCTCTTCGAAAAAGGAAATCGCCGCCAAGCTCCACACCGAGGCGACGGCGCTCCGAACCATGAAGCAGCAGCACACGGATCAACTCGGGTTGATCGATGCCCGCGGGAATGTTGCTCGCGACGTTGCCAACATCCGCAACGAAAAGCTCACGCCGATTGAGCGGTACAAGCAACAGCGCGACCAAGCCGCGGCCGATGGTGACAGCGATGGCACGGCGTTTTACGACGCGCTCATTCAGAAGCAGACGGCCGCGCCGATCAGCACAGCCGAGGGCAGCGATCAGTTTCAAAAGAAATACGCCGACGTTCTGGCAAACGGAACCGACGAGGAAAAGAAATTTTGGACCGACCGCACGAAGGCAATCAATACGCGCGGAGTTAAACAAAGCGGAGTGATGGCACTTCGCGACGCACTGCTCGGGAACGGCCCGACGCCAACAGCAACGCCGGCGCCCGCGGTTAAACCCCCGACGTCACCGAAACCAACGCCAGCGGCAACCGGAACCGATTCCATTTCCAACCTTCAATTCTGACATCATGGGCCAAATCGCCGACATCGTAACCTCCCCGGAATTCGCGCAGAAGACCCCGCTTGAAAAGGCGCAGTCTCGACGCGACCTCTTTGCGCTCACACTGCAACAGAATCCGCAGATTGCCGGACAGTTCGGAGCGGCCGACGACAAGGGAAAGCAGACGATGGCCGACGAGTTCAAGGCGAAGCTCGAGACATCTTTTCCTGACGCGTTCAAGGCTGACGGATACCATGTCACGGTAACGGCGGACGGCTCGCGCGAATGGAAAGGCGAAGCCTACGATTCGATTAGTGCAGACGGAACGGTTACGTCAAAACGTGATCCGGTCAAAACGCCGATCTATAGTATCGGGATCGAGCAAACGCTTGCCTCACTCAAAGACCCGTCGAAACGAGATGAATTTAAGGCGCTACCGCCGGATGTGCGCGCAAAGCTAGCGCCGTTTGCATACGAGCGTTTCGGCCCGGCATTTGCCGCGCAGCACGAAGACATTCTTGGCAAGCCAGAGGATTATATCCAGCGCGACGAATCCACCGGGAAGAAGGTATTGAACTTTGCACTACCGAGCGCGCTACGCATGGGCGCTCCGCTCGTAGCCGGTGCGCTGACGAAGGGCAACCTGCCTACAGTAGCCGCGTTCGGCGCCGCTGGTGAAGCCGCGGCACAGAACGCCGAAAATATCCTAGGCACACGCCAAGGTTATAGCCCGACAGAGATGGGGCTTAACGGTCTGTTTTCTATCGTCCCGGCGGCATCGATCGGGAGACTATCAAACCCCGCGCTCAACATGGCGGCACAAGTTGGCATCCGCGGCCTCGAGGGCGCGGCACAAGGCGGCGGTTACGAAACGTTGCGCGAACTGTCGGCCGGCGAAAAACTCTCAGGCGATAAAATCAGCACAGCTACGGCATTCGGCGCCGGCCTTGGCGCATTGATCGGCGGTGTGTCGCACGCCTATGCCGCACGCTTCGCCGGTAAGAGCCAGGGCGAGGTTGGCCGGGAACTACCC
>OCZT010001405.1_pt1 | contig 24934 bp, 20 predicted proteins | sample 1539031 | NCBI WGS metagenome assembly OCZT01 (sample SAMEA3539308, study PRJEB22396) | soil metagenome | biome: tundra; feature: field; material: soil | place: USA | collected 2010-05 | depth 0.15 m | reverse complement strand
TCGCTTGATTCCGTTCATGGCTCGCTCAACTTGAGCCTACTTCTTTTTTTCTTTCTCTTCCTTGGTAAGCGTAATGAACTTGTCGACCGACGGCATCATCGACTTCATGCCGTTCTTCGCGCATTCCGCCTCGAATATTTTCTTGATCTGCGGATCTTCCGCCGGATAGTCGATCGCGACCGGATATTCCTGGAAAACCACTTTCGACGCTAACATCTGTACCCGGTTTCCGAACGCTCCCACTTTCAGAAAACGCGCCGGCGTCGGGCTGGGATTGAAGTGCTGATGATACCAGTTCAAAGGTGGAACAAACACCGTGTTCGGGCCCCAATCGACTCGAACTACCTTATCGCCGTGGCCGTCTTTGAAGGGCGTGGTTCCGATTTCCGGCGGCCAGATCAGGCTGTAGCCGTGCCCTCCAAGGTACATCACGTTGGCCCCCGGTCCGTGACGGTGGCCGATTTCATAAACGGCGGGCTGGAATTGCTCCACGTGCGAATCGAGGTTGTCGAAGGCCATGGAGAAGTGCCGGTTGACCGTCCCCGATCCACCCAACTGGCGCCACGCTGTCTCCAGCACTCCGTGCCCGGCCGGATACAGTTTCACCGTGTCGACGTCCGGCACCAGATTCGTCACCGACACTGCGTAACCCAGCCCGTCATGCCGATTTGGGTTCATTTCCACCGGCTCCGGCCGGAAGAAATCGGCTCGGCCGTCGAAGCGGTCCATGAAGTTGTGATTATTGTTGAAGATGAACGTCAGGTCGCGGTAGAAATCGATCGCCATGGGGGCCCATCCGACGCCGTACATGCGCGCCGGTTCCTTGCCCGTATTCACGACTTCATACCAGACGTTCAGCGGAAACGGAAAGAGCGTTCCGTGTTTGAAATGCGCCGTGACTTTGTTGCCGCCTTCCTGCCAGAAGTGCATCTCGCCCTCGCCGCTCAGTACAACGACCCTCGATTCGAACATATGGCGCACCGGCGTGGTTTTCTGTCCCGGCGCAACCTCCAGAATGAAGCCGGTGGTAATGCCTCCCGCCCCGTCCAGGTAAACGTAGGCGCCGCTGGCTCCGTAGCGTTTCCACGGCCCGACTTTGGCCTTGGCCAAATCCTGAATGGCGAAGCCGCGGTGCACGGGGATATTTTCAGCGCGCAGGAATTTCTCCCACGGCGAATCGATTTCCTGGAGCGTTGTGTCTTTCTTATCTTTCGTTTGCGCCGTTCCGATGCGCGGTTTTCCCAGCGAGATCGCCAGCGCGAGCGCAATGAACAACAGCCAGGCCTGATTCCGCGATTTCTTTATTAGGAGCAAGCTAGTTTCCTCTCATTCTTTAGGCCGAACGCCTGATGGCGACGTAAACGATACTATAACGCAACCGGTTGCATAATTAGTAGACCTGGAACATTTTTTCGATGCTTTTCTTGTCGCTGGTCTTGGTAAGCGCCAGCATCAACAACAATCGGGCTTGCTGTGGGGTCAGATTGTCGCCATCGATGAACTCGGGATACCGGTTCGCCGGACGTCCTCGGCCGCCTCGCTGACTGTCCACTACGGGGATGCCGGCTGCGGCTACCTGCAGCAATGCGCTCGCCTGATCCGGCGCTCCCGTGCCGGTAGGGAACGCCGCCAGGACGATTCCTTTCGCATGCCCTTCCTTCACCGCCGCATTCACCAACACGGCATCGGCCCCCACGTAGGAGTAGAGAATGTACACCTTCGGCAGATCGGTTAATCCGCTCACATCGAATTCCGACTCCGTGGTGTGCTTCCGGATGGTCCTCCGGTAATAGCTGACGCGGTCCTTGTCCACCATCCCCAAATCGCCCACGTCGCCGGAGTTCCAGGCGTCGACGCGATGGCTGATGTTCTTCCGGATATCCCTGGCGGCATGGATTTCATCGTTCACCACGCCTAACACGCCCATGCCGCGGGTTTGCGGGTCCACCGCGACACGCACCGCATCCAACAGATTCATGTCGCCATCCGCTCCCAGCGTTCCGTGCAGGCGCTGAGCCGCTGTCAGGATCACCGGTTTATCGCTCTTCACCGTCAGGTCCAGGAAGTAAGCCACTTCTTCGAGCGCATTCGACCCGATCGAGACTACCACCGCACTCACGCCGGGTTCCTTGGCAAAGATCTCGTTCACGCGCTTGGCCAGCGCCACCAGCATAGTGGTGGAGAAATCACCGCTCCCGATCTTGCTGAACTCCTCGACCTCAATCCGGGCGTACTCGCCCAGTTGCGGGATGGACTCGAGCAGTTCGTGCCCGGTAATCCGCGTGTCCGGCGTGAAGCCCGGGCGCACGTGCGCGATCGTTCCACCGGTCGCAATCAGCCTCACCATAGGTTTTTCGTGTTGCGGTTTCTGCTGCCCCGGTAGCGCCGAGACGCCCAGTATTAGCAGTGACATCCACTTCATCATGTGGTTCTCCTTCGAAATTGATTTTGAGCTACGGGTTCAACGCGTCCCGAGCGGTTTCGGCCTCTTCCGAATTGGGATACAGCCGGATAATTCGCCGGTATTGATCCTGTGCGAGCTTTCGCTGTTGATCGCTCAACGCCTGTTTGTGCTGCGCGCTGTAGACTCGCGCCAGTTGATTGTGTTGCTGCGCCAGAAGCAGTTCCGCCACGGAAACATCCGCGTACTTCGGATATTCGCGAATGAAGCGCTCCTTGGCGGCCATCGATTTTTGGAGAGCCGCGACGTCATCCCCCGGTTCGTCGAATCCGATCAGGGCATAACGCGCATCCACGGCACGCTTGCCGGAAGGCGCGCGCCGCAGATATTCGCGGAAGGCGGCCAGGTCGTAATGATAACCGGCCTCGTACTTTGCGATCGCCACGCCCTGTTCCTTCAATCGCCGTTCGATGAGAGCAATCAGGCTGGGATCGTTGGCGCCATGGCTTTCCAGATCCTGGGTCATCAGTTCGGTCAGGTCCAGCACCCGCTCGCCCATTTCGTAGAGGGCTTCGAGTTGGGCTTCCGTATCCTTGCCGTTCTCGGACTCGCTTCGGAATTTCGCGATCTCCGCCAGCAATTGGCTGACGATTTTCGGGTCGAGGATGACATCGAAGGCAGGCGCGGGCCGGGCCGTGAAACACCAGAGCGTGCATGCCAGGCCGAAGGTAAGAGCTTTCATGCGCCAATTCATCGACTTTCCGTGTTACCTTTCATGGTCGAGGACACAATTATGATCCCCCAAACTTATCTGGACCTTTTCGACAAGAAAGCTTTCGCCAGCCTGGCAACGCTTATGCCCGACGGCACTCCGCAGGTGACACCTGTCTGGTGCGATTTCGATGGATCCCACGTCCTGGTGAACTCGGCCAAAGGCCGCCGCAAAGACGCCAACATGCACGAGCGTCCCCATGTCGCGCTCTCCATTCTGGACCCCGACAATCCCTACCGCTACCTTGAGATTCGCGGCACCGTGGAGGAGATTACCGAAGAAGGCGCCGCCGCGCACATCGACAAAATGGCGAAGAAATATCTCGGCGTCGACAAATATCCCTTCTCCCGCCCCGGTGAGGTGCGGGTTCTTTATAAGATCAAACCTGAACATTCCAGTTCCCAGGGATAAGCCGGCGAGGCGCTCATCGAAACAGATCCAGTTCACGCGCTCGCATTAACCCTCGCGACGAACCCTCCCTTCGTTCCCACTGGTAGCCCTGAATCAGCGCTACCGGTGTGCCGTCCGCTTTCGGCATCACCAGCCCGGCGGATGCAGCCAGTTCGTCGGCCCTGGCGAGAATCGTCGCGCTCAGGGACCGTCCGCCACGATCCTGCGTTCCACGCAAGTCCTCAACCGCTTCGATACCCGATACACCAATCGCAACATTGATCAGCCCTTCCCGCCATGGCCGTCCGAATGTATCGCTGATAATGACCGCCCCGCAATTCAGATCCAGGCGCAGACGCCGTGCCGATTCATCCGGATTCTTCGGCAGAACCGTCGCAAAATCATGCCCGGGAATGTTCGACTGGTCCACTCCCGCGTTGGCCGTCACGAACCCGTGGTGGGTTTCCGCGATAATCACGCCGCGCTCCATTTTCACGATACGCCTGGACTCCCGCAAAACCAGCTCGATGACGCGCGCGTCTTTGTTCCAGATCTTGGCCCAATCGGCCGCCAGTTCCGACGGCTCGATGGTTCGAAGATCCACCAGCGCTCCTTCCGCTTTCGAGACGATCTTTTGCGCCACGACGAGAATCGTGTTGGGGTCGAGCGTCTGGCCCTCCCGGTTTGCCGCGTCCCGAATCAGTTTTCCCAGTTCATCCCCAGGCTTTACTTCGGGCAAAGTCTTTAAACCGGCGATCCGAAGTTCCATCTGGGCTACCGGTGCCTCTCAATGGCCTTGAGGACGGTGCGTGCCAGTTTCTTTTTCTCGGTCAGCCCGCTCATGATGGTGTTGGTCACAACGGTTTTCATTCCTAGTTTCTCAATCGCCGGCGCCAAGGCTTCGTCGGCCTTGTCCAGCACCAGAATGTCGACCAGTCCGCGATAGATTTTGGCGACTCCCAGAGCCGACGCTTCCATTCCCAGGCTTTTCATCATGGCTGCCGCGGGACCTTTCAACGCGGCGCCTCCGACGATCGGCGATATTGCCGCCGAAGGACATTTACGCCGCTCAAGAGCTTTCCGAATGCCCGGCACAGCCAGGATCGGCCCTACGCTGACGATCGGATTTGAAGGACAGAAAATGATACCCGAGGCGTCACGAATGGCGCGCAGCAGCCCCGGCGTGGGACGGGCCTTCTTCGCTCCCTGAAATTGAACGCCCAGAACTTCATCCTGCGCCCGCCTGCGAACGAAATACGTCTGGAACGCGAGCTTACCGGTGCGCGTGCGCACGATCGTCCGCACCGGGTCATTGCTCATCGGCGCCAGGGTGCACCGTACTCCGAGGCTCTTTGCGAGTTCCGCGGTGACGGCGCTGAGTGGAACGCCCTCTCGAAGCCGGCGGGTCCGGAAGATATGGGTCGCCAGGTCGCGATCACCCAGTTGAAACCAGGTCTCCTCGCCAAGCTGTCCAAGCGCAGCCAGGCATTCGAAGGAATCATTCTGGATGCCCCAGCCGTGAACCGGATTCGCCAAACCAGCCAGTGTGTACATCACCGTATCCAGGTCGGGAGAGATGGACAGCCCATAGATCTCCGTGTCGTCCGCTGTGTTGCCCACCACGTAGACTTCTTCCGGCGGGAGGACACGGGTGAGTCCGTCCAGGAAGCGTGCCGCGCCCACACCGCCGGCAAGCGCCAAAATCATACGATTCTCCCCGCAAATGCCGAACTCCGGCCAGGAGGAAATATATATTCGCGCCGCCCCGGCCTTGTGTTAGAATCCATTGGATGATCGGGGGCAGAGATGCCGGGAGCGCAGCACGTTTGTACAGTTGCCGGAGCTGCCTGAAGGGGATCAAGCGCGCAGACCGTTTGTGAAACCGATTGCGTCAATTTTCCTTTGGGTCGATTTCTCTGAATGGGCCAATGTTATCATTGGGTGTCTCCGTGTGTCAACGAGATGAAATAGTCTCGAAATCATAGAATCAAGGTTTGATTTAACGCAACCGTTTGCAGGCCACAATGATGAAACATCGCAGACCGACACTTCGCGATCTGGCCAAGACCGTCGGCGTATCCGCCTCCACCGCCTCTCGCGCACTGAATAATAACTCCGCCATCAGTGAAGAGATCCGCAAAAAGGTATTCAAGGCAGCCAAGGAAGCTCACTATATTCCCAACAGTTTGGCTAGAAGCTTGGCGTTAAGGCGCTCGCACCTCATCGGCCTCCTGGTGCCGTCCATCGCCAATCCGTTCTTCGCCGAGATCCTGCGCGGTGCTCACGATGTCGCGCAGCAAAAGGGCTATGTGGTCGCGCTCTGCGATACCCAGCGCAGCCGCGAGCGGGAAGAGTTATTCAGCGAGAGATTACTCCAGTCTCAGGTCGACGGGTTCATCGTCACCGGCAGCGTAATGCTCGAAGAAAGAATTCGCGAATGGCGGCAACGGAACATCCCGTTGGTCCTTGCCGGACGCCGGTCCGCCGGGCTGGGATTCTCCGGCGTTTCCGTCGACGATGTTTCCGCCGGATATCAGGCGACGCAATATCTCATCTCCAAGGGATATAAGAAGATTCAGTTCTTGGGTGGTGGTCCCGACTCTCCCGCAACCAAGGATCGTCAGCGCGGTTACCTCGATGCGTTGGAGAGCCGGGGCCGGGCCCCTCTCATCTCATTCGGCGATTATTCGATGGAGTCCGGGTTCAAGGAAGCTGCCAAAATAGCCAAGCTTGCGGATCGCCCGGACGCGGTATTCGCCGCCAACGACTTAATGGCGATCGGCCTGATCATGGGACTCGCAGGCTTTGGCGTGAAGGTCCCCAATGACCTGGCCGTCATCGGTTGCGACGATATCCCTATGGGCATGTTGATCCGTCCGGCACTGACCTCCGTCCAGATTCCCATGTATGAAATCGGCGCGCGAGCCATGGGCTTGCTCCTCAATTCGCTGGATAACGGCGAAACTGTGCGCTCCGAGTCGATCCTCCTCGATTGTCAGTTGGTGATCCGGGATTCTGCATAACGGGCATGCCGACAGCGCGCCTGCCCTCGTTACTAACCGGCAAACGCTTGTTCATTGTCGTTTTCCTGCTCTTCAACGTCATCATCAACTTCATCGACCGCGTCAATCTTTCCATCGCAGCGCCGGCGATTGCCAAACAATTCCAATGGGACGCGGCTACCATGGGCTGGGTTTTTTCCGCCTATCTTTGGACCTACACGCTCTGCCTGATCCCTTGCGGATGGCTTGTCGACCGGATGGGCACCCGGCTCGTTAGTGCGGTTTCCATCATCGTCTGGTCGGCGTCCGCCATGCTAACCGGAGCGGTGACCAACTTTACCAACGTGATCGCAGTCCGTTTAGGCCTTGGAGTGGGCGAAGCCGCGGCGATGCCCGCTTGCAACAAAGTGATCCGCCAGTGGTTTCCGTCGAGCGAGCGAGCTTTCGCCACCGCGATCTTCCATTCCGGAGTCTTTGTCAGCGTGGCCATCGCCAACCCGCTGGTAGCATGGCTGGTGTTGCATTCCGGATGGCGTTGGTCATTCGTGATTGTGGGAGCGCTCGGCTTTGTCTGGCTGTTCTTTTGGCTGCGCTGGTTCCAGGTGCCGGAACAATGTTCCTGGCTGCCGGAGCCCGAACGGGAACTCATTCTGCGGCACCGCGATTACGTCACCGACGCGCCGCAGAGTAATTTGTGGGCCGTGACCGCGACCCTGCTGCGGCAGAAAACCATGTGGGGCCTGGCGCTGACGGAGGGCTGCGTCAATTACATGAACTACCTGTTTCTCAGTTGGCTCCCCTCGTATCTGATGCACGATCGCGGCATGACTCTGATGCAAGCCGGCCTGTACGGCACAATCCCGTACATTGTGGGCGTCGGGCTGGAACTTTTTTTCGGCCGGATGAGCGACCGCATCCTGACTCCAGACCGGCTGAAGAAGGGAGGACGGCGCAATCAGGTGACCCTGTTCCTGATCCTTTCGAGCGTCATCCTGTTGATCGGCGTTGTGCACACGAAATGGGCAATCCTCGCATTGATCTCCCTCGCTCTCTCTTTCAACACCACCACCGTTACATTCATGTATTCCCTGACGAACGACCTGGTCGAGGACCCTCACATCGCGGGAGCTGCTTTCGGCGTCATGCTGGTCGGCGGGAATCTTTTTGGCATGGCAGCGCCGGTCGTGACGGGTTACCTGGTGAAAGCAACCGGAAACTTTACCTCGGCATTCGGACTTTCCGGTCTTGTGGCTCTCGCCGGCGCGGCGATGGCGTTCTGGTGGACGCGAACGCCGATCCGGGGTGTCGTCAAAACTCGTTGAGTAAGAGCGTTCGTTTTCCTTTCTTGCGAAAGGCCGAACAGATCACCTCCGGTAATGATGCGGATTGTCAGCGCGCAATCGAAGCCGGGCGGCGGAGGTGAATCAAGATGCTCGCGCTTCACGCGTTCGGAGACGCCGGGGGCAGGTCGGGGCAGGGACGCCCTTCCTCGACGCGCCACAACTCGCGAGACGAATTTCGATGGCACACATTCGGGAAACGTCTCCAGTCCGCCCCACAGGTTTTTCGCGTGTGACGTCGATTTCGCCGCTACTCAATTTCCACCACCGGGCACAGAATCGCCTGCCAGTCGTCTCCGGTGACGCTGCGGCATTTGAAGACCGCGGAAGCAATTTCACGGTTGCCCATCTGCACCCGTGGAATGTCAACGCTTGTCCGATGAGCAGCATGAGTCTTATCGAGCAAGGAAACGGAGTGTCGGCGGCTTGGGAAACACAGACGCAGGTTTACTTCGCCCCGGTCGGCCGGCTGGCGAAAATCCCAAGCGCAAATATCCAGCTCTTGCGCGAAACAGTCGAGGTGAAACCTTGCTCGCGTGGGTCGAAGGGGCTGGCTGCCCGGTAGGAGCAAGCTCCGGTCAAGGCGCACATCGTGCAGCGCGGTGTTGATGCTGTCTTTGCAATGCGCTCCAGGAGAAGCGCCAACTGTTTTTGAAAAAAAGAGTTTCTTGGCAATGGGAGCGGCACGAGAAGGCGAGAACAACCAGATCAACGGGCGCACTCCAGAATTTGCAACGTTATGCAAGCTCTCCGCCGAAAAGCTCGCAAGCCCGGATTTATTATTTGCGGACCACCAATTATGTTCCAGAGTCTGCGGATTTCTTGGCGTCGTCCGGAAGCTCTTGCCGTTGCTGTGCCTTGACACTACAATGGAGCAGTCTTCAAACCCCGGGTTTGAAGGACTCTTTCGGGCTACCCGGAAAGGCAGGGTGGATGGGTTCGCTTCTCTGGCAGTTGGTCGATCGTAGTGCAGAGACAGAGTTCATTTTCGCCCTCTTTCATCTGCTTCTGGCAGGACTCGGGTTGCTCATCCTCTTGCGGTGGCTGGGAAGCAGATCACAGCAGTTGAATCCTCCCGCCCTCCGGTTGCTGACCATCGCGTTCTTGCTCTTTGTCCTGGACTTTGCAATGACCGCAACCTATTACGGGATGGTGTTCTTCTTCGACCGGCAATGGAACCCGCTGCTGTTTACATGGCTGTCCCGCGCCCTGGCATGCAGTGCTATGACGCTCAGCGCCGCCGGGCTGCTGGCTTCCGTGCGCGAGGATTGGTCGTCTAGGGTAACGGGATATGCCATCGGCGGCTGTTCCGCGGTCGCCGGCTTGCTCCTCATGGATTTCAGCCTGCTGCGACGCAGCGTGATCGGTGGCATCGCTTTCCACACAGTCGCGATGGACGCGGCCGACGTAGTTGCCACATTGGCGGTAGCAGTGGCGATGATCCTGCTCGTCGTCCAGGGCCAGAAGTGGCGTGAGCCCGCGCTGCTGACCTTGTTCTTCCTGTTCAGTTCCGGGCTCGTTCATCCGTTTCACCTGTTCCTGGATACGGCGTGGTCTGGCCTGTGGTGGCATGTCGAGGAACATCTTCTTTCTTTCGGCCTTGTGACTTTCGCCTGGGCTCTGGGGGAGCACTCGACGAATCTATTCGATCGCGTTTTTGTCCGTCTGAATCTCAGCTTCATCCTTCTCGCCAGCGTCATGATCCTGTGCACGGTAGGCATGGAGCGTTTCCAATACGCCAAGCTTGCCGAGGAACGCTCCATGAACCTGGCCGAGTACTTGCGGGGATATGTGACCTTTTATGAAGACCGCGGGGAGAATCTGCAGACCGCCCTTCAGCACCCCGAGGTGCTGCGACGTATCGTTGTAGGATTCGGCGAGCTGCCCGATTTCCAGCGTGTGGAGATCTTCCTGGGTAATGATCACGCTGTGTTTCGCTATTCCTCCGACGGGGCCATTTCCCAGCAGATTGGGTCCGCACCTTTCGAGGACGCGGACCGGACCGGGGCCAATGACGATGCTCCACCCAGAACGTCTTTCCGCATGATTCAGATCCCGGTCTATCCAGAGCGCCAGAGCCGGGACCGAATTGAGTTCTACGGAGGGATGCAGTACATTAACCGCCGCATCGGGAGCTACATCGTGGTGATTTACCTGTTGTTCACCGTGATGGTAACGATCAGTATCGTAGTCGTGGGCGTTATTGTACGGCACGCGGATGTTTCCATGCAGAAACAGCATGCGGAAATCGAGGTTATCAGCCGCCAGTTGCTGCAGGCCGCCAAGCTCGCCTCCATTGGCGAGCTCGCCGGCGGAGTGGCTCACGAGATCAACAATCCCGTCACGGGGATCCTTTCGACTTCGACTCATCTCATTGATAAACACCGCGATACGGCCCTGACTTCGCGGGACAAGCGGGAACTGCGACTGATCGCCGAACAAGCCGAGCGCATCTCCGATATCGTCACCAAGCTGTTGACATTTTCACGGCAAAGCCGAATGGAACTTACCCTCTGTGACATAAATACGGTGATCGAAAGCGCGATTTCTCTGATCGAGTTCCGCCTCAAAGGCAGCGAGGTGATCCTGCGCAGGGAGTTCGGTACAGCTCTGCCTCCCGTGCTCTGTGACGTGAATCGCCTTACGGAGGTCTGTGTGAATCTGATGAACAATGCAATCGACGCCATGCAGACGGTTGGCACGTTGACGGTAGGGACCGGGCAGGTCAGTAATGGCCGTGTTCGCATCGCCGTGAGCGATACGGGCAGCGGGATCGACCCAGTCCTGATGGAGCGCATCTTCGACCCGTTCTTTACGACCAAAGCGCCTGGCAAGGGGACCGGGTTGGGGTTGTCGATCAGCCACGGCATCGTGCGAGGGCACCAGGGCGAGATCCACGTCCAAAGCACGCCAGGCCGGGGTAGCACGTTCACAGTAGTTCTTCCCGCGAAGATTTCCTAAGGAGACCACGGAATGCCAAAACGAGTTATGGTCGTCGATGACGACAACGCCGTCCTGCAGAGCTGCGAGAATATCCTGACCGATGAAGGATACGAGGTGGAGACGGCCGTCAACGGCACCGCCGGTCTGGAGCTGTTGAAGCGCGGCTGTTTCGATCTCGCTTTAGTCGATCTCAAGATGCCCGGAATGAACGGGCTGGAAATGCTGGAGGCCGCGCGCCGGCTCCAGCCGGAACTCGTCGTCATCATTTTTACCGGGTACGCCACCATCGAAACGGCTGTCGAGGCGATCAAGTTGGGCGCATTCAATTACGTGACCAAACCCTTCAAAGCGTCGGAGCTGGTCGCGATGGTGGCAAAAGGTCTGCTGCGCGCCGATCTGGTTCACCAGAGCGTCCGGCTTCGCGAGGAGACCGCCGGGAAGAACGCCTGCGAAAGCATGATCTGGCAGAGCCCGGTTATGGAGGCAACGCTGAACACGTTGCGGAAGGTGGCGGCCAGCGACGCGAACATCCTGATCACCGGGGAGAGTGGCACCGGCAAGGAACTGGCGGCCAGGTGTATCCACTCCTGCAGTAGGAGAGCGAAGGAGCCGTTCGTCGCGGTGGACTGTGCGGCCATCCCCGACCACCTGCTTGAAAGCGAGTTGTTCGGTTACGAGAAGGGCGCATTCACCGGCGCCGACCACCGGAAACGCGGTTTGCTGGAACTGGCCGATGGCGGAACCCTGGTACTGGACGAGATCGGCGAGATGAGCCTGAACCTCCAGGCAAGGTTGTTACGCGTGCTCCAGGAACGGTCTTTCCGGCACCTGGGGGGAGAGAAGCTGATCTCCGTCAACATACGCTTGATTTCGTCGACTAATCGCGATCTGGAGGCGGGCGTCCGCCAGGATCGGTTCCGCAGCGACCTGCTGTTTCGATTGAACGTGGTCAACGTGCAAATGCCGCCATTGCGCGAGCGGCAAGGGGACGTGTCGTTGCTGTGCCGCCATTTTCTCCAGGTCCACGCGCGGAACCTTGGCCGGGCGGCCATCAGCCTGTCGCCGGAAGCCTTGGAAGTCCTGGAGCACTACCACTGGCCGGGCAACGTCCGGGAACTGGAAAACGTCATTGAACGCGCCGTTGTGCTTAACGAAGATGGCTTGATCGGCGTCGCGGATCTTCCCGATTTCATCGTCGAGGGTGTGGAAAGCAACGAACAAGCGCTCGGCGGTACAGCTTATAAGAGTGTTCGTTCCTCCTGGATCGACAGCCAGGGCAAGCAGTACTTCAGTGAATTGCTTGCGCGTCACAAAGGCAATGTTTCGAGCGCCGCCAGAGAAGCGGAAATCAGCCGGAAAAGTTTTTACCAGTTGATGAAGAAGTTCGATCTGGAGCCCAGGCGAAAGGCACTCGAAGGCTGACGGAATGTTACCACGAGGTAACAGGTTCCCGCCCGGCGCTCCCTGCGGGTAACACAAGAGTCCGGCCGACCAGCTCCGCCGCAACGCTTCACTTGTTGATTTCCGGGACTTTAGGCTTGGCGACCCAATTGGCTTCGCGCGTGCAATACAGAATCACAAATGCCATTGGCGCAGGTGAGAGATGGAGTCGGATACTGCCTTGGAGTCCTTGCCTTGGCTCTACTGGCCGGTGGGGCGGTCCCTTTGTTCGCGCAGCCGGCTCAACAGGCGGCGGACGCATCTCCATATGCCGGCAGTAATGCCTGCGAGGAGTGCCATAAACAGTATTCCCGAAAATTCGCGATATCGAAGATGGCCAAAGTATTCTTCGAGGCCCCGCGCAACGAACTTGAATCCAGAGGTTGTGAAGCGTGCCACGGACCGGCGCGCGAACACATAGCGACGGAGCACGCTCGCGACGCCGCGCGCGCAGCCGGTACGACATATAAGGGTCCAAAGAGCTCGGAGTTCATCATCCGTTTCGGCAAGGACGTTCCGTTGTCGATGGAAGAGCAGAGTCTCCGCTGTCTGCAATGCCACGAAAAAGGCCAGAGGTTGTTCTGGCGAGGAAGCGAACACGAGTCCCGGGGTATGGGTTGCCCCACCTGCCACCAGATCCACCAGAAGCCCCAGACAACGTTGGCGGCAAGTTTTAAGGAGCCGTTGTCCGACAACCGGTTGTTCGCCAAGAACACGCAGATGGAGGTTTGCTTCGAATGCCATCCGATGCGCAGGGCGCAGCTCCAGCGTTCTTCGCACATGCCGGTGCGGGAGGGCAAGGTTACCTGCACCAACTGCCACAACCCTCACGGAAGCCCGAATCCAAAACTTCTCATCACCACCACCGTCAATGAGACGTGTTACAAGTGCCACCCGGAGCGGCGCGGTCCCTTCCTCTGGGAGCATCCTCCGGTCATGGAGAACTGCAATAACTGCCATGACCCGCATGGCTCCAGCAATCCCCAGTTGCTCAAAGTCCGTACGCCCCGGCTCTGTCAGGAGTGTCACGCCACCATCGGGCACTCCTCGGCCCCTCAACTGGCAAGCGCCCGTTTTACCTTCAACCGGGCATGCACGAATTGCCATTCTCAGATTCATGGTTCGAACTCTCCTGCCGGGAGCAGGTTCGAGCGGTGAGGCAGCCATGACATGGACGCACAAAAAATGAGATTTCAAACAATATTTCGACCCGCCATTATGCGGGAATGGGAGAGTCCGCGATGAAGAGCCGGAAATTGCTGTATGCGTTTGTGACATTGCTCCTGGTCGGTGTTGGCATGACCGTTGCCCAGGTAAAAACGAAGTCCAAGGTAAAAACGCAATATAAGCCGGACCAGAAGGCTTACTATCTTAGCGCCAACCTGGAGGCGGTTCTCACTCCGGGTCTGGAGCTCACAATCCAGAAGGTGGCGATGAGTGGGACCAGCGTTGCCGTGACTTTTCAGATCACCGACGACGCGGGCCAGGGGCTGGATCTGTCCGGCATCCAAACTGCCGGACCGGTCAGCACCAGTTTCGTGCTGTCCCGCATCAGGCCCGGAGATACGCAGTACACCAATTACTTCACCAACCTCGTAACCGCGAGCGCGCCGGTTCCTGGCTGCACGACCTGCACGGTGGGAAATAGCTGGAACCAGCCCACTACGGATTCCGGCGGAAGTTACGCCAGCCTCGGCAATGGAGTCTACACTTACACCTTCGGCAAGCAGTTGCCTGCCACCATTGACACAAACAGCACAACTACGCTGGGGATGTATGCCCGCAGGGATTTGAGCGCGTCCGGCTTTCCCTTGAACACGCTAGGGACCGTGGCCAATGCGACGTTCGACTTCGTCCCCTCGGGTGCTCCCGTTACGCAAGTGCGGGACGTCGTGGCGACAGCGGCCTGCAACCAGTGCCACGATCCGCTGGCGCTACATGGGGGACTGCGCCAGGAGGTCCACTTGTGCGTCCTTTGCCATAATCCAGGCAACGCGGACCCGTATACCGGGAATTCGCTCGACTTTAAAGTGTACATCCACAAAATCCACATGGGCGCGAATAAGCCTAGCGAGACCGGCCAACCTCTCAACATTCTCGGAGTCAGCGGACTCAGCACCGCAACGGTCGCCACGGGGGGCACGCAAAGTCCCCTTCCGGCCGGCTGGGTGCCCCCCGGAACGCCTTACCAGATTATCGGGTACCAGCAATCGTTGAATGACTTTTCCAGCATCATCTGGCCGCAGGATGTCCGCAACTGCACCACCTGCCATCAGCAGGCCGCTCAGGCGGCTAACTGGAAGAATAATCCCTCCCGGGCAGCCTGCGGTTCCTGTCATGATGACGTGAATTTCGCGACCGGGAAAAACCACGGCGGCGGCGCCCAGTTGGATGACACGCAATGCAGCGTTTGCCACCCGCCGGACACCGGTTTGGAGTTCGATCTCTCCGTGGCCGGTGTGCACACGATGCCGTGGAAGTCCAAGCAGCTCACAGGGCTCAATGTTGCGATCACTGGAGTAACCAACGCCAAGCCGGGCAGCAATCCTAAGGTGAGCTTTACTGTCACCGGCAACGCCGGGAAACCGGTGAACCCGTCCACGCTGGCCCGCTTACTGCTGACCATCTCCGGGCCGACCTCCGATTACGGCGTCTCCCCGCCTTGGCAGGAAAGTGCGACGGGCGCCGCTGCGGGACCGAGCGGGTACACCTACACGTTCACGGGAGCATTGCCGTCCAACGCCAGCGGGACGTGGGCGGTCGGAGCAGAGGCCTACCAGAATGTTACTATTGCCGGCTCACTGGTGGGGCAAAGCTTCCCGGTGCGGGAGAGTATTTTTAATCCTGTCTCCTACTTCAGCGTGGACGGGAGTGCGGTGGCGCCGCGACGGAAAGTGGTGGACATCGCCAACTGCAATACGTGTCATGAAACCCTGGCGCACCATGGAAACGCCCGAAAGAATACCGAATACTGCGTCATGTGCCACAACCCTAACCATCTCGATAACGATACGCCTGCGAGCTCAGTCAATTTCCGGACCATGATCATGGGGATTCACATGAGTGAGTTGTTGGACGACACCTACACCATCAACACCACCAACTATAACGGGCTTCGTTACCCCGGCGACCAGCGCAACTGCGCCAAGTGCCACGTGGGAACCACCTACACGGTGCCATTGCCAGCCGGGTTGATCCCAACCATCGATCCTACCTTCTTCTATTCACCGCTTCAGCCGACGGCTTCCGCCTGCCTGGGTTGTCATAACGGAGTAGACGCGGCCGCCCATGCCTATGAGATGACGGCGCCGTTTGGCGAATCGTGTCCGGTCTGTCACCAGGAGGGCGCGGACTTTGCCGTCTCCAAGATGCATGCCCGCTGAGCTTCACATAATGAAAAGACTCGCCTGGTTCCGCTCCGTCATGTTCCTGCCGCTCGCCCTGCTGCCGCAGCCGGCGCTTTATGCGCAGGATCAGGGCCCGCAGAATGGCGACGTAGAGATCGGTGTCCGCGCGCTGGCGGGGAATCGGAGCTCGTCGCAGTTCAATGAATACACCGACATTCGGCCGGGGTTCTTCATTCAACGGGCCAATATCAATTTAAACGATCTTTTCCAGAAAAAGTACTTCTTGAGCTGCCAGACGCGAGACACCCTGCTCAAAAACTCAGACTACCGCTGCGCAACCGGGCAATACGGTAAATTTCGTTTCGAGTTCAATTGGAACGACACGCCGCACGACTTCACCAACACCGCCACGACTTTGTTCACGGAATCCGCTCCGGGCGTATTTACCATCCCGACTCCGGAGCGCCTGGCCCTCCAGACGAGCGCAGCCAACACTCCTTCCTTGCTCACCGGCGCGCAGCCGCTGAATATGTCGGTGGCCCGCAAACTGGGAAGCGGCCGATTGACATACACACCAACGGCGCATTGGACGCTGCTGTTGCAATACTCACACGAGGCGGAAAACGGTTTTCGGCCTTTGGGCGCGACCACCAATCTCTACACCAATACCATTGAGTTGCCGGAGCCGATCAAATACGATACCAACAATGTCAGACTGGGCGTTGAGTACGGTGCCGACAGGGGCGGTTTTCAAGCCGGTTACTCGACCTCGATCTTTACCAACGATATTACTGAGCTGGTCTGGCAAAATCCGTTCAGCACCGTGGACGCCCCGGGCGCCAGCTCTCAGGGCAGGATGTCCCTCTATCCGGATAACTCCGCCCAGACACTGGATTTCGCCGGCGCTTTCAATCTGACTAAGCACACGCGTCTGATGGCCAGCGTCACGCCGGAGTGGATGCGCCAGAACGACGCGTTTCTTCCCATGACCATCAACTCGGCGATCGCCGGCGTGCCCTCGCTTCCGGCCGCCAGCCTGAATGGAAACAAGCAGACGCTGGCGATGAACTATACGCTGACCAGCCGCCCGGTCTCCAGGGTGGAGCTGACCGCGCGCTACCGCAGCTACGATTACAACAACAATACAGCCAGCCTGCCGTTCTCCGATTACGTGGACACCGATTACAGGCTGGAAGGCCTGGCGCGGCGGAGCTTGCCCTACGGCTATCATTCCAAGGACATCGGACTGGAAGCGTCCTGGCAATTTCTGAAAGGACAGTCTTTCAAAGTCGGCTATGACTTCGAGGATCTGGAACGCCAGCACAGGGACGTTGCGGAAACGCAAGAGAATCGAGGCTCCGCCAGCCTGCGTCTGAACCCCAGGAAATGGGTCAGCCTGACCAGCTCCTGGAAGTACGAGGATCGGGAGCCGAAGCTGTACAAGCTCAATCAGGAGTCCTACCCGCTGGGAGGCAACCTGCAGTTTTCGGATATGCAGAACTTCGACGAGACGGCCAGGATCCGCGATAACGGAGACGCCCTGCTCCAAATCAACGCGAGCGACCGTCTCACTTTCTCCGCCGCCTGGGAAACGACGCAGGACCGCTATCACCAGACCGGCTACGGTCTCACGGGCGATAAGACCAGCGACTACACGGCGGACCTGACTTACCAGATCGCCGCGGGCGTTTCCTTTTTTGCCGACTACACCCGCGAACAGGACCGCTTCGCCCAGCGCTCCTCGCAAAGCGATACCGCTCTCAACGAGTGGGACAGCAACATACGCGACGTCATTCACACGGTGGCGGGGGGCATCAGCGCGTTGGGGTTGCATGAAAAGCTGACGCTGGACATTTTCTACAGCTTATCTTCGGCGAAGGGCAACATCGCCACCACGGCTTTGGGATCGCCGCTGACGCCCGGCTTTCTGGTGAAGACCGCGGAGAATTATCCGGAGACGACCAACCGGACGCACGGCGTGACGGTCGACCTCCGGTATCGTCTGCGGAACAATGTGACGCCGCGCCTGGAATACCGCTACGAGCGTTTCACGAACATAGACTTTCAGACCTCGCCGATGACGCCGTACATGGTTTCGCTGGACCCCGGCACCAATACGTCGCTTTTTCTGGGCGCCGCCATTCCCAACTACGCCGTGCACATCGTGTCGGCGGTATTGGAGTATCGATTTTAAATTATGTCCACAAACAAAGGAGACAAAATGTTGAACACAAACCGAATGTTGAGAAGAGGACTCTTCACTTTCTGTGTCGCGGTCCCAGGACTTGCGATCCTCATGGCGGCCAGTCTACCGCCGCGCGTCATCGATATCGTCGCCGATAAAGATAACCGCTTCAAGGTCGCGAAGCAGAAGGATCCCGTCATCACCATGAAGGCGAACGAAGTGGCCGTTCTGCGCATCACGGCGCACAAGGCCATGGAGTGGGACGAGAAGGACGGAACGGTGCACACCTTCACGATCAACGCGCTAAAAGGCAAGGGATGGGACTTCCGTCTGAAGGATGGCGTCCAGCAATTTCCCGTGGTGGCTCCCGCCGAGCCGGGCGAATATGTCGTCGAGTGCACCGTGAAGTGCGGCAAAGGGCACGATGACATGAAGATGAAGCTGGTCGTCACTCCGTGAGGGGAACTGCATGAGCGATACACGACGCGGATTCTTTCAGCTTCTGACGCGCGGCGGCGGAGCGCTCGTCGTTGCCGGAGTGGCGGTGAAAACGACCACCGCGCACATGTCCCGAAGCGAGCTGCCGGCTCGCTCCCTCGCCCCGGACAACCGCAAGTGGGTGATGGTCGTCGATCTGGCAAAGTGCGACGGTTGCCGGGACTGCACCAAGGCCTGCACCAAAATGCACTTCGTCCCGCCGCTCCAGGAGTGGATCAAGGTGTTTGAGGTTACCGGCAACGATGCCGCCGGTTCCTACTTTCTGCCGCGGCCTTGCATGCACTGCGACAATCCGCCGTGCGTGCGCGCGTGCCCGGTCGGCGCCACATACAAGCGGTCCGACGGGATTGTCATGATGGACCAGGAACGCTGCATCGGTTGCCGCAACTGCATCGCCCAGTGCCCCTACTCCGCGCGCTCCTTCAACTGGGGAGAACCCCCGCATACGCCGGAAGAACTCCAGGCGACCTATTCGGTGGAACACAATTATCCGCACCGCCGGGGCGTTGTCGAAAAATGCATAATGTGCCCGGAGATGCTGCGCATGGGCATGCTTCCGGCCTGTGCGGAAACGTGCAAAATGGGCGCCATCTACTTCGGCGACGAATTAGAGGACGCGGTCACGAACAGCAAGGGGGAAACGATGCAATTTTCCCAGATCGCGAAAAAACACTCCGCGTTCCGGCTTATGGAAGAGCTTGGAACCGAGCCCCGCGTGTACTATCTGCCGCCGGCCAACCGCAAGTATCCGTCACCGGAAGAGAAGCATATGCAGGAAGACATGCCTATGAATCATACGGCATCTTAAAGAGGAATACATATGAACGAACGCGAAACTGTTATTATGCAATCGCTCGGGATGAAAGGGCGAGTCTTTCGAGCCTGGATATTGTTCCTTGGCGCGATCATCCTGTGGGGTCTTTACGCCTATAGCCTCCAGTTCCGGCACGGGCTGATCGAAACCGGGATGCGAGACCAGATCTCCTGGGGGCTCTATATCTCGAACTTCGTCTTCTTCATCGGTATCAGTCATGCCGGTACGCTGATTTCCGCCATACTGCGGGTGACTGACGCGGGTTGGCGCCGTCCGATCACTCGCCTGGCGGAAGGGATCACCGTCGTGTCGCTTTGTATTGGCGCGAGCATGATCATCGTGGACCTCGGCCGTCCGGACAGGTTACTGAACGTGTTCCTGCATGGGAGGATTCAGTCTCCTATCCTGTGGGACGTGCTGGGGGTGACGACTTACCTGACCGGATCCCTGCTGTACTTCTACCTGCCGCTCATGCCGGATCTTGCCATTGCGGCGTCGAAGCCCGGCATCGGCAATCTGCGGCGCCGGTTTTTCCGGATGCTGTCGCTGGGCTGGACCGGCTCTCCCGGAGAGTGGCATCTGCTGGAAAAAGCTATCTCGGTGATGGCTGTGGCGATCATCCCGCTGGCCATCTCCGTCCACACGGTGGTCTCTTGGATCTTTGCCATGACCCTGCGCCCCGGTTGGGACAGCACTATTTTCGGCCCCTATTTCGTGGTCGGGGCTATCTACTCGGGGTCGGCGGCCGTGGTCCTGGCGATGTGCATCATGCGCTGGGCCATGGGACTGGAGGCATATCTCGAACCGATTCACTTCCGCAATCTGGGCCTGCTGCTGTTGTCATTTTCCATGCTCTACCTGTATTTCAACATCAATGAATACCTTACCGCCGCTTACAAGTTTCAGGGCTCGGAGAAGGTGTTGCTAGACCGGCTCTTCCGCGGCGACTACGCACCCTACTTTTGGACGACACAAGTAGTTGGCGTGGCCCTGCCGATGCTGCTGATGGGGGCGGTACTCGGCCCGAAGCGGTATCGGCAGTTCGCCATTCCGGGCCTCGGACTGGCCTCCTTCATGGTGATTATAGGGGCTTGGGCAAAACGTTATCTGATCGTCGTGCCGACGCTTTCGAGTCCCTTCCTGCCGATCCAGCGCGTGCCGGCGGCCTGGGCGCATTATAGTCCGTCCTGGGTGGAATGGTCGATTACCGCGGCGGCCTTCGCTGCTTTTCTGCTGCTGTACACCTTGCTCTCGAAACTATTCCCGGTCGTTTCGATCTGGGAGACGCGCCACACCGCGAGATCGGAAGAGGAAGAGATGGTTGAGGCGCCCGCTTCTTTCGGGCCGCGCGCTTGGGGGGTACCCGTACCGTTGCCGGTCCTGTTGATCTGTGGACTTTTGTTGAGTGCGGGGGTTGCGCGCGCACAGGATTCCTCAAACCTCAAGCCCGGTAAGCAGAAACCGACGGCGCTTTCCGTGAGTTGGAAGGCGCTGCCGCCCGAACAGGTGCCTCCCGCGGAAGACGCTAGGCTCGCGGCGCCGCCAGGCGCGCCCGAACACATCTATTCTCTTACGAAATCCTTACCGATCGGGTGGCCTGGTACGGAAGAAAGGGAAACCGGTCGCGTGCCCAGCCATTCGGTAATCGCGGTAGCGGCCCAGTTACGAGACGCCCAGGGCAAGCCTTTGGCTTGGCAAGCGGTAAGCTTCAGTCTCAAGACGTCACTGGGCAAACTGGATTTCGGCAACATCCCTACCGATGGCGAGGGGAAGGCCCAGTTGATTGTCCGGGACCGCCGGTACGGCCGATACCCCGTCAACGTCGCTTACCGGGGCGATGATGATCACCTCGAGAGCGTCGGCGAGGTTCTGGTGGATTTCGGTCCCCGCCCTGCGCCGGCGTTACCGGAAGCCGGCGTGTTGATCGGCCCCACGTTCAGTGCGGCGATCGGTCTACCCTTTTTAGCCTTCTATGGCTCGATGTGGGTTGTTTTTGTTTACGTAGTCGGCTATGTCCTGTTCTGGAAAATGCGCCGCGAGCGGCTTCGGAACATCTAACGAGACACTGAGGCCGGCTTGCCTCGGTGACGGACATACTCCAGAATGGTTCCAGTGAACCGGACTCGGCGAGTCGCGTGCAACATGGCGTTGATGGTCGCTTGCTGTGGAATTCTGCGCACGCGCGCTGCGGGGCAAGCAATTCCCGCTACTACGATCGAAGGTCGGGTCGGAAGCCGCCCGAGCGGGAAACCGGAACGCTTGGGCTCGGTGGTCTGGGTCGACGATATTACCGGTGAGTACCCTGCGCCGACAGCGCATGCCCTCGTCAACCAGAAGAGCATGCGCTTTATTCCTCACGTTCTCCCAATCTTGGTTGGCACGATGGTCGACTTCCTGAACAGTGATTCGTTCCTCCACAATGTGTTTTCAATTTCGCCCGCCAAGCAGTTCAATTTAGGCCTGTATCCCACCGGGCGTGTGCCGTCGATCTTGTTTGACAAGCCCGGAATTGTCGCGATCCTGTGCAACGTTCACCCGGAGATGTCGGCTTACATTATCGTTCTGAAAACCCCCTTCTTTGCGGCTCCGGGGCCGGAAGGCCACTTCATCATTCGGAACGTGCCGAGCGGAAACAGGCTCGTGCGGTGTTGGTCGGAAGACGGCAGGATTCAGGAACGAAGAGTCACGCTGATCGCGGGAACGGTCCAAACGGTCGATTTTTAGACCCCCCTCCCAGTTCGGCATCGATCTTGCCTGATCGTAAGTGCTCCCGTAAGGAGGACTCCAATGAAAATTCGCCTGGCAGGGCCCCGCGTTGAAGATCGACGAAAGGGGCGCGAGGATACAACGGAAACAGTACCGTGAATGCAATGGGCGGCGATGGCTTTAGCTGCGGTTCTACTGTTTGGCTGCTTCTTCTTGGCGATTCGAAGCCACCTGGCGTGACGACTCAGACCGCATTCCTTCCGAGTCCGGCGCCGCTTTAGTCCGGACGTCGCCGCTCGCGGCTTTCCAGTTGACCATCGCGATTCGAACACGGTGAAGTGTTACCGGAAGGTAACGATCTGGTGGCCGACCGTCACCTTCTGGTAACACCGCCCTCCCGACGAAAATCTCCCGCGCCCGAATTTCCTCTTGCTTTTCCATGACTAAGATGTTCATCGAGGCGATTGGCTTCGGCCGTGCATGTAACGTTGGGACTCGTGTACGGACTTGGAGGAGCGGCATGATTATCAAGCGGCGGATTCTGGTGTGGCTCGTCGCGGCCGTCGGGAGCAGCGCTCTGCTGGCCGCCACTCTGATCAGAGAGCAGCGGTACGCCAAACTGCACTGGTCCACCTTTATGGTCGGTGATCCTCGCGTCGGCGCCCAGTTGTTCTTCGAAAAAGAAGGGTGTGCGCATTGTCACGCCGTCAACGGCGTGGGGGGCAACTTGGCGCCGGACCTGGGATTCTCGCCATCGCAGCAGGCTAGCCTAAACAAGGTCGTCAGCTCCATGTGGAATCACGCACCCCTAATGTGGGAGCGTATGAGCGTCGAGAAGATCCGTTACCCCGATCTGGACAACGAGGCCATGACCCATCTGTTCGCTTTCCTCTACACGGCGCGCTACCTCGATGAGAGGGGCGACGCGGACATTGGGCATGGCCTGTTCCAGAAGAAAGGCTGCGAACGTTGTCACGCCATTCGTGGGCAAGGAGGCTCCATCGGTCCGGATCTTTCTTCAGTGGAAGGCGTCGACACGCCCATCCGCTGGAATCAGGCGATGTGGAACCACGTGGCATCCGTCGAGAAGGATCTCGAGCGGCTGCATATGCCTTGGCCACACTTTGAAGGGCGCGAGATGAATGACCTGCTGGCGTACGTTCGTGCCAACTGCTGCGGGCAGCGTCGCGAGACGGAACTGCTGCCGGCCAGCCCCGAGCGCGGCAGAAAACTCTTTCAGAGCAAGTCCTGTATCGTGTGCCATTCGATCCAAGGCACGGGCGGTCGGGGAGGTCCGGAACTAGGACCCGACCGAGAACGGTCTCTCACCATTGTCCAGCTAGCCGGCTTGGCATGGAATCACTCGCCAGCTACTTGGCGCAGCCCGGATGGCCGCTCGATCGCAAGGCCAACATTTCAAGGTCAGGACATTGCGGATCTCGTCGCTTTTCTTGCCAGCTTGAGCTATTTAGATCCGGCGGGCTCTCCATCCAGGGGCCAAATGCTGTTCGCCGAGCGTGGATGCAGCTATTGCCACGGTGATCGAGCTCAAGGAACGCGAGCGGGACCGGCGGTACGGAGCCGGGGACGGTCCTTTACGGCCATTACACTGGCGACAGCGCTGTGGCAGCATGGACCCAATATGTACCGGCGTAGCCTGGAACTCGGCCGCCCTTGGCCAACCTTGAACGAAAGCGATGTGGCCGACGTGGTGGTCTTCGTAAATTCACGCCCTGAAGAGATCGCTAATTTGGGGCGTGCTCAATGACTCCATCGACATAGAAAGGGTCCGGAAATGCGATTCGATTGGGGAATCACGCCTCCCGCTCACCTACAATTAAGCGGTGAACTTACAAGTTGGGTGGAGCAGTGCCGGGCGGACTATCACCGCCTGAAGGCAGCAGACAAGGAGATCACTCGCGCAGAACTGTCTGAGGCCCGTGCTGCCTACGAGCACGCGCTCGTGCACCTGAGCGGACTCCTGGATTACACTACTGGGCTATCTGCGAGTTACCTTTAGCGGATAGGAAACGCCGAGAGCTTGCTGGCCTCGAAGTTCACTCGATGGGCGTTCACGGTGGCCTCGGTGAATCCGTCGATCTCGTCTCCTTTCTGGCTTCGCAATCACGCCGGGAATCGCCGGGAATCGGCGTATGATTTCGGTATTCTGACCTGGCCCAGTTCCGCGGTACGCGAAGGCCAAAGCCCTCCTCCATCGCAGCCAGTAGGCCGGGTGATCGGCTCGTGATGATTCATCCCGTACCATCGATCGTTGTCATGGCATACGGACTGCCACCCTCCGAAAATCTCTTCCAGCCGGAGCGCGACTCCAAGCACAATATCCTCACGCCAGGGCGCGGCCGCGATCTGCACACCAATCGGCAGGCCAGTCGAGGTCTCACCGCACCGCACCACCGCCGCCGGCCATCCCGTCAGGTTGTGCGTCATCGTATAACTGAACCCTTTGAAATTCGCGTCTTCGATAGACGTCCCATGCGGAAGCGCCGCGCTGGTCGAAACAGGCGATAAAATGACGTCGATTATGGTCAAATAAGCGTGCATACGAGCACGAAAATGGTCAATTAAGGCGAAATAAGAAGCGAGTCCCTTCACATCGGTGCGGAATTCCTCCAGTTTTGAGAGCCATCCATCGAGCAAAGGATGCGTCCGGGCGCTGCCAATCGACTTCAAAAATTCCCTCACCCCGTCACCTCCGTCGGCGCCTAGAAACATCATTTCCATCTCGTAACTGCGTTCAATGCCGGGCGGGCGGGTTTCCACAGCGCCAAGTGCTTGAGCCGCCTGAAGAACGACGGCCTGCGTCTCCGCATCCGGCTCCGCGAATCCGTTGTCGGTAAAATACGCAACTCGCAGATTCTCCATCGGAACGTCGGAATATGGCATTGGAATCACCGTGTGATCCTCGCCGTCGGGACCCAGCAAAATGGGCATCAGGGCGCATAGGTCTTCCACCCGCCGGGCCATCGGACCGATCTGCCAAAGCCTTTCGATCCAACCACCTGCCGGAGGAACATGCCCCGTTCGCGCGAGCCTGCCGGAAGTCGGTTTGAGGCTCGCGATCCCGCAATAGTGTGC
>OCZT010001404.1_pt1 | contig 24936 bp, 15 predicted proteins | sample 1539031 | NCBI WGS metagenome assembly OCZT01 (sample SAMEA3539308, study PRJEB22396) | soil metagenome | biome: tundra; feature: field; material: soil | place: USA | collected 2010-05 | depth 0.15 m | reverse complement strand
AGACCTGATATTTTACCATTTTCATCGATATCTATCTTTTCAGCAGAAGGATTCGCCGGCAAACCAGGCATACGCATTATAGTACCGGCAATCGGTACTATAAAACCTGCTCCGGAAGAGAGTTCAACTTCCCTGATTTTGAAAGTAAATCCTCTGGGACAGCCTTTTTTATGTTCGTTATCTGAAAGAGATTTCTGCGTTTTAGCAATGCATACGGCCAGATTACCCAGGCCAAGTTCTTCTATCTTTTTAAGTTGCTGCTTGGCGAGTACGGTATATTCGACATGATCAGCACCGTACATTTTGGTGGCTATGGTCTCTATTTTCTTTTCAAATGACCATTCAAGATCGTAAAGAGGTTTTAAATAATCGGGACAGTTATTTACTGCCTTAACTATCATATTAGCCAGTTCGATTGCTCCTTCGCCCCCCTTCGACCACGCTTCATTAAGAGCAACAGGAACATTTTGAGAATTACAATGTTCCTTAAGCAGATCAATTTCTGTTTCAGTATCTGTATCAAATTTATTTATTGAAATCACAGGATTGAAACCATAATATCTCATATTTTCGATATGTTTGTCGAGGTTGTCAAATCCATTTTTAAGAGCGCCCAGATCTTCTTTAAGCAATTCCGATAGCTTGAGACCTCCGTGATACTTAAGGGCCCGTATTGTTGCTACTATAACAACAGCACTTGTACGAAGATTACCAAACCGGGACTTGATATTAAAGAATTTTTCGGCTCCCAGCTCACTTGCGAAACCTGCTTCTGTCACTACATAGTCACTAAAGGTGAGTCCCATTTTTGTTGCGATGATAGAATTGGTTCCCTGGGCTATGTTGGCAAACGGGCCTCCATGAATTATCGCCGGCGTACCTTCAAGAGTCTGTACCAGGTTTGGTTTAATAGCCTCCTTAAGTAGCGCTGTCATCGCTCCCTGTGCTTTAAGATCACGGGCAAAAACAGGTTTTCCCTTATAGGTATAACCTACAAAAATGTCTCCAAGCCTTTTCTTCAGATCGCAGAGATCCTTAGCTAGGCAAAGTATCGCCATCACCTCAGATGCCGCTGTTATATTAAAACCTGATTCCCGGGGCACACCTTGACTTGAACCACCTAGCCCAATGATGATATCACGAAGTGATCTTTCATTCATATCCATAACCCTTTTCCAGGTTATAGTTCGAGGATCTATATCAAGGTTACCTTCAATCAGTTGAATATTGTTATCAATGAGTGCTGCCAGCAGATTATTAGCCTTTTCAACTGCAGACATATCCCCTGTAAAATGAAGGTTAATATCTTCCATTGGAATTACTTGGGAATATCCTCCGCCTGCTGCACCTCCTTTAATTCCGAAAACCGGACCAAGAGAAGGTTCTCGAAGAACTACCGTAGTCTTTTTGCCAATGCGATTGAGAGCCTGTGCAAGACCGATCGATGTAGTTGTTTTTCCTTCGCCTGCCGGAGTAGGTGTAATAGCAGTGACAAGTATCAGCGTTCCTTTTTTGACTCGTTCTTCATCAATCAGGGATATGGGGATTTTTGCTTTATACTTACCATATAATTCAAGTTCGTCAGGGTTAATACCGAGCTTTTCAGCAATTTCCACGATGGGTCTTATAACAACCTGCTGAGCAATTTCAATATCTGTCTTCATTACAACGTTATAATTTTCAATTTGATATAATAATGGTTTTTGAAGTTATTCTTTAAGCCACTGAAAGACTGTCATCCCAACAGAGCACCTCTCTCTCTAATAATTCATTCTCAAAAAAGCTACTAAAGTCATCTTTTATTGAGTTTAATTGATCCTCATTGTACTCATTTAATGCATTAAACAGTGCATCAATATTTTCGAGTTTTGTACCTGGAGGCACATCGCAACCCGTAGACAAAACAAAGTTTTTGAAAAAAGCTGTTTTATTTAATAAATCAAGTGTTTCAGTTCTTATGATTTCAGGCGTACCATCTTTAATAACTCCTACCGGATCGAGATTACCAAAGACCAAACGGTCTGATGGAACTTGTAGTAAAACATCCATCATATTTACTGCATTCCCAAAGTGTAAACCTACACTTCCTGTCGAAACCATTGAGTTTACGAGGTTCACAGTATTTCCGCAATTATGCAGAATAACTATAAAGCTTTCGTCCTGAACATGATCAACTATTTGTTTAACATAGGTGGATGAAAACTCATTACACTCTTTCTCGGACAATAAACCGGCAGCAGGTTCGGCTATTATAACACCATTACAACCTGCATCTTTGAAAGCCTGGGCATATTTTTTAAGAAAATCGGTGCAAACCTGCAATAATTCGTGAGATCCTTCGGGTTCAAGAAGTATGGTAGTCATCATCTCTGTAATGTCATAAAGCCGTCCGGCAAGTGAATAAGGACCAATAATCCCTCCAAAAACCGGGCTATCTGTGATATTTTCTGTTGCCAGCTTTGCAGCTTTCAAATGCTCACAGGTTTTGCCTTCACCAATTTCCGGTATTTTCATACTTGACAATGAGCTGAAAGAGTTTATCAATCTTTTTGAAACAGTAGGAATCTCGTTTTGACTATATTTTATCTCACTGCCGAATGCTTCTGCCTCAACATATAGAGCCATTACTGTGGCAGATGCTACTATTGTGTACCTTTCTGTCAATGCTTTAATACTTCGATATTGTACTTCACCATTTGTGACCATTTCCAATACGGTTTCCCCAAGAATATTTAACCCCGGATAGGTCATTATCGGCATCGCCTTTATCTCTTCTGAATCAATTATGGAGTTTTTCCATTCTATCATATTTTTCTTCATCTTTTTTTAGTTCTTGAAGTTCTTAGTAATGTTATATTGATTACCAATTTGTTATTTAAAATATGTAATATTATGTAAACATTTTTCTCATCTTCAGGTGATTAAAACTTGATTTTGGTTTTTTTCTCTTGCATTCCGATAAATACAATTCTTAATGTCACACAAGTTACATGTATAAGGATTAAACCTGACATTCTCGCCTATACCAATAATACCACTGACAGATTTAATGGGATCCATAAGTGCCGATTCGGTTAATCTGATTCCGCAAAAATTATCGGTAACAAGCTGAAATAACTTATGTTGCTCTGCTACATCCCATCCGCAATATCCCGGGCTATATCGGTTAGTTATTTTCTTATCGGAAGAAATCACTATTTTTTCAAGTTCATTCTGCATCAAATCCGCCGCTGACTCAACAATTTCACTGCCAATGACATCATAAATATAACCTGTTAAAAGATCACCCTCCTTCATTGCTTTCTTGCTTCTGATCCCGATACCTTCACCAGCGGTACAAAGAAAAACGGCTATTGAATCTGATTTTTTAATATGCCCGTAAACAATCTTCTTTATCTGAAAAACCAGATGATTGATTTCAATTCTTTTTTCAATATCATTAAAATGAATGTCCGGGAAAATCCTGTATTCAGCTTTTATATTGCAGATCGCTTCCGATTCTTTCAGCGCTTCAGAAATAAGATCCGAGATGAGTTCCTGCGATTCGCCCTGCTTATACCCTATGACACTCTCAATCTGAGAAACATTAAGATTCAGTTCTGGTAAAGCAAATTGAAATTGAGCACTTTCCATTTTTACAACTATTTGACAGTAAGGCTAATAAAATTTATTGTAAATATATTTCAATTACATAGGAGACCCGAATCGGTAACAATTCTCCTGACTACTGATTCCCATCCCAGGGACATTATGTGAATACCATTTACTCCCTTTTTTTTCTTAATTGACTCAATCAATTCCAAAGCAATTTGAATTCCTTCCTCCGGAGCACTGACACCAGCTTTTTCCATTCTGTTTAATACATTATCCGGCAGGTTTACTCCAGGAACTTTCATATGAAGGTATTCAGCCACTTTCAAGCTTTTCAGAGGAGCAATACCAATTAGTATGTATACTTTGTCGAGGATGTTCCGTTTATCGAGCTGTTCAAACCATGCGTCAAGTCTCTCAGTATCAAAGACAAGATTGGTCTGGAAAAACTGTGCACCGGCATTTACTTTTTTATGATCCTTTATAGCCTGTAATTTGGGATCTGAGGCGAAAGGGGATGTTGCAGCTCCAAGAAACATTTTAGGGGGATTTTTAATCTTTCTTCCATCAAGATAAATTCCTTCATCGCGCATTCGTCTCAATAACCATAACATCTGAACCGAGTCGATATCGAGAAGGTTCATACTACTCATTGGTGAAGGACCCACTTTTGCGCTATCGCCGGTGACGCATAGAACATTGAATATACCCAATTCGTTAATACCAATTATATCAGCTTGCAGTCCGGTTCGTGTCGTATCGCGGGCTGCTATTTGCAAAACAGGTTCAACATTATGGTCGTGAGCTACTTTACAACAAACTATACTCGACATTCTCGGTCGGGCTGAGGAAGAATCGGTAAAGTTTATAGCTGTGACATAAGGTTTTACCAGTTCGATATCTTTAGCCAATTTATCTGTATTTGCATTTAATGGGGGCGTCACCTCAGTTGCAACTACAAATTCTCCGCACCGCAAGCGCCTCTCAAGTTCTGAAACTGGTTCCTGGTAGCCTGGGGCATGGTAATCAGAATCGCCCTGCCACCAATCGGGCTGACGAATTGTTTTAAAGACGCTATCCCATGTCTTTGATTTTTTTTCTTTATCTTTTGAGAGGATATCCTTTAAAAATTTTGCTGTACCCACTTTTCGTATTTGCCGTACTACTTCGCCCCATGTTTCTGTTCCAACCTTTTCCCAATCGAGAGGTGGAAGTACTTCAAGCAGCATCTCTTCTCTACCCAATTGTTCTGCTCGTTTATAAATGCAATACCATATACATTTACGTGTTTCGTCGACATAACAATCCTTTGAGGGTGTTGTGCCGCCACATGGTCCGTTTCTCATCCCTTTTGGACATTCCATGGGGCAGATGAATGCTGTCTCCTGCAACAGACAATTGCCACACATCCGGCATCCAAACAATGGGCCTTTTACAAAAAGTTCAGTCTTCCCAAGTAATCGTCTTCCAACTTTTTCTTTTTTAAATGGATAGAACGCAGGTTGCCACCTGCGGGAAGGTTTTATAGAGGACATTATTTCCTGATTAATTTACTTATTGAACTTACTTAATTACATGCACCCTTGAAAATTTTCAACAAATCGCATAGCATATGCGTCTCTTCCCAGGATCAAATCGGCGGCTCGAACAGTGGCTGTTATTTTCTCAGGGTTTGCAATCGGACAGGTAAGTCCGTTCAGTATTGATAATGTAATAAAGGCAGCATTCAGGATTTCCCTGTTTGGTAATCCGAAAGATATATTGCTTGCTCCCATAGTAATATTAAGTCCAAGTTTCTGATGAACAAGTCTGATTGTTTCCATAGTAACCATGCAGGCATTTGGATCAGCGCTGACAGCCATAGCCAAAGGGTCGATAACAACATCCTCCTCTTTGATCCCTATCTTAACTGCCCTCTCCAGGATTTTTTCAGCAATGGCCAGTCTTTTTTCTGGGTCCTGAGTGATCCCATTATTATCCATTACCAATCCAATTATAGCCGCACCAAATTCTTTTGCAACAGGCAGGATAGAATTTAAAGAACGTTCTTCTCCATTCACAGAATTAATAAGGCATTTCCCTCTGGCTACCTTGAGGGCTGCTTCAATAGCCTTAGGATTGGGAGAATCAAGACAAAGCGGAATATCGTATTTATCCTGAATTACCTTTACTGTTTCCGATAGCAGTTTTACATCATCGACGCCTGGAAATCCTACATTAACATCCAGAACATCAGCCATTGCATCGATCTGTATCCTGGCTAATTCAAGCACATATTCAAAATTTCCTTCCTGTAATGTGGATACAAGTTTTTTTCGTCTTGTAGGATTAATACTCTCTCCAATAATAATAACCGGACCATTAGAATTAATAATAACCTCTTTGGACTTTCCTACCAGTACTGTTTTCATTTACTATAGGTTAAATAGCTATGATATAAGGCTTTTTAAATAATTGACAGCCCACTGTGGATCAGGTGAATAAAAGTCGGCGCCTATTTTATCACAATATTCCTGTGTAACCGGGGCGCCACCAATAAGTATTTTTGAACTCGGGTGTTTTTCTTTTAAAGCTGTCACAGTATTTTTCATGTTTTCCATTGTCGTGGTAAGCAAAGCTGACAAACCAACAATAGCGCCCGGGTTTTCATCAATTGTTTTAAGAAATCTCTCAGTCCCGACATCCACACCCAGATCAATCACTTCCCATCCACCTCCTTCTACCATCATTGCTACCAGGTTTTTCCCGATATCATGTAAATCACCCGATACGGTTCCAATTATAAATTTCCCTTTCCTTTTTGTTTCTCCCGACTGAAAGAATGGTTTAAGATGAATCATTGCTTTACCCATAGCTTTTGCAGACATCAGCATCTGGGGAACATATATCTCATGCCTACTGAATTTATTACCAACATTTGCCATGGCAGTAATAAGTGCATTATCAAGGATTTCATCAGGTTTTATTCCATTATCCAGGGCTTGCTTTGTAATTTCATCTGCACCCTCCTGATCTTTTAATTGAGGAGGATATGGGGATTTTTTATCCACTTTGCCCAATTCTACAGCTTCACGCAATTTTTCGAGCATATCTTTCATAATTCATTAATATTATTTGATACATATTAAATAGTTGTCTCAAAAATAACTTCTGCTGTTCTTAATATCTACATCAATTTTTACTACTTTTGATGCTATATTAACACTTTATCTATATTTGGTTTAAAATCTATCTTTTTGTCAGCTTTATTAGAGAAAATAATTGTTAAGGAAGATGAATCGTTTTCTATCGGGGTTTTTCAGGATAACCTTGAGAAAAGCTCCTGGCATTACCACAACAATTATGAGATAAGTTTCATAACTGAAGGTTCGGGAAAACGGATTGTTGGAGATTCTATTGAAGAATTTCAACTTGGCGACCTGGCATTTATCGGTCGCAATCTTCCCCATGTCTGGATTGCCGACAAGGAATCAAGGACTCCATCCAACCGAACACTTGAAATGGTTTTCCTTCAGTTTACATCGAATGTTTTATCTTCCCAACTGTTATCTCTTCCTGAGTTCAGTTTTGTTAAAAGGGCATTGGATTTGTCGGAAAGAGGAATACAAATTGTGGGACAAACGCTCAACGAAGTGAGTGAAATCATGCTTCAGTTACCCTATTTGAAAAACTTTGAACGAATGCTGAATTTTTTTAAGATGATGGATATCATTGGAAAAAGCAAATCAAATGTTCATCTTGCAAGCAAAAATTATCTTAAATTACGTTTCACAACAGGGAATAAGCGTATAGCAACTATCCATGAGTATTTAATGAACAATTACCATGAAGAGGTGAATCTGAGTAGATTAGCTGAGCTTGTCAATATGGCCGAAGGTTCGGTTTGTAGGTTTTTTAAGATGAACATGGGTATTACTCTATTTGAATACTTAAATCAAATAAAAATAGAATTTGCCTGTAAATTATTGATGGACCAAGACCTGAGCATTATGGAAGTTTGTTTTGACAGTGGGTTTAACAACATCAGTCATTTCAATAAGCAATTCAAAAAAATCACCGGAGTACCCCCTTCTGAATATCGAAAACAATTTAAAGAATTTTTATAAACTTATAAGATTCATATACTACCATTGCATTGACAGATCTTATGTGTAATTGTAATTATCTTATAACTACAAAATGATCATATATGACAAAATTTTATTTTGTGACTTTAAATTTATTAACTTGTCCTGATTATTTATAGAAACGGCGTATACTACATGCAAAATTCTGTCCAATGCAAGTTCGAACAATAGAAAACGAAGCTCTGTTGGTGCGTAATTTATCAAAAGGTAATCTTTTGGCGTTTAATACTTTGTATAACGAGTACAGTGGCCGTTTGTACCGTTTTGCATTTGGGTATTTGAAAACAGAAGTTGAGGCAGAAGAGTTGGTTCAGGAGGTCTTTAAAATTATCTGGGAGAAGCGGGTAGATTTGAAAAAGGAACTATCTTTTAAATCATTTCTTTTTACAATTGCTTTCAATATTATCAGGAAACATTTCAGAACCAAATCTTATTTGTCTGAGTATTTCAAGACAAGAATAAGTGAAGATCAGGATTTACAGACTTCTCAGAAAATTACATATGATTCACTTTATCAGTACATAACTGAATTGGTTAATCACTTGCCTGATCGACGCAAGGAAATTTTCATAAAAAGCAGATTCGAAGGGTTGAGTATTAAAGAAATTTCTGAAGAATTGAAAATCAGCCACAAAACTGTGGAGAATCAGTTGACAGATGCTTTAAAGTTCATCAGAACAAATCTTAATCAGGAAAGTTTACCTCTCCTTTTGTTTCTTGTTCTATTTATTTCATAATTAATCAAATAGTAATATTTAAATTTTTTTACCTTTTTCTGATAGGTGTAACCGGTCAGATATGGATATTACTATTATATTAAAGATCAACGAAAGATCAACTAAATAATTTTTTATGGCTATCCGGAATATTAAAAACAAAAATAAATTTATCTGGCATTGTATTGTTAGTGCATTGAGGTTAGTTAATCAGGGTGAAAAGCAGCCCCTCTATATTTGAAGGCTGCTTTTTTACTTATTTGAGTACTAAGACAGAATTTGATACTACTATATATCGTAATTAAAAGTATAAATTAAGAAAGAAGTTATTTATGGCAGAAATTGGTTTTGATAGTGAAATTATAGACCGTTATTTCAAGGGAGAGTATTCTGATAAGGATGCATCTTATGTTGATGAAGTTTTTCGCGATAATAGTAAAGAGGGGGAATTAAAGCATCTTTTATTAAAACAATTTTACGAATTATTGCCTGAAGATGAAGAGGATAAAAAGAATCTTGATAATATTCTGTACAGGATCCATTATGATATGAACACCAGGTTATCTTCACGAAAAGCATGGTCATTTGATAATATTATAAAATGGTCATTCCGTATAGCAGGTGTAATTATGCTTCCAATTGTAATTCTGATCGGAATACATATGTATACAGGAACCAATTTGAAAAAGGAGACCTGGGTTGAAATTAAAACTCCGACATGGACACGTGCGCAGTTCAGCCTGCCTGACGGCACAACCGGATGGATGAACAGCAATTCGAGTTTAAAATACAACGGAAATTTTAATGCTGATCGCCAGGTAACTCTTGAAGGAGAAGCTTTTTTTGATGTGTTTAAGGATAAAAAAAGACCATTTATAGTAAACACGGCTGAAATTAATGTTAGGGTACTGGGCACACGGTTTAATATAGCATCATATAAAAATGAGAATAATGTCGAAGTGGTTCTTGAGGAAGGGAACCTGATATTCAATGATAAGGAAATAAATAAATCATACAACATGAGACCAAATGATCTGGTTGTATATGATAAAACTCTCATGGATTTTTCGACTAAAGTGGTGCATACTCAAAAATATATATCATGGACAGAAGGTAAACTGGAATTCAGGAATGATCCACTGGATGTTATCGCCAGAAGACTTGAACGATGGTATAACATTGATATTGAAATAAATGGCAGTATTTCTCCGGATTATAGGTTACGGGCGACCTTCGTAAACGAAAGCCTGGAAGATGTCCTTTATTCATTGAAACGCACCATGCCGATAGATTACAGGATTGAAAACGGAAATCTCAAACCAGATAATACTTATACTAAAAAGAAGGTGATAATTGCACTTAGAACCAAATAACCTGATTATAAATTAAAAGACGCTTGCCTATGGAATAATGTTTCACTTACAAAAACAGGAAAGCGATGGAACCGCCTTCCTGTATTTGTTACTAAGTTACTATTTAGAAATAATAACCTAATCTAAAAACTTTTCAAAGTTATGAAAAAAATTTTTGATTTATGGGTGTATTCACACCTAACCCTAAAAAAATTAATTATGGAACTTAAAATTGCAATTCTGATTATTGTAGTTAGTGTTTCAAATGTTTTCGCTACACCTACTTATTCGCAGGAAGCCAAAGTTTCATTAAACATGGAGAACAAAACTCTTGGACAGGTGATGGATGAAATAGAATCACAAAGTGAATTTTATTTTATTTTCAACCAGAAACAGATTAATGTTGATAGAGTTGTTAACATTCAGGAAGATAATAAACTTATTAATGATATTCTTCCAGAATTATTTAAAGGAACAAATGTCAATTATGAAGTTTTTGACAGGAAAATTTTATTAACCACTGATCCCCTTGATAATAACTTACTGGCTTTAGCATCAGTAACTGAACCCCAGCAAAATAGAATAACAGGTACTGTTACTGATGAAATAGGCAAACCGTTACCAGGTGTAACAATACTTATCAAAGGAACCACACTCGGCGCACTTACTGATGCATATGGTAAATATGTACTCGACAATCCGCCTAAGAATCCAACACTTATCTTCTCTTTTGTAGGCATGACAACTCAGGAAATTCCATCAAACGGACAGAACCTTATTGATGTCGTGTTGAAAGAGTCGGAAATTGGACTGAATGAGGTTGTGGTTATTGGATATGGAACACAAAAGAAAGTGAACCTTACAGGCGCAATAACTACAATTAATACTAAACAATTAAGTGGGCAAGTTGCTACTAGTGCTACATCGTTACTAGAAGGCCGTTTACCAGGTGTCTTTATTACTGAAGGTTCAGGTCAACCTGGAGCGACTAATATGGAGGTATTAATTCGTGGATTAGGAACAATGAACAATTCAAATCCAATGGTATTAATTGATGGGATAGAATCAACAATGAATGATATTAATCCATATGATATTGAAAGTGTCAATGTTTTGAAAGATGCTGCGTCCTCAGCTATTTATGGTAGCCGGGCTGCTAATGGTGTAATTTTGGTAACTACAAAACGAGGTGATGCAGGCGGTATCAAAGTTAGTTTTAATACTAGTATAGGCACGGAAAAAGTTATATATAAACCAAAGGTGCTTGATTCTTGGGATCAAGCAACGCTAATGAACGAAGCATACGCGAACAGTGGACAAACCCCTGCCTATACACAGGATGAAATTCAAAAATTCAAATCTGGATCTGACCCTTATAATTATCCAAATACCGATTGGATGGGTTTATTACTAAACTCTGGCTCTGATTTAATGCAAACAAATAGTCTAACCTTTTCAGGCGGGACTGAAGCAACCAGGTTTCTTCTTTCAATGGAAACTTTTGATCAGAAAGGTCTCGTGATGAACGCAACTTATGGTCGCAAAAATTTGAGGTTTAATCTGGATAGTAAGATAAATAAATGGTTGAAGGTAGGACTGAATTCCAGTGTGTTACAAAATGACGTCTCAGAACCTACTCAACCATTTAATTCGGGAGGGGTTCCTGAAATATTCCGCCAATGTCTAATGATCCCATCTACTGCACCATTAAAAGATTCAAACGGCAATTGGGTACCATGGACAAACGGAAATGCTATAGCATGGCTAGAAGAAGGTGGTTCATATAAAAGAAATAATTCTCATGTTTTGGGAAGTGTTTTTGGTGAAATAAATATTATGGAAGGGCTTGTCCTAAAAGGCATAATGGGATTAAATTATAACTTAGATGATGATAAGTTAGACGTTAAATCTATTCAATATGCTAATGGGCTGATTCAGGGTCCTAATTCGATTAATGATCAATTAACACGGTCGAATACTGTTACTTTGCAAAGTTATTTAACTTATGAAAAAAGCTTTTCAAACCATAATATTAAAGTTTTACTTGGAGTAGATCGAGAGGCAACTTCATACAAATACGATGGACTATATAGGAATAATCTCCCTTCTAATGCTTTAACGCAAATTGATGCAGGTGCATCTAGTAGTATGACTAATACAGGAAACTCATATGAAGCAACACTGGGTTCATATTTCGGAAGAATTAATTACGATTATAATAAAAGGTACTTATTCGAGGCGAATGTGCGTAAGGATGGTTGTTCTGAGTTTGGGCCAGGATATCGTTGGGGTACTTTCCCATCTTTTTCTGCCGGATGGAGGTTGTCAGAAGAAAATTTTTTGAAAGACATATCATGGTTAAATAATCTTAAATTAAGGGGATCATGGGGTGTACTTGGCAATCATAATATCGGTAATTATTTGTTTCTGGGAAAGGTAACTCTGGGTCAAAACTATCCTTTTTTTGGTGGAATGCAAAGCGGTGCCGCAACAACTGCTGCTAATGTTCCTAATATAACTTGGGAATCAACGTCAGAATTCGATATGGGACTTGACATGGATTTGTTCCATAATAAATTTTCAGCTAAAGTTGATTATTATAATCGTTTAACAGATAATATCCTTACTGCTGTTCCTGTTTCTCCTGTATTCGGATTACCAGCTCCAATTGTAAATGCAGGGTCTATGAGAAATAAAGGAGTTGAATTTGAGGCTAGCTTTAATAATACATTAGGTGCATTAGGATATAATTTATCGGCCAATATTGCTTTTAATGATAACAAAGTAGAAAAATTTCCAACACCATCTTTAGGAAATACAATAGAAGAGGAAGGCGTATCTTGGAATTCATATTATGGATACCAATGTATTGGGATCTATCAAACTGACGCAGAAGTTGCATCTTCTGCTCACATTGCAGGGCTACCCATTGCAGCCGGTGATCTTAAATTTAAAGATCAGAATGGAGACGGTGTAATAGATGCTAAAGATCGAATTGTTTTAGGTAATCAAATTCCTCGCATTGTATATGGTTTTAATATAAATTTAGATTATAAAAATTTTGATCTGAGTGTGATTTTTCAAGGTGTTGCAGATGCTTATAATACTGTAGGAAATGGTGCATTTTGGCCATTTATTGACGGAGGTGCAGGTTACGTACATAATCTTGATCGTACCATAGTCGAAAATGGGAATGTAGTAACACAAGGATATTTTCCCAGGGTTTTGGTAAATGAAGCTGACGGACAAAACGGCGTTTTTAGTTCTTTTTTAGTTCTTAAATCAGGATACTTAAGATTGAAGAATTTACAATTTGGATATTCTTTACCTACAAAACTTACTGAAAAAGTGAAATTGTCAAGAGTCAGAGTTTATTTCAGCGGTAAAAATCTTCTTACGTTTACAAAATTTATAAAAGATTTTGATCCTGAATTAAGAGGTGACGGAAATTACACATACCCTCAAACAAAAGTGTACACTTTAGGGCTTAATGTAAATTTTTAAATTAAAATATCATGAAAAAATATCTATTTACTTTAATAATTATTGGGCTTTTTTATTCATGCTCTGAAGATTTCCTTAATGTTTCGCCAGAGGATCAATTGTCAGATGCTACATTCTGGAAAACAGGATATGATGCCACAACCGCATTAGTGGGATGTTATACGGATTGGGAAGATTGGTCCAATAGTATATGGGCTGATGCTATGAGTGACAATTTATATGCTCAGTTTTATGACTGGCACCAAATCGCAAATGGAACTTGGCTACCTACTAGTGGATTACCGTGGGAACGTTGGTTTTGTCAAGAAGCAACAAAAGGAGCTATAGACTATATTACATATTCAAGAATAAGGAAGTATAATGAGTTTCTTTCCAAAGTAGAACCTATAAACATGGATCCTGCTACCAAAGAAATAGATAAAGCTGAAGTTCGTTTTTTAAGAGCTTATGATTACTTCACTAAAACACAGTATTATGGAGATGTTCCTTTAGTGACTAATGTACTTCCTATAGATAAAATTCCTAACATTAGAACTCCTGTTGCTGAAGTACAAAATTTCATTATTGGTGAGCTGGATACAATCAGTAGTATTCTTCCCGTTATAAACAATATTCAATCAGGAGGTCATGTTACTTCCGGGGCAGCTTTTGCATTAAAGGCAAGAGTGGAATTATACACTGGTAAATTTAATGAAGCAATGATCGACGCGAAAAAAGTGATTGATATGAACTGCTATAGCTTGAATCCAGATTATCGGGGAATGTTTTTACCTGGGAATGCCACCTCTGATCAGGAAGCAATTTTGACTATAAATTATATAAATAATTACATTTCAAATACGTTTATATTGCAAATGCTTTTACCCGATTCGTATGGAGGATATTCGGGACTCGGCGTCACTAAAAGTTTAGTTGATGCATACGAATGTACCGATGGAAAAACAATTGATGAGTCGCCTCTTTATGATCCTAATCATCCCTTTAATAATCGTGATTCCCGTATGGACATGACGTTTCTTCATCCAGGTATGTTATGGAATAACAAAATTTACAATTCATTAGATAGAACTTTACCTGATGGAAGCATAAATGTAGATTATCATTTAGATGTAAATGCCTGTCGTACAGGTATGGATATTTTAAAATATATTAAGGGAATTCCTATTTCATCAGTGCCATCGACATATGGTACTAATATAGTAATAATAAGATTGGCGGAGATGTACCTTACTTATGCAGAGGCAGCTGTCGAAACTGGTCAAAATGAAGATATTGGCCTCCAATTAATAAACAAACTTAGGCAAAGAGGAAATTTACCGCCAGCCACGGCTCTCACGCGGGATCTAGTACGTAGGGAACGGAGGGTTGAACTTGCGTTAGAAGGGTTGAGACTCTGGGATATTAAAAGATGGGATATTGGTTCAACTGTGTTAAATGGTCCTACTTATGGGAGTAGGGATGGATCAGTGAATATGACTACTGGTGAAGTAACTTGGTCTGATACGTATATTAAAGTTGATGATAAAACTTTTAATCCCCTTAAAAAATATTTTTTACCAATTCCTCAATCTATGATAGATGCTTCAGGTATGACGCAAAATAGCGGATATTAAAATAATGCAGGAAACGTTTGACAAGCGTTTCCTGCTATTATTGTATTTACTACTATTATTTTATTTACTACCATTATTGTATTGTTATAAGTTAGTTAATACAGATATGATGCTGTAAAACTGATTAAACTTTTATGGATATGACAGTTAATAATTAAATTTAATACATAAAGTAAAATGGAGTTCCTTAAATCAACAGTTGCAATTTTCGTATTCACATCACTGCTGGGGTATATTACAGATGCAACAGCCCAGATTATAGTGGAGCATCCAATGCGTCCAGCAGATTTCAAACCTTTTTATTATAAGGAAACGACCGAACAATTGAAGGAAAAATTCTCTGCAGACCAGATGAAACATGCCGAGACAGAACTCAAGGAGATTCAGGCCATTAATGAAAAAGGCCCATGGAAACCAACTTGGGAGTCGATCGACAAGCATCAGGCACCGGAATGGTTTCTGGATGCCAAGCTGGGTATGATGCTGAACTGGGGAATGCACTCAGTGCCTGGGTGGGCACCTAAGAAGGCAACTGGAGCTATGTATCCCGACGCTTACGGGTGCTGGATGTATGTCGATAGTAACGTAAGAGCACATCATGTCCAGTATTGGGGGAAGGATTTTCAATGGGATGACTTCATTCCGCTGTTCAAAGCCGAATCGTACGACCCAGATTCGCTGGTCAACCTCTTCAAGGAAGCTGGAGCTCGCTACCTCATTACCATGTCCAAACATCACGACGGCGTCGCTTGGTGGGACTCGCAGTGGACCAAGCGGAACTTCGTCCAGATGGGACCGAAGAAGGATTTGCTCACGCCGATGTTGGCGGCGGCGAGGAAGCGCGATCTTAAGGTCGTACTTTATTTCACCTACGAGGAGTATGCTACAGCCATGCTTGGAAAGGACGACAGTACTTGCATTCGCTTATGGAATTTGGGCACTTATGCGGGCATGCATCCGCTGACTCCCGAAAATCGGCGACGGATATCCGGCAACATCCCTGTTAAAAACTACTACGATCAATACATGACGCCGCTGGTTAAGGAAATGATCGACCGTTTCGACCCCGACGGCCTCTGGATGGATGGTGAATGGGCTACACCGACCGAAACCCTCCGCAGTCGCGAATTGGCGGCCTATTTTTATAACAAAGCCCAGGGAAGGAAGGAAGTATCGGTTAACGATCGTTATGGAGTGGAAACAGACGGGAAATGGACTCGTGACAGGCACGGCGATGTATACAACAGCGAGTATAACACCTCGCAGTCGTACACCCATGCGTGGGAAGAATGTCAAGGCATCAGCCAATCGTTCGCTTATAACTATGAAGATAACGAAATATCGCTTGGCCCTCCTGACAGGTTAATCCACATGTTCATTGACATTGTGAGCAGAAATGGAAATCTTGCCATCATCGGCGGACCGGATGCGTCTGGTGTGTATCCCGAGAACGTGGTACGTCGCTTGAAAGCCCTTGGTGCTTGGCTGAAGGTCAACGGCGAAGGCATTTATGCCACGCGCTCCCTGCCGCCCTATCAGGAGGGATCTGTATGTTATACACGTAGCAAAGACAGTAAAATTGCTTATGCAATTTGCAAGGAATGGCCGGGAAGGAATTTGACCCTCAAAGGCGTCCGCGCGGTCGATGACGCCAAGATTACGATGCTCGGTGTCACGGAGCCGCTGACGTGGCAGCAGAACGAGAAGGGATTGACCATTGCCATCCCGGAGGACCTGCAGGACGACAAGGCACGGCCTTGTCAATATGCCTGGGCGATCAGAATTCCAATGCAGCCCAAAGTGGTTATTGTCCATTAAGACTTTGCTACGCCGGTGACTCTCCTCTCTTGGAGCATTTGCGATAACGTGGTCTATACACTCGATAGCAGCGGACCAACGGCAAGTTTTACAGTGTACACTGGCTTGGTTATGCTGCCATTTGAGGCCCTGATTGTTATCAGAGCGTGTTGTGCCCAAGGTGGCAAGCTATTGGAGTAAATGTTATGTTTGTGTCAAAAGATGACATCGAAAAAAATAGTTTTGAGAGATGCCCTTTAAAATAATTATCCGATGAAAAGATTAATTAATAAACCCAAATTGATTGTTTTTATTGCAATCCTATTTTTTGTTAATAGTTTAATTACAATAGCTCAAAATATAAAAGAAACCACTACTTACAGCGAAGTAATTAATAATTTCAAGCAAAGCAATTTACCACGGATTGCTTTGTTTTGCCCAAATAATATCGAAAAAGGTTCGAAAAAACACCTTCTTTACGATGCTATCTTTACTCAAATAGCCAATAGTCATAAATATTATATTCAATTTGTAGAAGAACGCTTTCTTACTTCCTATGAAGCATTATTTACTGGAACAATAGATGTAATAATACTGCCTGAAGCAGAGACACTTAGCAGCCAGTATTATAATATTTTGAAATCGTTTATGGATAATGGCGGAAGCCTTATTATAGCAGGAAAAGATTTATTAATGACTTCTTCTGATAAAGAACAATCCTACCAGCCTAGTGATTATTTTCGCAAATCCATTGCCAAAATTGGTATAAAGCCGTATTGTTCCGAAACGGAATCTGAATTTATTCAATTCGACAAAGACTTTATGCTGAATATGTCAGATCATGACAACCAAATACACACAAAACAAGGCATTTATTGTAATACCAGTAGTGATAAGCTGGTGCCGGAACCTCTTTTTGGTAATACTTTTCCTGAACGCTATCCTGTATTACGAAATTATATTGTTGCAAAAGGCTGCGATGAATATAAGCGTTTTATAAACTCACCGGTAGTTTTTACACAAAATTGGGAAAATGGCAGTAATATGGCTGTTTTTGCTTCCAATGATTCCCTTAGCTTATTTCACCATTCTTATAAAGATTTCGATAAAATTGTACTCAACTCACTCGATTTTTGCATCAATAAATTGGTTGTTTCTTATATAGAACCGGAGTTTGCATGCTATCGAAAAGCAGAACCAGTAAAAGTTTCCTTCACCCTTTGTAATTTTGGTTTAACAGCCGAAAAAACCAATGTTTCAATCTATTTAAAAGCCAACAATAAAATTATCCAACAACAGGAATTAGAAGTGCAGCTAATGCCAAAAAGTTCGGCTGAAAAGGAAGTAATATTTACATTCCCCGGAAATCTGACCGACTATTATGAAATAGAGGTGGTTGTTAAAAAACAAAAAAGGGTAGTATCAAAAGCTGAAAATGCTTTTATTGTTTGGAATGATGACGTGGCTAAAAATGGCCCATCGGTTTCTTTATCAAAACAATACTTTCTTATCAATAACAAACCATCGGTATTTACGGGGACCAATTATTACGAATCGGAAATAAGCGAATTAATGTGGGTACGGCCAAACATTAAAAAGTTAAATGATGATCTTAGCAATATGTCATCAAACGGCATAAATTTTATACGCATTCATTATAATCATGCAAAATGGTTCCACGACTATTTTAAAGCAATACATTCTTTTGAACCGGAGTACTTTACCAAAGTTTCAAACAGCTATCTTCCCGATAAAAAAATATTAAGTATTTATGATGCACATATTTACTTATGTCAAAAGTACGGGATTGTCTATGGAGGAGACATTTTTACCTTAGTACCTTCCGAAATGGGCGATCCACGAGGTTGGATGAATTCGCACGCGATGGGAATGCAAGATTTGGCTGTTCTTCAGGATAAAAAACAACATCAAAAAGAGTTCCTTAATCTGTTAGTACCTCGTTATAAAAATGTTCCTGGGATTATTTGGGATTTAATAAACGAACCTGATATGAAGTATGAACATATGTTGTGTGACTGGGGAAATGAAATAAAAGCATATATTAAAAAATTCGGTGACAACCATTTAATATCTACAGGTTTATGGTCTCCGTTAGAAGCAGCTTGTTTTAGCGATTTCCTGGCGCCTCACAGAAATTACTATAACCTATCTGAATTAAAAGCTGAATTAAAAGACAATAATCAACCTATATTTTTTCAGGAAGTATGGCTTGATAGACCACAAACTATACAAGGCGAAAGCATGCAACAGCAATCTATGTACGATGCTTTATTAACAGGTTTTTCCAATGGTATTTGTGGGTTTTCACCATGGCAGTGGACAAACCGGGCATGTCTTTGGCAGGATCGTTCAGCATCCAGTGAAAGCTGGGACGACAATCTGGGGGTTTGCGTAAGAAACGATGGGTCGATAAAACCTTCCGGATTATTATATAAAGATTTTGCATGGTTACTTAGAAATATAGAATTTTTAGATTATTCGAAAAAGGGAATAAATACCAAACGGGGCATGTTACAATTTGATACTATCAAAGTTCATTCTCCCGGCAAGTTTAAAATGGTTGAAAGCAATAAAAACAGCATATATGCAGCTATCTCGGAGGACTATATACAATGGCAAGGTAAAACTCTGATTTCGGCTAATGTAAACTGCGATATATGGGCTTTTACGCCTGATGAAAAGGGGCTTAACGATCCTAAAAACTTGTTTGTTAAGACCATTACTCCCTCAACTTTAAAAATATATACAAAAAAAACACCGTTAAAGGTGGTTTTAAAATATTCTCCAACGCTTCAATCTGATGAAGTAAATAAAGTAGAGTGGGTGAAAGATAATGATTTTATTGAGATAGAACTTAACAAACAACAAACAGCTTATTGGATAAATATAGTTTTTTAAGGCGTAATGGTTCTACTGACAAATTACTTAATGTCTTGTAATAAACTAAAATATAGAGATTTAATTCCAATTGGCCTTTGTTTCTTTTCTAATTTAAAAACATTGAAAATCAACACTTCACCATTTGAGAAAATGTTAGTTCCCAATAAATTTTTAACCAAATGATCTCCAATAAGTCAACTAGACGAAATCATCTCCATCATAATTTATTATGGAAGGATAAAATATCCAATCATCATCAGTTGGGTGGCATTGAGACATCTATACTGGATAATGGTACGGGAAAAGGAGTCCGTATTGCATGGGTCGATACCGGGAGCGGGTTACGCTTTAAGGTGGTCCTTGACCGGGCTATGGATATTGCTGAAACTTTTTATAACAAATACAGTTTAGTGTGGGTCAGCCATTTAGGGGTTACTCCGCCCGATACATGCGTAACCTCAGGAACAAACTGGCTGAACTGTTTTGGTGGCGGGCTTTTGACCACTTGTGGATTAACCCATATCGGAGGTCCCGAAAAAGATGAATATGGTGAAAGGGGACTACACGACCGTATCAGCCATGTCCCGGCTATAGTCGAGTCGATTGTTCAGCCTGATTTGCAAAACGAAAATTTTCAAATGAGCATTACAGGGAGGATGCTCCAGTCCACAGTGTTTGGCCCTCATCTGGAGTTAAAAAGGACTATTTCCGCAGAAATTGGAAGCCCAAAAATTAAAATTGAAGACAAAGTAACCAATCTGGGTAATGTGCCAGTTCCACACATGCTGCTTTACCATTTTAACTTTGGTTGGCCTTTAATTGATGATGGGACTGAATTAATCTGGGAAGGAAAATGGAGCTCACGGGGGAGTATTACTGATGACTTCATTTTCAATGTCAATAATGATTATAAAACATGCAAACCTCCTATTGATGAACATAAGGGAAACATGGAGTCTGTTGCATTTATTGACATTGCACCGGGGCCCTCTGGGATTTGCGAATGTGCTGTTTACAATCACAATATACCTTTAAAAGTTAAACTGCGATTCAAAAAAGAACAGCTACCGTGGCTTACCAACTGGCAACATTGGGGTAAGAATGAGTATGTAACTGCATTGGAGCCAGGCACTCATCCTCCTATTGGCCAGTCTGCAGCCCGTGAAAATCATTCTCTCCTTTTTATCCAACCTGGAGAAACACGGGTTTACGAAATTGAAATGGAAGTATTTTAGAATTTATTAAGTGAAACATAAATTAAAACAATCAAACGTATGAGCAAAGAATATTCAAATATTGCGCAAAAAGCCTTTGAACAAGGCAAGGGGATTTTACGGCTGGCTCCTAACTGGGTGCCACGTTCCTTCTGTGTTCCGGGTAGAAGGATAAAACTGCATCCTGATGATTATTATGCATTGGGTGGTATTCGTGGAGGAATTGACGAACGTTGGTTTTCTTCGAGCACTCCAGCTGACAATGGGCCTCTGACAGGGAAAAATGAAGGGTTAAGCGAAGTCGTTTTTGAGGAAAAAGGTAAAGCATCTCGGTTTTTGTTAAGAGATGCTGTAATTGAACTTAAAGGTGCTTTGGTTGGTGAAAAAATATGGAAAGAATATGGCGGGTGGCCCATGTATTCGAAGTTTTTCGACAATAAAGGGGCCCTTCCCCACCATGTCCACCACAGGGAGGAGCATGCTAAACTTACAGGGCAGAAAGAGAAACCGGAAGCCTATTATTTTCCTCCCCAAGTAAATAACCATGGAGGGGATTTCCCTTACACCTTTTTCGGTTTCAACCCGGGGACAACCAAAGAAGAAGCCTTAATATGCCTAAAAAACTTCAGTAAAGGGGATAATAAGATTACCAACATTTCACATGCTCACCGCCTGGAGCCGGGTACTGGCTGGGATGTACCCCCTGGTGTTCTCCACGCCCCGGGGAGCCTTTGTACCTACGAGCCACAAAAAGCTTCGGATGTATATGCCATGTACCAATCCCTGGTAGGCGATGCCATTGTCCCGGAGGATTTGCTTTGGAAAGACACGCCAAAAGAGAAAATTGGTGATTTCGAATATTTACTTGAAGTTCTGGACTGGGACCTGAATGTTGATCCGGATTTTGTGAAGAACCGGTTTATGAAACCAATGGCGGTCAGGCCATTGGAAGAAATGAAGAGAGAAGGCTATATAGAAAGCTGGATTTGCTATCGTTCAGATGCTTTTAGCGCCAAAGAGTTGACTGTTTTACCCGGAGCTTCTGTGATTATCATGGATTCAGCCGCGTACGGTATGATCATGATGCAGGGACATGGGAAAATGGGAGTATGGGATATCGAAACGCCTGTCATTATTCGTTTTGGACAACTAACCAATGATGAATATTTTGTTAGCGAGCAGGCTGCCAAGCGGGGTGTTAAAATTATCAATTATTCCAAGACCGATCCGATTGTCATGCTTAAACATTTTGGTCCGGAAAATCCTGAATTAAAACTACAATAGGTAAATAAACAATATTATTAAAATGAATAGTAATAATAAATTAAACATAAAGTATTTATGGCTAATGGCTTTTGTGGCTGCCATGGGTGGTTTTCTTTTTGGTTATGACTGGGTTGTTGTAGGCGGCGCAAAAAATTTTTATGAACCATTTTTTAGATTAACGACTCCAAATATGAAGGGATGGGCAACAAGTTCTGCTCTGATAGGATGTATTTTTGGAGCACTCCTATGTTTCGCCTTAAGCGATAAATTTGGCAGAAGGCGGTTGCTCATTCTTTCAGGTTTCTTGTTTGCAGTTGCAGCAATTGGTACAGCAACTGCAAATAATTTTACTATGTATACTATATTCCGTATTGTAGGAGGTTTTGGAATAGGTATTGCTTTAAATCTGTCCCCTATGTATATTTCTGAAATGTCTCCTCCAAATATGCGCGGAAAATTTGTTTCGGTGAACCAATTAATGATCATGATCGGTATTTTGGCTGCACAAACAGCCAACTGGAGGATTTCACTGATGGACACTGAAATGCCAGCAAATGCCACTGCAGAAGTAATCAGGCAAAGTTGGAACGGACAAATGGGTTGGAGATGGATGTTCGGTTTACAGGTATTCCCTGCAACTTTATTTTTTGTTCTGATGATCATTATGCCGGAGAGTGTCCGCTGGCTTGTGAAAAAAGGGCAGGTCGCAAAAGCACGTAAAGTTTTGACGAGAATCGGTGGTGAAGATTATGCCGAGAGTGAAGTTTCAGCAATTAAAAATACAATTTCTGACAGAGAAGTGGACAAAGTACATTTTAGAGATTTGCTGGAGCCCAGATTATTTAAGATTCTTGTACTGGGGATATTTATTGCCATTCTTCAACAATGGTGCGGAATGAATGTGATCTTCTATTATGCAGCAGATATATTCAGGGCAGCAGGATATGATATTCTTCAAATGATGGGACAAATTGTGATTATCGGTTCGGTTATGGTTATTTCTGTTATCATAACTATTTTGGTCGTGGAAAAAATGGGTCGCAAAGCGCTCATGTTACTTGGAACAGGAGGATTGGCACTAATCTACATCCTAGAAGGATATTTTTTCCATATTGACAGGCTTGGCATTTCAATTGTCGTCTTAACTCTGGCCAGTGTAGCAATTTACTCACTTACACTTGCTCCAATCACTTGGGTTATCTTATCCGAAATCTTCCCGAATCGCATACGTGGAGCAGCTATGTCAATAACCGCAACTGCATTATGGATTGGTAACTTCTCACTTACCTTCACATTTCCTTCAATTAGGGAAAATATTGGATGGACCTTGAATTTTTGGTTATATGCAGTGATTTGCATCATTGGCTTTGTAGTAATTCTATTTAAGCTACCGGAGACAAAGGGAAAATCATTGGAACAAATTGAAAAACAACTAATTGATTAAGTATTCATATATAAGAAATTCAAAATATATTTACAATTAAATTAAGATTTTCTAACGAAATTATAAACTGTAAAACAATGAAAGAAAAGATCATTATTGGATTACTATTTTTTTTGCTTTTCATCTCCGGATGTGGGCAATCTACTCAAAAGGATGGAATACCAGTGGCGCCTAAACAGAACAGGAGGCCTGAAAATTTTCAACCAATCAATTACAAATATTCATTGGAAGATTTAAAAGAGAACTTTTCAGGGAAGATGATGCAACTTGCGGCTAAACAATATGAAATAGTCAACGATGTAAACAATAAAGGAAAGTGGAAGCCAACACCTGAATCTATTGATAGCCATCAGACACCAGAATGGTTCAAAGATGCCAAATTTGGAATGTTTATCGATTGGGGACTTTGGTCGGTTGCCGGGTGGGCGCCTAAAAATGAAAAAAAACCTATGTATCCTGATTGGTACGAAAGTAATATGTATACTGATTCTGCTACTATAAAATATCATGAAAAGAATTGGGGCAAGGATTTTAAGAGGGATGATTTCTTCCCTTTGTTTACAGCCGGGGAGTACAATCCTGAAAAGTTAGCAAAATTAGCAGTGGAGGCTGGTATGAAATATATAGTTCCTTTTTGCAAACACCATTCTGGATTTTGCTTATGGCCATCATCGTTTACCCGAAGGGATGCTGTTGATATGGGCCCCGAAAAAGATTTAATCAAGCCAATGGTGGAAAGTTGTAAAGAACTAGGTCTGAAATTTGGTTTCTACTTTAGTCTTGAAGAATGGGAATACCCTCTGATTAATGGTGAGGGGAATTTGATAAACCGGATATGGGGTGGTAAAACGGAGCCATATTCAAAAGAATTTGAAAAGAAATCATCAGGGAAAATAGCAGTAAAAAACTTTGCTGAGGACTATATTGTCCCGCAGGCAACAGAATTTATTGACAAATATGATCCCGATATTATTTGGTATGATGGAGAATGGAGTACTTCCGTATATGATTTGCATAGTTATGATATAGCTGCCTATTTTTATAACAAAGCCCAGGGAAGGAAGGAAGTAGCGGTTAACGATCGTTATGGAGTGGAAACAGATGGGAAATGGCTTCGGTTCAAAAGGGGAGATTTTTTTACCAGTGAGTATAATGATCACAAAGATAATAACAAAACACACACTTGGGAGGAGTGTAGGGGCATAAGCCAATCGTTTGGTTATAACTGGCAGGATAGTGAAGATAATGTAATAAGTTCAGAAGAGTTTATTAAAATGTTTGTCGATATTGTATCCCATGGAGGAAACCTTCTTTTAATTGTCAACCTGGATGGTCAGGGAGCCTTGCCTGTAATCGAGGAAAATCGATTGAGGGATATTGGGAAATGGTTAAAAGTTAATGGAGAGGGCAT
>OCZT010001403.1_pt1 | contig 24936 bp, 22 predicted proteins | sample 1539031 | NCBI WGS metagenome assembly OCZT01 (sample SAMEA3539308, study PRJEB22396) | soil metagenome | biome: tundra; feature: field; material: soil | place: USA | collected 2010-05 | depth 0.15 m | reverse complement strand
ACCATAACATTTTTGTTTTTTAAATTATAAATATTGTTTTGGAAGTAGCACGGATCACCGCGGTACCTCTTTGAAACTGGTGGGGGTTTGGGAATGAAGTGCTCAGCTCTTATTTATATTCTCGTGAAAAATTTGCCGGAAAAAAAATTGGGAGAAAAATAAGATAAGCAGAAGGTTAATGCTATACGAATATGTATGTAGCATTTTATTTAATTCAAGATAATTTTGAGATTATAATGGATATTCAATACCCCTGCCTTTTTATTCTTTTGTAGATTTTTCAGGCGTCCAATATTCTTTTCCAATTTCAGCACTTAGGCCAGTTATATTAAGAATTTCTTCTTTCATTAATGTTTCAACATATCCCATATGTTCTATTGGACATGCTATACTATCATGTATTGTAAAAATTGGTAATTGAGGCTGTTCTATACCAATTCTTTTGGCAACTGTTTCAATGATAATATATGATTCTATTCTTTGCAGCAAATGTGATAATATCCTTTTATTGCGTCGCTTAATCAATTTAAATATTGAATAAACTTCAGGAAAATGTTTTTCAAAAATCTTTTTATTTCTATTTTTGCCTCTATTATCAGAAAAGAATATGGTGTAAACTACCTTTTTAATCTCCTCCTTATCGAAGGGGTCTTTGGGAAATAATAATGTAGAAAGCTCCTGATAAAATGTTCCTTTTTGTATTAAATTCAAATATTCTGCAAATCCTTTACAGACAGGCATTTCAGCGGGTTCTACTGACATAATAGATATATATAATTGGGAAAGTGTATCATTTAATATCTTATTAGATTTAAATAGTTTAATCACTGAAGGAATATAATATATATTAAATCCCTCCCCTTCTTTATAAAATGCCTTATTTAGTAGGACACCACTTAAAAGGGGTTGTGAATTGTTTATGTCTAGATTTACTAAGGGCTTACCATCATATGTTATATAATTCCGCATTTCCTTTTTTAAATTAGTAAGTCTTGAATGGAATCTACCAATATTAGGATCTACCATGCAGGCAAATTCTTTATTTGCAATCTTTTCTACTGCTAATAAATTTCTGCTTATTTTTTCTTTATCCTGCCTTAGGAGTCCTTGTGCACCACCTTTTTTATTGGCCATTTTTCGTTCTTTGATTTTATTTATAGCTTCCTTCTTATCTATACATAATTTATCGTTAAACCATTTTGTTAAATACTCGTAACCGGCTGTGGTTTTTTCATCCTCCTTAGCTTCCTTTTCTATTACCTTTTTAATTCTCTTTTTTAGCGTAAATGTTTTTATGGGTATTTCTATAAAATCACTTATGTAATCTTCATTTATTTTATATCCAAAAGATTTCTTCCCAATAGTATATTTTTCATCAGATTCGATGATATAATTATCAATTAAATAATCAATATACTTTTTGTAATTATGATTTAAGTATTGTAGGATATCACTATGAAGATTCACATATTCTGTCTCATCCAAATCCAGGAAAAGACTTCTTTCGCATATTGTATCAATGATAGAATAACAATGATCCGGCTTAAGCTTAAAATTTGGTGGAGAATCCATTATCAACTTGGGTAAATCAATATATTCTGGAATTCTCCAATTAAAATCCTTTGTCATTTTCTAAAATTATATTTAATATATTAAAGATTGATTAACATGTATTTACAAACAAATTTAGTAACTTTACTAGACTAAAAATGTTAATATGAAATATGTATTTTTCCCCTCTTTTTGGAATCCAATTATTGGATTTATAGGCAAATATTGGATAAATATTTTTGGTCAAATTATGGTATTTTCTGCCAATAAGAAAATAAGGTTTCTAAAACCAAGAAAAGATAGAGCTGGCTATTTAACTGTAAGATTATTCAGAAAAGGGAAAGCATATACAAAGTATGTTCATAGATTAGTGGCGCAGTCTTTTATACCTTGGGAAATGGCAAGACCTTATGTGAATCACAAAGATGGGAAGAAACTAAATAATCTACTTTTTAATTTGGAATGGGTAACTCATTCTGAAAATATGATTCACGCTTATAGAGCTGGGCTTTTAAAAAAAGTTTTAAAACCTGTTATTGATAACTGCTCCAATAGAGAATATAAAAGTGCAAGAGAAGCTTCAAAATACTATGGAATAAATTATTTTACTCTTAAGACATACCTCAATGGTACAAGATCAAACCCAACATGTTTAGAATATAAGCAAATAGCATAATATCATCAGGTGATTATTTTTTATTACTGAAATGATTATCTAGTAGTTTAAGTCTTTCCATTTGCCTTTTGGATTCGTAGGCAGTATAGTATTTGCTTGTTATCAAAGGTGAGCTGTGAGAAGCCATTGCTGCTGCATCTTCAATACTTAGCTGCTCAGCCGTTTGGTCAAGATTAAGATGTTTTAGAGAATAGAAATCTTCCTGAATTCCTAGTTTCTTTTTTACATGTAAGTTCCATCTTTTTGTTATTTGAAATGATTGTATAGGAATTCTGCCTGGTAATAAATCTTTGGAAAAAATATAATCATCTTCTCCTGCAGTTGCAATAGATTCTATCCAAAAATTTAATGCAATAGTTTTAATAGGTCTTAATACTTCCTTGTAAACATTCCCTTTTTTAATAGTGATAACGAAAGTTTGTTTTTCAAGATCAATATCTTTTCTTTTTAATTTCATCATCTCTGTAAGCCTTGCACCTGAATGAAAAAATATATGGGTAAACAACCAAAACCTGTAATGATGAATTTCCAAATACTCATCTATTCTTTGTCTGCTTTCTATAGAAAGTACTTTCCTTAATTTTTGCACTCCTTTCTTTTTTGAAATGTCTTTGAGAGGATTATAATCTACGGCTTCTAACTCAACAAGCTCTTTATAAATCATCATTAGATAACTTCTTAGTTTATTATACCTATGTATACTTTCTCCATTTGTTGTATCAATATAAAATAATAGATTCTTAATATGCTTTCTGCTAATCTCACAGATTCTAAGATTGGTATAATTTAACTTCTCAGCTGCAGTAGCAATAAAATGAAGGGTACTTCTTAAATCTCTCTTTGTTGAAGGAGCTGCATTAATTCTTTTTTCTGCTAACCTAAGTGCCAATATGAAAGTAGTGGTTGGAGGGATTTCATAAATGTTTAATGAATCGAAAGACAGTACATCTTTATTTAAAAAACTATCTTTTTGGTCTAATCTTATACATTCATTCTCCAGGATCCTTTTTGTTTCAGCAATTCTTTGTTCCCAAATATTGATATGGTTCATTCCCTTAATGACTATGAGCTTGTTCCTTTTGCCATTGCCTGTAGAAATAAGTTTGGAAGGATACCACCTATAGTAAATAAACCAATCTTTTTTTAGTGATGCTTTGGAAGTTTGCCAATTCTTAGGATTTACTTTTAGTTCTGTCCTGTAGCTATTATCAGGTAATAAAATCATGTTTACTGCTTAAAGTGTTAACGATTTTGTTAACTGTAAGCCCATATAACATGAAAATAAGGATAATAAAAAAAAGCCCAAATCCTTAATAGTAAAAGATTTGAGCTTAGTATCGAGGAGCAGACTTGAACTGCCGACCTTCGGGTTATGAATCCGATGCTCTAACCAGCTGAGCTACCTCGACAATTGGGCTGCAAAGATAATGTATTGAATAAATGTGGCAAGAGATAAAGTGCTCTAAGTATTTGTTCTTCCGGGATATTCCTCTAAAGCTTTTTGCAGGCAATCCATTGCGGCATTAATTGAATCTACATTAAGAACATAGGCTAATCTTACTTCATTTTTGCCTAAACCTTTAGTTCCGTAAAAGCCACTTGCAGGAGCAAGCATTACAGTTTTATTATTGTAAGAAAAACTTTCTAATAACCATTGGCAGAAAACATCAGCATCATCAACCGGCAATCTTGCCATCGCATAAAATGCGCCACCAGGGTTTGGGCAAAACACATCGGGAATAGCATTTAATCTTTTTACAATTGTATCTCTTCTTAATTGATACTCTTTTTTTGTTTTTTCAAAATAATTTGCAGGAAGATCTACTGCAGCTTCACCTAAAATTTGGGCAAATGATGGAGGACTTAATCTCGCCTGGGCAAATTTCATAACTGTTTGCAGCACTTCTTTATTTTTTGTAACCAGCGCACCAATTCTTCCCCCGCAGGCGCTGTATCTTTTGCTGATCGTGTCCATCAATACAACATGATCATCAACTCCTGTTAAATACATGGCACTGAAATGTTCTCCGTCGTAACAAAATTCACGGTACGCTTCATCAGCAAATAAAAATAAATTATGCTTTATGATGATCTCTTTAAGCGTTTCCATTTCCTGTTTACTGTATAAATAACCCGTTGGATTATTGGGATTGCAAATAACAATCGCTTTTGTTTTTGGCGTAATACCTTTTTCAAAATCTTCTATAGGCGGTAGTGCAAAACCTGTTTCAATTTTTGAAGTTATAGGTTTTACAATTACATCAGCAGCTACTGCAAATCCATTATAATTTGCATAAAAAGGTTCTGGAATTATTACTTCATCTCCGGCATCAAGGCAGCTCATAAAACCAAATAAAATAGCTTCGCTTCCTCCGGTGGTAACTATTATTTGATTGGCATCTATATGTATACCAACCCTGTTATAATACTCAACCAGTTTTTTTCTATAGCTTTCGTTACCCGCACTATGACTGTATTCCAGCACTTTAAAATCTGAATGCCTAACCGCATCAAGTATCTGCGGGGGTGTTTCAATATCCGGCTGACCGATATTTAAATGATACACTTTAGTACCTCTTTTTTTTGCAGCTTCGGCATAGGGCACTAATTTTCTGATAGGAGATGGCGGCATTAATTTGCCACGTTTGCTTACAGATAACATGGAACAAATATACGGGAACACTAAAAAGTATAATTCAAAATGATATTAATTGAATGTAATGTGGGGAAAATTTTACCAAGTACCAATCTATATACAAAATCGTATCAATAAATTTTTACTCTGGCTCGGTTGTTGGCAAAACACAAATAACATTGATGTGCTTTTATATAATTCTTTTATATTTAAGATCAAATAATAAAGCAATTATTTTTTAACACAAAACAAAATACGTATGAAAAGGTTTAAAAAAATTTCTACTGGTTTAAAGAGTTTTTTAGCATTTATTATGCTATGCCTTGTGCAAACAATTGCATTTGCGCAGGATAAAAAAGTTGAGGTAGATATTACTACAGATAAAGGCGGTGGAAACTGGTATGCGCAACCATGGGTTTGGATAGTTGGTGGCGCTGTGTTTTTATTATTGCTGGTGGCTCTTATGCGTGGCAATAGCAATAAGGATTAATTGGTAAATAAGAAATTAAATAATGAATAGCTGCTTAAAGCGGCTATTTTTTTTATAGAGATGTGGTTAATTTTTTAAGGCCAATTGAGTATTCACTTTTGCCAGGAGGTCATTTACATCAAATGGTTTTGCAATAAAATCATTGGCGCCATAATCAGCAATAGTTGCGGCTGCGCTGGGATGCGCAGAGAACATGATAATAGGAATATGTTTGGTATCTTCCTGCGACTTTAGCTGTTTGCAAATTGTTCTTCCATCATTACCTGAAATAAGAACATCTAATAAAATCAGCTCAGGCTTAAACGTTTCAACTTTTTCAAAAGTATTTTCCCATTTAGCCGTTACTTCCACTTCAAAGCCTTTCATGGTAAGTAATATTTCCATTACTACTAAAATATCCAGATCATCATCTACAACTAAAATTTTAGGCATATTTTTTATTTTTCAAATACATTGGAATTTTTTTTCAGATTCATTGGAATTGTAAAAGTAAAGTTTGTTTCCATTGTTTCTTCATTTTTGCTACCCAAAAATTTCTTTCTTAAGATAAACGATGATTGCCGGTTTTTTATTTTCTTAATTGCAGATATGGAAATAAAATTTACATGTTCGTAAAAATTATTTCTGAATTTTCTTTTTTAAATTTTCATCAAGGGCTTCTAAAAATTCTTCAGTATATAAATAATGAGCTCCATGTGTTACTTTATTTCCATGAACTGCAATAGCAAGGTCCTTGGTCATTTTTCCGCTTTCAACAGTTTCAATACAAACTTTTTCAAGCGCATTACAAAAATCAATTAAGGACTGGTTGTTATCAAGCTTGCCACGAAATGCCAATCCTCTTGTCCATGCAAAAATAGAAGCGATCGGATTTGTAGATGTGGGTTTTCCTGCCTGGTGTTCTCTGTAGTGGCGGGTTACAGTGCCATGGGCTGCTTCTGCTTCCATTGTTTTTCCATCAGGTGTTATTAAAACAGAAGTCATTAAACCTAAAGAACCAAACCCTTGCGCAATGGTATCACTCTGCACATCACCATCATAGTTTTTACATGCCCAAACAAAATTGCCATTCCATTTTAAAGCGCTCGCTACCATATCATCTATTAGTCTATGTTCGTAAATAATTCCTGCGGCATCAAATTCTTTTTTAAATTCTTTTTCAAATATCTCCTGAAAAATATCTTTAAATCTCCCATCATATTTTTTTAGAATTGTATTTTTTGTTGAAAGATACAATGGCCATTTTTTGCTAAGCGCCATATTAAAACAACTTCTTGCAAAACCCATAATACTTTCATCTGTATTGTACATGCTTAATGCAACGCCATCGCCTTTAAAATTATATACCTCAAAAATTTGTGCAGGGCTGCCATCTTCGGGGGTAAAGGTCATGGTTAATTTTCCTTTGCCTTTTATAACGGCATCGGTTGCACGATATTGATCGCCAAAAGCATGACGTCCTACAATTATGGGTGCTGTCCAGTTAGTTACTAAACGCGGAACATTTTGTATAACAATGGGTTCACGAAATACAGTTCCGTCTAAAATGTTTCTGATTGTGCCATTGGGGCTCTTCCACATTTGCTTCAGGTTAAATTCCTTTACCCTTGCTTCATCAGGAGTGATTGTGGCACATTTAATTCCTACGCCATATTCTTTTATTGCATTCGCAGCATCTATTGTTACCTGGTCATTGGTTTCATCGCGGTATTCAATACCAAGATCAAAATATTTTATGTCAACTTCTACATAAGGAAGTATGAGTTTGTTCTTAATAAATTTCCAGATGATCCTTGTCATTTCATCCCCATCTAATTCCACAACGGGATTTGCTACTTTAATTTTTTCAGCCATTATATTTTAAATTTTTGCAAAGATAGAAATTAACAAGATGCATGCTTCTCTAATTAATACTTTAATTATTATCTTAAAGATGATAAGTAAAATACAGTATCTGAAAAGAAAAAAAATGTTTAACCTCCCTCTCTGAAGGAGAGGGAACGAGGGTGAGGTGCATAAAAAAATCCTCTCCAATTTTGAAAAGGATTTAAAATATAATTTGCGAGAACCTGCCTGCCGGCAGGCAGGTTAATAATCTTTATTATATCCACCGCTGCCGCCATTTCCGCCGCTTCTTCCGCCGCCACTACTTCTACCACCGCCACTGCCGTAGCCGCCGCCACTGCTTCTTCCACCACCACCGCCGCCGTAACCGCCGCCGCTGCTTCTACCGCCGCCGCCGCCGTAACCGCCGCCGCCGCTTCTACCGCCGCCGCTGTATCCGCCGCCGCCACTCTTTTTGTAGCCACCGCCGCCACTTCCACCGCCTTCTGGACGAGGTTGTGATTCGTTAACGATTAATTTGCGACCTTGTACTTCGCTTTCGTTTAAGGCTGCGATAGCTGCTTTTGAGGCCTCATCGTCTTCCATTTCAACAAAACCGAAACCTTTACTTCTTCCGGTGTTTTTTTCTTTAAGAATTTTTGCACTTGTAACAGTACCATACTGTGTGAATAAATTGCTTAAATCGTCGTCGGTCATTTGCCAACTGAGATTTCCTACGTAAATGTTCATTGTAAAAACTTTTTTAAATTAAATAAAATTATTAATGACTTAGGAGCTACAATGAACTGAAGACACTTGGAAAGGAACGTCAGCCAAAAAGAAACACACTAAATTCATTAATACAACATTAAAGATATACAGATTTATTGCAATTCAGATAAAAAAGATATTTTTATTTTAAAAGTGATTTTTAAACAATAAAAAACCCTTCCAAATATTCAGAAGGGCTGTAAAAAATTTATCTGAAAAATTATTCTGCTGTTACTTCAAAATCAACATCAATTTCCTGTCCTTTACCAAAATCTATCTTTGCTTTATAACTGCCTAATTCTTTTACATCATCTATAATCGTTATACGACGACGGTCAATTTCATAACCTTTTTGCTCCTTAATTGCACGTGCAATTTGAACAGAGGTTACTCTACCGAAGATCTTATTTGTAGTACCGGTTTTTGCACCGATTTTTAATGGAGAAGATTGTAAAACGCTTATTACGCTATTTAGCTCAGCTAATAATTTTTCTTCTTTCTTAGCCATCTGCTTCTGCTTCTCTTCTAACTGTTTGCGGTTAGATGGACTGGCTTCCACAGCGAGCCTGGAAGGAATTAAGTAGTTGCGGGCATAGCCGTTTTTTACATTCACCAGTTCATTAGTGCCACCTAAATTATTTACATCCTGTATTAATATTACCTGCATAGTATTAAATATTTAATGTCATCTCTTTTCCCTTTTCCACTTGTGGAGAAGGTGCCCGTAGGGCGGATGAGGTTATTTTAAAAGATCAGTTACGTACGGCAATATTGCCATTTGACGGGCTTTTTTTACGGCATCACCTACTTTACGCTGAAACTTTAAAGAGTTACCGGTAAGGCGGCGTGGCAATAATTTACCCTGCTCATTCAAAAATTTTTTCAAAAAATCTCCATCCTTATAATCAATATAACGGATGCCCATTTTTTTAAAGCGACAATATTTTTTTGGACGCTTATCAGCTTTAATTGCTGTAAGATATTTTATCTCGTTTGGTTTTGCCATGATTATACTTCCGCTTTTTCAGTTCTTGAATGTACACCACTTCTCTTTTTTGCATTGTACCCGACGGCGTATTTATCGAGTGCAGTGAACATGTGACGGAGTATTGATTCGTCACGCAGAAGCTGAGTTTTCAGCTTCTCATTGAAGTCGGATGGCGCTGTATATTCCATCACCCAGTATAAACCGGTGGTTTTTTTCTGGATGGAATACGCCAGTGATTTTAGTCCCCATGGGTTTTCGTGCACAACTTCTCCGCCGTTATCAGTAACGAGGGAAGCAAATTTTTTCTGAGCAGAACGGTAGTCCTCTTCAGAAAGCACAGGGGTAAAAATCACCATCAATTCGTAATTCTGCATTTACCTTGTTTTAGTTATAAATAATTTTTTAAATCGGGCAGCAAAGGTAAGGTTTTAATTTAGATTTTGGTAACAGAGAATGGATAAATTGTTCTCTCTCCACTTGTGGAGAGAGTTAGGGTGAGGTAGGGCTTTCGTCATTTAATCTTCCATCAGCATTTGTTCGGGCTATCACAGCAAGTCCGGCACAAAGCCAACGCACTGCCAGGCTAAGCCTGCCGAAGCCTTCACCGGGCTTTCCGTTCTATCCCGCCTACCTAAACCTGATTTTTTTAAATTAATTACTGTCTTTACAAATTCTTCCAGATTCGCCGGACTGATGATTTGTTAGGTTACACTCAGGCGTTATTTTTTCACCACTTCTTCAATCCAGTCACCCATAATTTTTAGCGCTTCGGGTGCAAAAGTTTCTTCGAGCTCTCCGTATTCTTCAAAAGTACATTTTTTACAATGCTGAAATAAATGATTGAGGCCCGGTAATTCAACCGTTTTATATTTTTTTGATGTACTCTTTTTAAGTGCCGCTTCAATTGCCGGTAAATTTATTTTGGGATCAACCTGGATATCTTTTTCACCATTCAGGGCAAGCACAGGTACAGAAAGTTTTTCAAGATCTTTTGCCGGATCGTGTATTAAGAAAAATTTCCACCATTTTGAATGAAAGGAACTATATCTATTTTGCAATGACGAAACAACCTGTTCATCCGTCCCTTTAATCAATGCATCCAGCGTTTCAGGTGATTGCTTTTTTTTCCAGTCATAATAAATTTTTGAAACTTCATTTTTATAATCATCTGTATTTACAAAAAAAGTGGCAGCATCAGTGAGGGCATGATGGAGAGCTATAAATTTTTGAATTATAACTTCATTCATGCCGGCATTTTCCATAGGCAACACGTTCTGGTAATCATTAATGGTAGCACCCGGAACTCCTGTACCGGCAAGCATTACAACAAACGCAACGTCTTTATCGCGGGCAGCAACCATTGGCGCTATCATCCCTCCTTCGCTATGGCCAATTAAGCCAATGTGTTTGCTATTCACGTCCTTTCTTGATTGCAGGTATTTAATTCCGGCCTCAACATCTTTGGCAAAATCTTCAGAAGAAGAAGTATCAAAATCCCCGGTCGTTTGTCCCATTCCCCTGTCATCAACTCTTAAAACTGCAATTCCTCTTTTAGTTAAATAATCTGCAATAACAGCAAATGGTTTATGGTCAAAGATATTTTCATCTCTATCCTGTTTTCCGCTTCCGGTAATAAGTAAAACGGCAGTATATTTTTTATTTATAGCTGATTCTTTTGGTGAAAGAAATGGTTTTGTAAATGTTGCGCCATAATGCATTGTATTATCTGTATTAGAATATATCACATCTTTCACATCATAATTAAAAGGAGGCTTTGGTGTTTGTGGCCTCTTCGGTTGTTCAAAAGCCCCATCATTACTGATTTTCGTAATGTTAAGCGCTAATTGCCCCTTGCCCTGATGCCACATTCCTGCAATGGAATCAGCGCTAATAAATTTGCCTTCATAAAATCCTGATATAATTTTTAACCCAATCATTACACTATCATTCTTTATAAGAATATCACTGCAGGGAAGATTCTTTGCATTTTGTGTGGGACTGTCCCATTTGCCCTCTGTTTTTCCGGAGCTGTCTTTGTAGAAATGAAATACTATAGGAATTTGCTGTCCGTTCACCTCAATATTTCCCTGCCAGTTGCCAGTAATATTTTGACAAAAAGAAAACATGTAATTGAAAAGAAGAACAGTTGTAAATAATAATATGCGCATCAAAATTTTTTTATAAAAATACTATACAGAAGAAGATTCAATACAATAAATATTATTTTCCAAGATAATGTATTACTTATATTCTGCGAGTAACCTATACACAGGATACCTCAAATGTGCCGGCTCATAATATGGCGAATTCTTATAAATAAAATTTAGCTGAGCAGATGCATTTTTTGCAAAATCAGGATCAGCCAGCTTCTTAGCTTCCAGTTTTTGTTTTAGATCGGGATTATTTTTTAAAACTTCTGCAGCAATATCTTCCCAGCGATAATCACTGTAACCTTCTTTTTGTTGCAGGATTGCATCAAAAAAATTCCATGCAAAAAAACTGTCATCACCAGTTGGTTCAAGCATTTCAACAATATATCTGTTTGCGGGTTGGTTCATCGGAATTACATAATCTCCTTTTAAAAATTTTATTTTTTGTTTAGATGAAGAAATTTTTGCATCAGAATTTTTATGATGTTTTTCATAAGGGCGTGGCAAAGATTTATAATCATCAATATGATAAGCTTCAACTTCTATTGTACTATCATTTTTTAATTGAAACATATTTACTTTATTAAGTTTCAACAGATCAATTACTGCCCACCATCCCTGTGGAACAATGTATGCTTCAGGTTTTGTAGCAAAATGTTCTGGTGAAAAAACGTTATAATATTTCACCTGTTTTGTAAAAGGTTTCATGTGATCATAATACATTCTTTGCAGTCCTGTTGCATCGCTTGTTTTAAAAGCCTGCTCATAACCTTTAAAAGTTATCATTGAATATTTTGAAGAATCAGGTACCCAACCAAGCGGAAATATTTTTTCTTTCTCTATATCCTTTATAGCTTTTTTTCTTACAGCAATTAAATCATTAGCTTTTATCGCTGATTGTTCTATTACAGTTTGCATGAATGAATAAGTAGATCTTACCCTGTCTGCAAAAGGTTTCAGCATATGTGTTTCGGGTACAAATCCAATTGTTTGAAATAAAGCAGCATATCCTGATGAATATCTTGGAGGATCATAAAATTGCAGCATACCACTATCAGGTTTTGCTGTTTCAAAATTTACATAAGGCACCATGTCCCAGCCTTTTTTGGTCATGCCTTTGTACAGTTCCGGTTCAAATTTTTCCTTCAGCCAATAGCCAAGATCGGCTCCCAGCTTATCGTATTGAGTTGTAAGCATTGTCATGGTATGCTGGTAATCGGCGCCATCACTTACATGATTATCAATTAAAATATCCGGATTTAGATAATGAAAGATATGTGCAAAAGATCTTGCCTCTTTACTGTCGTTTTTTGTAAAGTCGCGGTTAAGATCAAGATTTTGAGAGTTGCCGCGAAAGCCGTATTCAACAGGTCCGTTTTGATTTGCTCTTGAAAAACTATTTCTGTTCAAACATCCACCAATATTATACACAGGAATAAAAGCCAGCGCAACATTATCAGGCAACTTTATTTTTTGATTTACAATATCTCTTACCAGCATCATACTTGCATCAATACCATCAGGCTCGCCGGGATGAATGCCGTTGTTAATAAGGATAACCACTTTATTTTGCTTATGCCAAACAGCAGGATCAAATTTTCCGTCATTGCTTACCAACACCAAATGCAATGGATAACCTGCATCTGTAGGTCCCAATTCTTTCATTAATATTTTTGATGAAGCTCTATCTAAATTTTTATAGAATTCTATTGCCTGGAAATAAGTGGCAGTCTCCTTACCATTACTTTTTTCAAAAGGAGTTTGCTGTGAAAATGCATAGAATGAAATGAATAAAAATGCAAAGGAATAAAAAACAATTTTCATACAGAATCATTTGCCACAAGCTACAAAGTTTTTTGGTGTATGAATTTTGGTAAATAAAAAAAGCGTCCCGGTTAAAAACGCTTTTTTTCAGAAGAAATAATATTTTATTTAGCTAAAGCATTCACATTTTTTGTGAGCTTACTTTTAAGATTTGCCGCTTTATTTTTATGGATTATTCCACGCTTTGCTAATTTATCTATCATTGATGCTATTAATGGCAGTTTTTCTGATGCGCCTTCTTTTGTATCAATTACTTTTAGATCACGAATTGCGTTACGGGTTGTTTTACCATAATAGCGATTACGCTCTCTGCGTTTAGTTGATTGTCTTACATCTTTTTTGGTAGCTGCGTGATTAGCCATGAAATTTTAATTTTTGGGTGGCGAAGATAGGGATTCTTACTAATAAAAAGTTCTCTATCGCCAATCTTTTTACTACAGTTTAGCGCTTTATAGTCGTTTTTAATGTTACGAAAAACCGATATTTGCACATATTTATGAAAGATTTCTCCTATATCACTAATTCCCATCCGGCGTACATAGAAAATCTGTATGCTGATTTTGTAAAAAATCCCGATAGTGTTAATGCAGATCTTCGTAAATTTTTTGAGGGATTTGATTTTGCCATGTCAAACAAAAACGGGCACGATAAATCTATTAATGAAATTAGGCCACAGGAAATCGGAAATCTGAATAAAGAATTTGGAGTTTATCAATTAATTGAAGCTTATCGAAAAAAAGGTCATCTTCTCTCAAAAACAAACCCGATAAAAGAACGAAAAGACCGACGTGCAAATCTGGACCTAAAATATTTTGGATTGAGTGATGAAGACCTGAATACTGATTTTATTGCCGGGAGATTTATTGGACTTGAGAATGCAAACCTGCAAATTATTTTAGACCGTTTAAAAAAATGTTATTCAGAATCAACAGGGATTGAATATGCTTATGTAAATGATCCGATTCGGGTTGAATGGCTTACTAATGCTATAGAAAATACAATGTCGCAGCCTGTTCCTTTAGAACAAAAAAGAAGGATCCTCCAAAAGCTGAATGAAGGAGTTATATTCGAAAAATTTCTTCACACAAAATATATTGGGCAAAAAAGATTTTCTCTTGAAGGCGGAGAAACCACGATTGCCGCACTGGATGCAATTATAACAACTGCCGCTGATAATAATGTACTGGAAGTTGTAATAGGCATGGCGCACAGAGGCAGATTAAATATTCTGGCAAATATTCTTGGTAAAACATACGAGCAAATATTCACTGAATTTGAAGGAACATCTACGCCTGATACAACCATGGGTACTGGTGATGTAAAATATCATTTAGGATACAGCAGCGAAGTGGAAACAGGCAATGGAAAAAAAGTACATTTAAAATTATGTCCTAATCCTTCACATCTTGAAGCTGTAAACCCTGTGGTTGTGGGCTTTGCAAGAAGTAAAGCAGATGTAATATATGAAAGTGATTACGATAAAATTCTTCCAATATTAATTCATGGCGATGCCTCAGTTGCAGGGCAGGGAGTTGTATACGAGGTTTTGCAAATGAGTAATTTAAGAGGTTATTATACAGGCGGCACAATTCATTTTGTTATCAATAATCAAATCGGTTTTACCACAGATTTTGATGATGCAAGAAGTTCAGATTATTGTACTTCGGTTGCTGCAATGATACAGGCGCCGGTATTTCATGTTAACGGTGATGATGCGGAAGCGGTTGTAAAAGCTTCACAGATAGCAATGCTTTACCGTCAGGAATTTAACAGCGATATTTTTATTGATATGGTTTGTTATCGCCGCTGGGGGCATAGTGAAGGCGATGATCCAAAATTTACCCAGCCCGGTTTGTATGCATTAATTGATAAGCAGCCAAACCCGAGAGAAGTTTATACAAAATGGCTGATAATGCATGGGGAAGAAGACGCAGCAGATCTTGCCAAAGAAATGGAAAAAAAATTCTGGAGCGATTTGCAGGAACGCTTAGATGAGATAAAACAAAATCCGCTCCCGTACACTTATCAAAAACCGGAGCTATGGTGGCAAAGCCTGAGAAGAGCTGTGGCAAACGATTTTGACTCATCACCTGTAACCGCAATAAGTAAAGACCAGGTTGAAAATTTATTCCATTCTATAATGAAATGGCCCGAAGGATTTAAGCCACTTAAAAAGGTTGAGAAGATTCTACAGGATAAGATCAAATTATTTAATGAACAAAAAAAACTTGACTGGGCTGCGGGAGAATTGCTTAGTTATGCAAGCATTTTAGCAGATAAGAAAAATGTAAGAATGAGCGGGCAGGATGTGCAAAGAGGAACTTTCAGCCATCGTCATGCAGTGTTAAGAGATGAAGTAAATGATGGTTTTTATAACCGGCTAAGCAATGTTGCAAAAGAGCAGGGGAAGTTCAGAATTTATAATTCATTGTTAAGCGAAGCTGCTGTATTGGGTTTTGAGTATGGCTATGCAATGGCAAATCCTAATACATTGGTTTTGTGGGAAGCACAATTTGGAGATTTTGGAAATGGCGGTCAAATTATTATAGACCAGTTTATTGTTGCTTCTGAACAAAAATGGCAACGGATGAATGGAGTTGTTCTTTTATTACCACATGGTTATGAAGGTCAGGGACCGGAACATAGCAGCGCAAGAATGGAAAGATTTTTACAAATGTGTGCCGAGCTGAATATAATAATTGTAAATATTACAACAGCAGCAAATTATTTTCATGCAATGCGCAGGCAATTGGCATGGCCATTTAGGAAACCTTTAATAGTTTTCTCACCAAAAGCAAACTTGCGGCATCCTGGTAGTTTCAGTCATATTGATGAATTTACATCAGGCGGATTTAAAGAATTAATAGATGATAATTTTATAAAGGATCCATCAGCAGTTAAAAAAGTTTTATTCTGCAGCGGCAAAGTTTATTTTGATCTTGCAGAAAAACAACAAAAAGAGAACAGGCAGGATGTTGCCATCATCCGTATGGAGCAAATTTATCCGTTACCATTAAAGCAGTTGGAAGCATTGTATAAAAAATACAACAAAGCAATTTGGTTTTGGGTACAGGAAGAGCCACTGAATATGGGAGCAGCCTCATTTTTATTAATGAATTTAAAAACCATTAATTATGGAGTGATAGGCCGTCAACCAAGCGCTTCCACTGCAACAGGCTATGCAAAAGTGCATGCACAGGAACAGGCTGAAATAATTGAAACTGCTTTTAGTGTATAATAATCCGGTTAAAAAAATAAGGGTGAAAAATATTTCATTAATAATCATAACTCATAACTTCGACAAAAACCCATCATGGCGATAGAAATTAAAGTTCCTTCAGTTGGTGAAAGCATTAATGAAGTAACCCTCATAAAATGGTTAAAGCAAAATGGTGAGTGGGTAGAAAGAGATGAGGTAATTGCAGAGCTGGAAAGTGAAAAAGCTACGTTTGAAATTAATGCCCAGCAGGCAGGTATATTAACAACGGTTGCTAATGAAGGTGATACTTTAAAGATTGGTGATGTTGCCTGCAGGATTGATGATACTGCTGCACGCCCTAAAAAACCAGCAGAACCAAAAGCTGAAAAAAAGCCTGAAGAGAAAAAAGAAAAGTCAAAAAAAGAAGACACACAAAAGCCAGAAGAAAAACAACATTCTTTCCCCCCTTCGGGGGATAGGGGGCTTTCTGATATAAAAGTTACACCTGTTGCAGCAGCAATTTTAGCAGATAAAAAAGTAGATGTAAAAAATATCACACCAACCGGTTCCAATGGAAAGATCTTAAAGCATGATGTGTTGGATGCTTTGTCTAATCCGGGCAGAAGCATTGGTCAGCCCATGTTTAGCAGGGATGATAAACCGGAGAAGATGAGTAATCTTCGTAAAACAATAAGCAGAAGATTGGTAGAGGCTAAAAACACAACAGCCATGCTTACCACGTTTAATGAAGTGGATATGAGCGCTATAATGGATCTGAGAACTAAGTACAAAGAAGTTTTTAAAACACAACATGGAGCCAATCTTGGATTCATGAGTTTTTTTACAAAAGCTGTTTGTTTCGCTTCGCAGGAATGGCCTACGGTAAATGCAATGATTGATGGAGAAAATATAATTTATCATAATTATTGTGATATTTCTATTGCTGTTTCAGCTCCAAAAGGATTGGTAGTACCTGTAATAAGAAATGCTGAAAGCCTTAGCATGGCTGAAATTGAAAAGAAGGTTGTTGAATTAGCCACTAAAGCAAAAGAAAATAAACTCACTATAGAAGAAATGACGGGGGGAACTTTTACCATAACCAATGGGGGAGTATTTGGATCATTAATGAGTACACCGATAATAAATATTCCACAGTCAGCTATTTTAGGGATGCACAAAATACAGGAGAGACCGGTTGCCATTAACGGGCAGGTAGTAATTAAACCTATGATGTATGTAGCGCTGAGTTATGATCACAGAATTATAGATGGCCGTGAGTCAGTAAGCTTTTTAGTGAGAGTAAAAGAAATGCTCGAAAATCCTGAACAATTGCTTTTTGGAAAAGATCCTGTAAAAGCTTTGCTTGAAATATGAACCTATGTTGTATGTGATTTAAATGATGAACATGATAGATGTAGTTTCATATTTTTTAATTAAGCGGTTTGTGGGACACAAACTGCGGCGATTGCCAATGCTTGTGTCCACACAAGCATTTAAAATATGAGCATCTTTAATTCTCATTTAAATTCTGCTGTTACAATTTTAAAATCTTATAATGGCAATGAACCCTTTCATCTGTTCATTAAAAAATATTTTTCTGCAAATAAAAAATATGGTTCAAAAGACAGAAAGCAGATCACCTCTCTTTGTTACAATTATTTTCGTTTAGGGAATGCAGCCGGTAATATTTCTTTAGAAGATAAAATTTTGCTTGGTACATTTTTATGTGAGAATAAAAAATCAGAGTTTTTGAAAAGTATAAAACCTGATTGGAATAACTTAATAGAAGAATCTGTACAAAAAAAGCTTTCTATTATTTCTTCTCAATTTTCCATTCAAGATATTTTTCCTTATCAAGATGAATTGAGCGAAGGGATTGAAACTGAAAAATTCAGTCTTTCATTTTTAATTCAACCTGATCTATTTTTAAGAATCAGACCTGGAAATAATAAAAGAGTAACGGGAAAGCTTTCAGGAGCAGGGATTTCATACAAATCAATAAATGAAGATTGTATAGCCCTTCCCAATTCATCAAAAATTAATGAAGTAGTAGAATTAGATAAAGAAGCAGTAGTGCAGGATTATAATTCACAAAGAGTTGGTGATTTTCTCAAATCAGAAATCTCAAATCAGAAATCTCATGTATGGGATTGCTGTGCTGCAAGCGGTGGTAAATCAATTATGGCGTATGATATTAACCCAAATATTGAATTAACTGTAAGCGATAAACGGGAATCTATTCTGGAGAACTTACACAAACGTTTTGCCAAAGCAGGAATAAAAAAATACCATTCTTTTGTTGCTGATCTTTCAAACGATCAGGTCGCTTTCAGCGCCCCGACCGGACTGTACGATTTTATAATTGCAGATGTTCCCTGCACGGGCTCAGGTACATGGGCACGAACTCCCGGGCAATTATTTTATTTTAAAAAGGAAGCAATTGAAAAATATGCTGCGCTGCAAAAGAAAATAATAGAGAATGCAGTGCCGAATGTAAAACCCGGTGGGCATCTTTTATACATAACCTGTTCTGTATTTAAAAAAGAAAATGAAGAAGTAGTTAATTTTATTAAAGAAAAATTCCATCTTAAATTATTAAAGATGGAATTGCTAAAGGGTTATGAAATGCAGGCCAACACTTTGTTTGCTGCCCTCTTTCAAAAATAATTTTTACTTAATTATTTTTTTTGTCACTACTTTTTTATCATCAAAAAATACAGTTACATAATACATTCCTCTTGCATAAGCACCAAATGCAATATTATAAATTTGTGTACCAGCCGACTGATTGTTTGAAGAAGAATATATCTTTTGTCCTGCTGTGTTGTGTATTGTAATAGTTACTTTGGCTGCAGATTTTAATATAACGGAAGGAGCTAATAAATTATTAACCGGGTTCGGTTTAATAATCACTTTATTTTCAGTTACACAGGTTTGTGTATAGTTCACAGACAATGAATCCAAATAAAATGTCGTATCAGTTCCAATGTTTTGTTTTATCCTGTATTGAATGATTCCTGTTGGAATGTTTGCAAGATCATCAGAAAAAGTAAAAGTTTTCACAGTAAAACCATTGCTAAAAGTGCTTGTTCCAACCTGTGTATAATTTGTTTCAGTAGCTAATTTTCTTTCAATGATCAACGGCATGATAGAATCCCCTTTAGCTGTAAGTTGTAATTCTGTTTTACAATTTACAACCGCACCCTGTTGCACATATAACTTCTTCAGGAGATAAACGAATGCTTTTTTCATATCAGGAATTCCATAGCCAACACGATCATCTGGTGCATTGAATTTATTCGCATTACGTTCAATAGCATCAATTATAGTCATGTTATTGAATTCAGGAAATGCCTGCCATAAGCAGGTTATAAGCCCTGCTAAATTGGGTGTTGCAAAAGAAGTTCCATTACCAAAATTTGGCTGATTGTTTAATCCTGCAAAGGCAGTGCCCTGCCCAACTGAGGCAACTGTAGGTTTTATTCTTCCATCACTTGCAGGACCATAGCTGCTAAAACCTGCAACCACGCCGGAAGCGTTTACAGCTCCCACTGTTACAATGCTGTCAGCATCCGCAGGAGTGGCAATATAATGCCATGAGGAGGTTCCATCATTACCTGCAGCTACAACAGATATGATGCCTTTTTTTGCTGCCATCGCATTGGCTCTTGCTATGATGGTGATCTTACCATTCATATCTGCATACGTGTGATTAAAAACGGGATTATCAAAAGTGGAATAGCCAAGCGAAGTTGAAAAAACATCAACTCCGATACTGTCTGCTCTTTCTGCTGCGGCAGCCCAATTCTGTTCTTCTATCGGGTATTCTGATGAAACATCTTCTGTTCTGTATAAATAAAATTTTGCTTTGGGACAACTGCCAACTAATTGTCCCGGCCAGTTAGCAGCAATTATTGAAAAGCAATACATGCCATGAGCATCATCTTCATTTACACTCGTTTCATTTTTTACAAAATCGTAAGTTTCAATAACCTGATTATTATTTCTAACACTATCAAATGCAGTTACAGTAAGATAATCTTTATACCCGGCATCAAACATAGCCATCAGCATTCCTTCTCCTCTAAAACCCTTGTTATGTAAAAACTCTCCTTCATGAATATGTATCTGCGCAAATGAATTTCCATAATTAAAAAAATCAGCAGTTGTTTGTACAACCTGCATACCCGTTGCGGTTTGGGAGATCTCTTCATTAAATTTATTACGGGTATTATTGTTTTCTTTGTTTGATTGCTGTATTCTCATTACAGGATTTGATGAGATAACAAATGGAAAGCTGTTGATCTTTGCCAGCGCTGCAGAATCAGTAGTTTGTATGCAAACTTCATTAAGCCATTTTGATTTATTAAGAATAGTTACATTCCCTGCAAGCTTCACACTATCAAGATATCCTGGTGTTATCGGAAGATCAGTGGAATCAATAGAAATATTTTGTCTTGTTCTTCTTTGAATTGATCTGGCAGATAGATATTGAGAAGGATTATTTATGCTGAAAGGTGTTCCAGCCTTATCCTTAAATCTTATTATATATTTTGAGAATTGTGCTTTGGAATCTTTTGCAAAAAATAAAACAGCAATAAAAAATAGGAGTAGAACTTTCTTCATATCATTAGATTTATAAAGCAAACAATTACTATATCTCAAATTTAAAGATAAATGAACCATTAGTAATTATCTTAATGGTTTTGTGAGTTGGGCAAGTCTCCCCGCCAGCTGGCGGGGGAGATTTATCCGAATGGATTCCTATGGAAGAGGGGCTTTTAATTATGACCGGTCATTGTAAGTTTTACATCATAGCCAAGATAAAATGCCTGCCGGCCCGGTTGCGCTCCCTGGAATTCCCAATGCAAAAAATCCTTGCATATCAAGCCAATATTTTTTGCATATTTTTCTATGCTATAATTTTTTTCTGCATATTGGGTGTTAGGCAACTTTGGGGGGTTGCATCTTTACGAATGTAACGCTCTATGCAGTAAGCCGGACGACCAATATTATCTGTTATCTGCGCATCAATCGAATCTTTAACCTGGTATTTTACAACCGTATCTTTTTGACCAAAATTTATATATACTGTTGAATCTAAATTATAGGTAATGTATTTACCAACCTGCAATGGAAAATAATCGCTTAAAGAAGCTGTGGTGAAAAGTTCGTTTTGTTTATTACAGGCAGTTAGTAAGGTGATTAACAGAAAAGACCAGGCCAAAATATTTCTTCATAGTATTTAATTAGGGGCTATGTTCAGGTGCAATTAAAAGCCAAAAGGCTGCTCTTGTCTTTGGATTATCCCACCACCAATTACATCGTCCTCTTCATAAAAAACCGCACTTTGACCGGGAGCAATGCCTTTTACATCTTCATAAAAACGAACATTTATACCATTTTCGTATGTATGCAGGGTTGATAAAGCGCCTTTATCTTTATAGCGTATTTTGGTGATCACTTCCATTCCGTCAGTTACACCATCATATTTTATCCAGTTGATGCCCGAAACTTTCATTTCATTTTTATTAAGATCATCTTCTTCTCCTAAAACAATAGTATTGCTTTCGGGGATAATTTCAGTAACAAATGCAGGTTTACCAAGAGCAATATCCAATCCCTTTCTTTGCCCGATGGTATAAAAAGGATAGCCTTTATGATTACCTAAAATCTTACCGCTTTTATCTACAAAATATCCGTTTCCAACTTTTTCTTCCAACCCTGTAATTTTTCTTTTTAAGAAGCCGCGATAATCATTATCAGGCACAAAGCAGATTTCATAGCTCTCGCTTTTTTTAGCCAGTTCAGGATAGCCAAAATCATTTGCCATTTGCCTTATGGCAGATTTGCGGTAAGTTCCCAAAGGCAATAATGTTCTGCTTAGCAAGTCCTGTTGCAACCCCCACAGCACATAGCTTTGGTCTTTTGTTTCATCAATTCCTTTTCTTATAAAATATCTTCCATTTGTATGCTGATGAATTTGTGCATAATGACCTGTTGCAATAAAATCACAGCCCAATGCATCAGCTCTTTTTAATAAAGCCCGCCATTTTATATGTGTATTGCACATCACACAAGGGTTGGGAGTACGACCCGCCATGTATTCTTCTACAAAATTGTCAATAACAAAGTCGCCAAACTCATCTCTTATATCTAAAATAAAATGAGGAAATCCATGTTGTACTGCAGCAGCACGGGCATCATTAAAACTATCCAGATTGCAGCAACCGGTTTCCTTTTTTGATGTGCCGCCACTGGTTGCATAATCCCATGTTTTCATGGTAATGCCAATCACCTCATAGCCTTCATGGTGCAGCATAAGCGCTGCAACGGTGCTGTCAATACCGCCACTCATTGCCATTAAAACTTTTCCTTTCCTGCTCATAAAAAAATATTCAGCTGCAAAGATAAGTTAATACTCTTTGCCACAAAGCCACCAAGGCAGTAAGTAACACTTGTCCACTTTTGAGCCTTGGCAATTAAAAATTACAATTGTTTTTTGGGTATCCACCCTTCTGTATTATTCTTTTCACTTATAAAATAAAAATTTTTAAAGGTTGCCAGCACATTTATTTTTTCTCCTGTAGCTAATAATTTTTTTTGAAGTCCTGTGGAGTCCGGTGAAGAAAGTAATGGCTGGGATTTCTTAATTGTCAAACGCTTCAAAGGTTTTATGGCAGAAGTAATTGATGAGCCGATAACAAATCCTTTTTTTCCATCCGGTAAAATAACCCTGTAAAAATTTCCTGTACCTGCTTCCGGTCGCATTAATGTAGTTTCTTCAAGCATTGTAAAATTTGTGCCCGCAGTAATTTGATCAGAATAAAACTTAGCATTTTTGCTGCTTCGCATCCATGTATTTAAATTGGTTAATGGCACAGATAATTTTGCAGGCTCTTTATAATCAGCTTTTACAAAATATAAAGGATCAATGGCTCCGCTATTTGTATAAATACCAAAGTGCAAATGCGATGCAGTAAATTTTGCATTACCGGTATTACCTGTTAAACCCAGTATGTCACCACTTTTCACACGTTGGCCTTCTTTTGCAATTTGTGAATCGAGATGAGCATAATACAAACTATAAGAGGCGTTATCAGGTTGCATAAAAATTACTTTACCTCCCAATGCATTTTCATTTACTCTTGTTACAACTCCATTTGCAGATGCCACTGCAGGCGAATGCACCGGTGCAAAAATATCTATGCCTTCATGCTTTCTTTCCCCATTATCACGACCAGTTCCAAAAAAACTTCCAATATTACTTTTTACTTTTGGCGAGACAGGAAATGCCAATGAAGGACCCGCAATGATAGTAAGTGTATATTCTCCTTCTTTCAGCAACTCCGGCTGTATTCTTACAATAAAGGCGCTGTCTTCGGTAACCACATATTCTAATGAGAGATTTATTGTATCTGCTGCCAATAAAAATTTGGGTGTTTTATTTTCAGAAGCAGAATATGATTGCCAGAGGTCAACATACATAGCAAAGTTTTCAACAGGTTTCTTTGTAAGACTGATCTTTAATTTTTGTCCACGCTTTGCCCTGAAACGCAAACCAATTCCATTGGCACGATCATCAGCGAAATATCCTGTTTCGCTGTATGGCAAAGAAATATCTAAAGGATTGCTAAGGGTTATTGCTGCTGTTTTAAGCCAGGCATCGCCAAGTGCGGTTTCTTTTAAGCCTGCATCTTTTATTTTTTTTTCGTACTGCTCATGCGGAGTTTTTTTGCCAAATAAACCTGGTCCCGGAGAAGAGCAGGCATATAGCATTAAAGAAAGTAAACAGAGAAAAAGAAAAGAATTTTTATTTCGCATAGGAATCAATTGTTCAAATTTACATCAGCTATTCTTAAAAGAAATCTAATAAAAGTTTTAAAGCGTCTTATAAATCCAATCCACATCTTTTCCTCATAATCTTTTTAATCTCCCCAAATCATGGTTCAGAATATTTATCTTGCACCCATGCAGCAATACCTTGAACTGTTACAACATATTTTAAAAAACGGAACTGATAAAAGTGATAGAACAGGCACAGGAACACGCAGTGTATTCGGATACCAAATGCGTTTCGATCTTGCCGAAGGATTTCCTATAGTCACCACAAAAAAACTGCATCTTAAAAGTATTATTTATGAACTATTGTGGTTTTTAAAAGGTGATACCAACATAAAATATTTACAGGAAAATGGAGTGCGCATTTGGGATGAATGGGCAGATGAGAATGGCAACCTTGGCCCAGTGTATGGTAAGCAATGGCGCAGTTGGGAAGGGGTTGACGGTAAAGTGGTTGACCAGGTCTCAGATATTATTCAGCAAATAAAAACAAATCCTGACAGTCGCAGGCTGATTGTAAGTGCATGGAATGTTGCTGAACTTCCAGAAATGAAATTGATGCCATGCCATTGTTTATTTCAATTCTATACCTCACCCCCGGCCCCTCTTCAAAATGGAGAGGGGAGAAGAAGGCTTTCATGTCAGCTTTATCAACGCAGCGCTGATGTTTTTTTAGGCGTTCCTTTTAATATTGCTTCGTATGCTTTACTAACAATGATGATTGCACAAGTTTGTGATCTTGAACCGGGAGAGTTTATTCATTCATTTGGTGATGTGCATTTATATAACAATCATTTTGAGCAGGCAGAATTGCAGTTGACAAGAAAACCTTTTGCATTACCGCAAATGAAGATCAATCCTGAAGTAAAAAATATTTTTGATTTTAAGTTTGAGGATTTTGAATTGCTGAATTATCAAAGTCACCCGGCAATTAAAGCGCCGGTAGCGGTATAGAGGCAAATAAGGAATAAGAAATAAGGAATAAG
>OCZT010001402.1_pt1 | contig 24980 bp, 12 predicted proteins | sample 1539031 | NCBI WGS metagenome assembly OCZT01 (sample SAMEA3539308, study PRJEB22396) | soil metagenome | biome: tundra; feature: field; material: soil | place: USA | collected 2010-05 | depth 0.15 m | reverse complement strand
CTGGAAAACAGTTCACGAGCATTTTCGCTCCTGGCGCGACAGCGGCGTGTGGGAGCGCGTAGGACAGACGCTACGCGAACAGGGCCGCAAGGCCGGCGGACGAAACGCCACGCCCACCGTGGCGATTATCGATTCGCAGTCGGCCAAGACGGCGCTAAAAGGGGGCGGCGCGGCTACGACGCGGGCAAGAAGATCAAGGGCCGCAAGAGGCACATCGCGGTAGATACGCAAGGCAACCTGCTGGCGGTGATCGTGCATTCGGCAGGCATCCAGGACCGTGTGGCGGCCCGTGCCGTGCTGATGCGCTTGTTCTGCCGCTTCGACTCGATCACCACTGTCTTCGCCGATGGCGGCTACACAGGCAAGCTGATCGACTGGGCAAAAGATATGTTTGACTACTCCGTCAAGATCGTAAAACGCAACGAACAACACCTGTTTCGCGTACTGCCCAAGCGCTGGATCGTCGAACGCACCTTCGCCTGGCTCAACTGGTCACGCCGTCTCAGCAAAGACTACGAACTTCGCCACACCTCCGCCGAAACCATGATCCACATCGCATTCGCGCACCTGCTCCTGCGACGATCACCTTAGTTTCTGGACAGGTTCTAAGAGGGACTGCCGAAGCAAGCACCTTTGAAAATGTGATGGGGCTCACGTCCATGGACTCATGCAAAGCGAACGAAGCTTTCTCTTCCATGCCCAGTCCAGATTGGTCCGTGTGCTTTGCGACACACTCCTCCGCTTCATCCCAACGTCAGCCTCAATTTAGGCTTGGCAGGCTCGCCTTGGTCTTTTTTGCTCAGAGATTGGGCAGCATTTTTGTTGACTTCGCGGTGTGCTTCGTCGTGGGTTCCATTCTTTCGGCGTCTTCCGCATCAGGAAAATTTGCCCAAAGATTGGAATCTGGATGAACTGCGCACCCCTCCCGCTGTCGCCGCAGAAGGGGCAGTTCGAGCGCGCGTCCAGGTCACTTTTGTGTTGGAAACCTTGGTCATGGATCGACCCCTTAACGCTATGTGATGAACGTCACCGTGCGCATGACAAATCGAACGATAGGATTCAGCCCAAGAAGTGATGCTCCACACACAGGGCATTGTTCGGGGGAGATTATCCCAGTGACCTTTTTTTGCCGATCCGGAAGGCCTGCTAGAGAAACCCGGACCCGGGCGGCAGAAGTTGGAGCTTATGACCCTGGCAGTGACAACGAGAGCAGATGAGGTGGCTTTTTCCATGCATAGAGATGGGCCTGTAACGCAATTGCCGAAAAGTGCGGCTCCGGACAAGAAGCCGGGACTGCGAGCGTGTTTGCTGTTGATGCTGGGCGCGGGATTGATCTGCGCCACGGCGATGGGCGCTGCGGCGCCTAAAGACAAACCGGCCAGCGAACCGGCCAAGGTAACTCCGGCCGACTTTGTGGGCTCGGAAACCTGCGCGACCTGCCACGAAGAGGTGGCCAAGGGTTTCGCCAACAATCCGCATACCAAGATGGCCCTGCAGCACGGAAGCAACGGGGTAACATGCGAGAACTGCCACGGAGCCGGCAAGGCGCACGTGGAGGGCGGTGGTGACATCACCAAGATCTTCAATCCCGCCAAGGCCACTTTCAAGGAAGTGGACGCTACCTGCCTAAAATGCCACGCCGGAACGCATCCCAACTTCGAGCGCTCTCCGCATGCCAAGGCAGGCGTAGGCTGCTCGGGCTGCCATAGCATCCACGCCAAGGGCGAAAACGAGAAACTGCTCAAGGCCGCGCAGCCGCAGCTCTGCTTCCAGTGCCACTCCGACGTGAAACCGTCGTTCGATATGCCGTTTCACCACCGGGTCAACGAAGGCCTGGTCAAGTGCGACGACTGTCATGACGCTCACGGCACCTTCAAGAACAACAACCTGAAGTCCACAGCCGATCAGAACGCGATTTGCACCAAGTGTCATACAGAGACGGCCGGACCGTTCGTGTTCGAGCACGCCGCTGTCAAGGCAGAGGGTTGCGTGGGCTGCCATACCCCGCACGGTTCCCAGAATGCCCGGCTGCTGAATATGCCGAACATCAATTCGCTCTGCAACCAGTGCCACAGCCCTGTTTCCGCAGCCACGGTTCATGGGATGGACGCAGGCTCGGCGTCGTCGCAGCCATGCATCAGTTGCCACACCATGATTCATGGCTCGAACCTCAGTCAGGCATTTATCAGGTAACGGAACTCTGCCGCGCCCCGCGGTCTTCTCGTGCGGCGCGGCCCTGTTTCCCTGCCAACTTTGCAAAACGGTTTCAGTTTCGAGGTAAGTGACGTTCTTTTAAGTGAGGCTTCATATGAACACAGGCTGGTTTTCTCGGCTCTCCAATCAACAGCCCTCTTCCGCAACGATCCAGAGCGTCGCTGGGGGCATTGGAATTGCCATTTTGCTCATGATGACGGGCATCGCTGTCGCCCAGAATCCGGCGTCGGGTCTAAATCCGGCCCCGACTTCAGAAATGTCCATCCCGGATGGATACACTGCCCATCATTCCGTGGACCTCGGTGGGCGCATGACCGGCAAGACGGGCAGCAATGCCATGTACGACACGCTGGTCAATCTGCAGTCCGGGCCCCGTGTGCAGGGCGAGTCTTTCGAATTGCACGCCCTCCCAACCAACAAGCATAGTCTTGTCGATAACCTCAGCGCCTTCGGCAGCGGGTTTGGCGGCGATCCCAACATCTTCGCCAAACTGGACATCTCCAAGGGGAAGTTCTACGAGTTCTCCGGATTGTTCCGCCGCGATCGCCAATACTTCGACTACGATCTGCTCGGCAATCCAAATATCCTCCCGGGGCAGTCGATTCCGATCGGCTCCTCCGCAGCGCCCACTGGCTCGCTTGCGTGGCCGGAGGTGCAACATTCGCCGGTGATGTTCAACACCGTTCGGCGGATGACCGATACCAACCTCACCATCTCTCCGCTGTCGCAATGGACGTTCCGGGTAGGATATTCGCAGAATATCTTTCAGGGGCCCACTCTGAGTCCGAGTTACACCATTGCCAAGTACGACGCTTTGCTCCAGCAGTATCAGCGCAACAGCACCGACAATTTCATCGGGGCTATCGACTGGAAGCCCGCGGCTGGAACCAGGGTGACTTTTGAAGAGCAGATCAACCACTACAAGGCCGACTCGTACTTTACGTTGAACCCGAACGGGTTCATGGTGCAAGAGGCGGACGGAACACCGGTGGATCTTGGCAACTGGGACAGCCTGGCGGCCTACGGTATTGGCGGCTGCAATACCAACAGCATGGGCAGCGGCTACACCAACTCCCACAACTACACCATCCTTTCGCCAGTTCCGAACGGCGGCAAGCCGATCATCAATGCGGGTTGCGACGTGGTCACCAGCTACTCGCGTACGCAGCCAACCCGCGTCCTCATTCCCACTGAGACCTTGCGGCTGCAAAGCTCGAGCGTCAAGGATCTCTCGATAAACGGCGATGCGACCTATACCAATGCACAAATGAAACTCCCCAGCTACTACGAGAATGCCCAGGGCCTCGATGGGACGGTTCGCTCGATTACGTATTCGGGCGGCTATGCCGGGGGAAATCGAGAGGTGCTGGCTGCCGATTTTGGCCTTGTCTGGCAGGCCAGCAAGCAGGTCAGCATTGCGGATCAGGTGAACTTCTCCACCGTTCATCAACCGGGATATTCCGACGTTCCGACGCCAGTCTCTCTTAATACGCCTGCTACCGCCGGCAATGAAACCCTCAATTACTCCGGACCGCTGACCACCGGGACGGCTGCGCTTCCTCATGGCATCAACGGCGTCCTCACCTATAACTACTTTGGCCAGGAGTTTCTGATCAATAACCTGACCCTGAGCTGGGAGGCCGCATCGCGCGCCACCTTTGCGATTACCTACCGCTACGGCAATCACAACATCGGCCAGGGCGTTCCACACGTGGGCGCGATTCCGACCGCGCTCGCTGACCCGGTCAACGGAACCGTCGCCATCTCCGAAAGTGGCGGCATCTTCAACGCCGCTCTGCGTCCCACCAACAACTGGGATCTGAATGGCACCGTCGAAGTGCTTTACGACGACAATGCCTTCACTCCAGTCGGTCCGCGCCAAACCAAGCACTACAGGATGCACACCAAGTTCAGGCCCAAGCCGTGGGCGGTTGTCTCGGGCGCCTTTAACGACCTGGAACGGCACAACAACACCAACAACAACCAGGCCGTTGTAGCGGCTGGCGATGATCCGTACGAAGGCCCCATCGGCCATGAAGATCACAGCCGGTCTGCCAGCTTTGGCGCTTCGTTGTCGCCGAATGAGCACTATTCGTTCGACTTCAACTACGCCTGGAGCGATGTGTACACGGCCACCAACATCTGCTTTACCAGCGGCGCCGCGGCAACCGTGCCTGGCACCGCGACGCTCACCAGCGCCGGTACTCCGGCCGTCTGCCCCGGCGTCTTTGCCAGGGGTTCGACGACCCAGCTTGTGGATTGGTTCGCCAAGGACTTCATGGATGCTCCGACGCAGTACGGATCGTTTGCTCTTACCATGACCCCCAACGAAAAGATCCACTACGGTGTCGGCTACCGAGTCAGCGCTGTCAGCGGCAGCCAGTTCTTCAACAATGCGCAGGCAGTCAACGGCTCGCTTCAGTCCGCGTATCAGTCTCCCTATTTGAATGTTGCATGGACGGTTCATCGGGGCTTCATCTGGAAGGCTGAATACAACTTCTACGGCTACGGCGAGGGCGGTCCTTCCGGGCCGCAGAACTGCAGCCTTTCAACCGGCTTGACCGCCGCGGTTGTTCCTTGTACCTCCTTGTCGTTGCCGACAGGTCTGACCGAGCCGTCCTCGGGCCTGACCGCGGCACGTAATTTCCACGCGAATAACATCACGCTTGGATTGCACTACGATTTCTAACTGAAATCGGCGTCTCGGGAAGAGATTACTGGGGGGACCGGAATCGTAAGTCATTTCCGGTCCCCATTCTTTTGTCTGCGGCAACTTCTCCCGCTCATGTTGTTCTGGATGTGTAATACGCGACGCACGAGGCAGCAAGTGGATGACCTGGGAACTGGGGGAGACAGCCGCATTTCACCTCTCCCTTTGCCAGGGAAAAAACGGCTACCCATAGCCGTTGATTAGTGACTATGTCGAGCTGCCTTCTTGAATCGCCTCCTCCAGCACCGGCCCCGCCACGGGCAAGCGAACCTGGAAGACGGTTCGTCCCGGTGACGACTTGAACGAGATCGATCCGTGGTGGTTCTGAACAATGCGATAGACAATATCCAGTCCAAGGCCCGTCCCCTTTCCCACTGGCTTGGTGGTGAAGAATGCATCAAAGACGCGCCCATGCGCTTCGGGCGGAATTCCGGACCCGCTATCTGCAATCTCAACCAAAATGTTGCTCGCCTCTTTGCAGATGCGGATCTGGAGGATCTTTGCCGGTGCATCGCACATTGCATCGATCGCGTTGTCAATCAGGTTGGTCCAAATCTGGTTGAGCTCGCTTCCGTTCGCGGTGATTCTTGGCAGGGCTCCATCAAATTGGCGCTTGACCTGAATGCAACTCTTCAACTGGTGCTGGAACATGCGCAACGTGACGTCGATGCCTTCTTCCACATCCACATCCGCCGTTGGCACGCGATCCATATAGGAGTAGGATTTGACCGCTTTGATCAGGTCGGCGATACGGCGCGAAGCTTCATCAATCTCCCGGCTGAGGTTTGCCTCCTCAGAGTCGGCCGCCAGGATATGAAGAACATGAGAGAGCGACTCACAACTCATCATCGGTAACAGCGGGGCAATCTGCGCCGCTTCGACGCCCGCTTCTGAAAGTACGCTGGCAACAGCCGCGGGCAACTGGTGCGCTTCCAACCATTCGGCCAAATCGTCGGCGCGGTCTGCACGCTCAAGATCGTCCAGCGACCCGGATCTGCGCGCGGCTTCGGCGACTGTCTCGCTCAAGCTCAGCATGATGGCTCGCGCCTCCGGTGTCGCCGTATCCCCTTTCAAGGCAATCGCATGTTCCCTGCGAAGCGCCAGGAGTTCACGGAGGCGCGCTGAGGAGCGCACCAATGCGGACGCGGGATTGTTCAGTTCATGTGCCAGGCCGGCAGATAGCTTGCCCAGCGCCAGCATCTTGTTGGTGCGTTCGCTGCGCTGCTCGGTATCACGCACGCGGTCAATCATGCGCGTCACCAGCTTCTGCGCCAAACAGGGCGCACGATAGACCAACTCGCGCAGATAGGACGCGTCCATCCAGAGCGCTCGCGTCCACTTCACCGCAACCCCGGTCCCGCGATAGACGCTGAGGCGGGAGAAGGGCAGCACGCCGCCAGCCATCCCAGGCAGAATCACAAAGGCGCCGCCGTAACGGTCGCCCTCACTCTGAAAGTGCAGTTCGCCTTCCAGGACGACCATGAACTCGCGCGCCTCTTGCCCGCTCTTCACAAACTGCTCGCCAGCCTCAATACAGCGAACTTCAAAGCGCTCCGCGAGCCACTCCAGCGCCTCGCGCGAGTCTTCCTTGAAGAGATCAAGCTGCGCCAGTTCGTCCGCGGTGATGGTCTTGCAGTTCTCTGTCATCTGCGTTTACCTGTTTGCAAGATGTTGACGGATGAAGTAAAGAACAATCGATCCCTCTCCCACGCTGTTTGCAACACGGCGCACGGCCCCATCGCGCGCGTCCCCTACTGCAAAGACTCCCGGAATGTTGGTTTCCAGCAGATAGGGGTCGCGCTGCAGCTTCCAACCCGCGGGCTTCCTGCCGTCTTTCAGCAGGTTCGCACCTGTGATCAGGAAGCCCTTCTCGTTGCGAGTCAGTGTTCCCTCAAGCCATTGCGTGTGTGGCTCGGCGCCGATGAAGACGAAGAGCGCCCTGGCGTCGCGCTCCTCAATGGTCCCGAGGTCATGCCGTTGAATGAAGATCTTGCCCAGGCGGCCGTTGCCCTCGACGCGAGCCAGTTCGGCATTCGGCATGACTTGAATGTTGGGTATCTCCTTGATGCGCTCCACCAGGTAGTGCGACATGGACTTCGAGAGTGAATCGGCGCGCACCAGCATGGTCACGGACTTTGCGTATTCAGAGAAGTGCACGGCGGCCTGTCCGGCGGAGTTTGCCCCGCCCACAATGAACACGTCCTCACCCTCGCACGACGAAGCCTCGGTAATCGCCGCGCCGTAGTAGATGCCGGCTCCAGTCAGCCGGTCCATGCCCGCCACATCGAGCCGCCGCCACTGCACGCCCGATGCAATCACTACGCTGTGTGCAGTCAGTTCCCTGCCATTGTCCAGCGTAACAATGCGATACTCGCCGTCGGCCGCCAGTTTGATCGCACGCGCCGGCGACAGCAGTTCCGTTCCAAAGCGCTTCACCTGCGCCACGCCACGCCGCGCCAAATCCGCTCCGCTTAAGCCGGAGGGGAATCCCAGGTAGTTTTCTATTCGTGAACTGAGCCCCGCTTGCCCCCCTGGAGCCTCACGCTCCACAAGCACTGTGCGCAACCCCTCGGTGCTGCAGTAGAGCGCGCAGGCCAGCCCGGCAGGTCCGGCGCCAATCACAATTACGTCGTAGAAATCGCGTGCCGGCGTACTGCTAAGTCCAAGCTTTGCGGCAAGTGCGGGGATTTCGGGTCTTTCCAGCACCGTTCCATCCGGAAAAATCACCACCGGCAGTGCGCGTTCCGCCTCACTCAGAGCTGTCATCACCCGCGGGTCCGCTGCCGCGCCCGGCTCCATCCACCTGTACGGAATTTGGCTCTTGGCGAGAAAGTCTTTCAACCGATGGGTACCCGCACTCCAGCGATCTCCCACGATATACATGCCTTCGAATATCGCCGCATTTCCCGCAGTCCAGTCCCCCAGCAAGTCGGTGAGCACGGGAAAGAGATTCTGCTCCGGCGGTTCCCACGGCTTCATCAAGTAGTGGTTCAGCCGCACTTTGTTGATGGCGTCGATGGCCGCATTCGAGTCGGCGTAGGCCGTCAGCAGAACGCGCCGCGCATCCGGCTGCAGAGGCAAAACCGCACGTAGAAATTCCGTACCGCTCATCCCCGGCATCCGCTGATCGACCACAAAAAGGGCGATGCGGTTTCCGCGGGCTGTCAGTTGCTTGACGAAATCAATGGCCTTCTCAGGCGCATCGGCAGCAAGAACCCGGTAGTCCGAGCCGTACTGGGACCTCAGGTCGCGTTCTACCGCACGCAGCACCTGGGGGTCATCGTCAAGGGCGAGAATGTAGGGCTTGGCCATCACGGGTGACCTTTGGATTCATTGGTGCCGGGCAAAGTCGCAGGAGTTTTATTGAGACGGTACTCGTCGATGAGAGCCTTTAGATCATCGAGTGTAATTCAAGTTTCGTGCGCCTGTTCGCAGCCGATTACCAGCAGGTCAAAGACCCTGAAGGAAGCGCCCTGGACGCCGTAATACCGTTCTTCTATCTGTTCCGTCATTTGTTCGATGCGGCCATTGAATAGCTCGGAGCGTCGCTCACTCAATGGCCGAGGCATACAGCGCATTCGATGAGCAGAAGAGTTGCGGCGTTGAACCGAGCTCGTTCTTAACTTCGATCGTCTCCGCGCATGCCCATTAGACGATCGACAATTTCGCACCGATGCGCAATGGCACCTATTTCAACAAGTTCCTAGTGCTACAGTTGTAGATGGTTCAGGACAGCGCAAAAAGACCAAGATCCGGGCCTAAAGGCCGCTCAAATTGGCATCCTTTCCGGGGGTTGAAAACCCCCGGCTCCCTCCGGAATCGACGATCTACAACTGTAGAACTAGAAGTATTGCGCAAAGCGAACTATCTGAGATTAACTACACCGCGCCTTGGCTCGCCGGGAAGCCACGTTACAGCATATCCGTGACATTTTTGATAGCTGGCTCCCGGAAATCCCTACACCGTTTGAACTAAGTCGCTCGTGCGACGGCGATCCTCATCCAAGGACAGGTCCTGAGATTTCAGTTGCGTTGCCTACTTAGCAGTACCTCAGAGGTACGGAACTACTGCTTGATTGCTTAAAATCTTTCCGGAAATGGAACCCGGACGCAAAACGCCCCGGGGAGTACATCGAACTGATAGCAACAACTGAGGTTCAGTTATTGATTCGCCAAGGACGCCTGTGGACTGCAGGTTTCGATGAGGTTTCAGCATCGGAAGAACTGCGATCTCCAATGCCGAATCCCCTTCTTCTCTGTACCAAAAGACTTCCGGGGTGTGACTCAAGAGCAACTTGTCGGTATGGCGGATCACGATCCCGGCACCGGTGGGCATCCTGGGAACTCAAGCCTGTACGTATTGCCCTTGTAGCCAAGGTACTTGATGCCGATCTTGCTGGTGAAGAATCCGTCCGAGGCGAGGTTGCGCAGCAGCGAGAAGAACTCCACCCCCTGGCTCAACGACTCGTCCTTTGCTGCATTTTTGCGATAGGCAATCTGGTCGAGAATCTCCTTCTGTTGTTGCGGCGTGCAGTCCAGATACGATTTGCCATACCGCCTGGCACAGGTAGAGTCGAGCCACTTCAACCCGCCGCCCAACTTCAATTGATATTCCGGATTCTCGCTTGTCAGCAGGTCGATGAATTCCGGCGCGCCGGCTTCTATCGCGCCACCAGAATCCGCGTCCGCGGGGTAGATGGTATCGCAGAGCGCCCGCAGCGTCTTGTATTGCAGCGCCGAGAAGAATTTTTGGGAGTATGCGCCTGCCGCTTCGGCCTTTTCGGTTTCAATGGAGTTGTGGACGTGTTCGGCGGCCTGGAGCGAAATGACTCGGAGCACAGAGCCCGCCACAGCGCCCATGCTCAACGACTTTATTACCGCACGACGTGATACTGAATCTGCAGTCATAGTTTGCGCTCTAAAGCTCTCCCTTCCTGGCTTGGTCCAGCAGATACTCCGAGGTTCTCCACGACAATGCCATGATGGTCAGCGTGGGATTTTTGTCCGGATTGGTCACGAACGGAGCGGCATCGGCTACAAATAGATTCTTGACCTCGTGCGCCTGGCAATTTCTGTTCAATACCGATGTTTTGGCGTCGTTGCCCATGCGCACTGTGCCCAGTTCATGGATGACCATGCCGGGTACTGAGATGCCGGCGGAATGCGGTTCCGGGGCGCCACCCTGCGCCGCTCCCGCTTGCGGATGGCGCCGCGTGCCGCCAATCACGGTGCCCCCTGCCGCTTCAATAATGGAGCGGAAGGTGGTCTGCATATCCCGGGTCATCCTGATTTCGTTCTCGCCCCATTGCCAGTGGAAGCGCAGCACTGGAATTCCCCACCGGTCGACAACTTTAGGGTCGAGGTCGCAGTAGCTCTTGTCATTGGGAATCATCTCACCGCGGCCGCTGAATCCGATGACTGTGCCGTACGAACTGCGGCATTTTTGTTTCAGTTCGACGCCGTAGCCCTCGTGCTCCGCACACACGCCATCGAAGCTGCCCACTCCGGGCATGTCGCGTCCGCCTCCGAACTCGATGTGATATCCGCGCAGAAAATCGTTCTTCTGTCCGAAGCGCCACCAGGGCATATAAAGGTGTATGCTGCCCGCGCCGTCATGGTTGTGCGGCGGCATCTTTTCCAGTTGCGGGAAGTGCCCAGCAAGGTCGCTGCCAACGGAATCGGTGAGGTAACGCCCCACCACGCCTGATGAATTTGCCAACCCATTGGGGAACAGCGGTGATCGCGAATTGAGCAGGAGGCGGGCCGACTCGCAGGCGCTGGCCGCCACCACAAATGCGCGGGCATTCACACGCTCTTCGCTTCCCGTCGCCTTGTCAATGTATGAGACCGCCTCAACTTTTCCGGTCTTGTCCACGATCAGTTCGCGGGCCATGGCGCCGGCAATCATGGTGAAACGGCCTGTGGCCGCCGCCGGCGGAATCATCACCTGGCTGGAGCTGAAATTGGATGCCGACCTGCATCCCCGGCCGCATTGTCCGCAGTAGTGGCATGCGTCGCGCCCATTCAGGGGCTTGGTCAGAATCGCCATCCGCGCCGGGATGCAGGCGATCTTCAATTGGTCACAGGCTTTTTTGATGAGGATCTCAGTGCATCGTGGTTGCGGAGGCGGAAGGAAGACGCCGTCAGGAGAATTGGGGATATTTTCCTTAGACCCGAAAACCCCGATGAACGACTCGACTTTGTCGTAATAAGGCGCAAGCTCTTCGTAGGTGATCGGCCAGTCGTCGCCCATGCCGTCGATGGAGTGCGCCTTGAAGTCTGCCGGGCCGAACCGCAGCGCGATGCGCCCCCAGTGATTTGTCCGGCCGCCTTCAATCCGCGACCGGAACCAGCGAAACGATGAGCCTGGCGCGTTGGTATACGGCTCGCCTTCGATCTCCCAGAATCCATTAGGCGCCATGAACTCGGAGTTCATTTCGAGGCGCAATTTGCCGCCGATGCCCGCCCCTCGATGGGGCAACTGGTAGGGCCAAACGTGCTCTTTGAAGTCCGTGTCAGGGTTGAGCCGGGGCCCCGCCTCCAGCATCACCACGCTCAGTCCGCCCTCGGCGAGCACTTTGGCGGCGGTTCCGCCTCCCGCTCCCGATCCAATGATGCAGACGTCGTAGACCTTCCTGGTTGGGTTCAATTGCAGCATCCATACTCTCCAGTGCACGCATGGGTGTGTAGCGCTGAGGCATCCCGCACCCAGTCGTTCGCTCGCTTCAACTCAACTTAGGACCTTATCCAAAACGCTCAGAAGGGGAACCTTCGTTTGGTTTTTGAGGCACCTGACCAATATAACGTCCGGCTGCCTCTGCTTGCGATCTCTTTTTTCATCCACCGCAGAAGTTCGGGCGCGTCCTTGTGTCATCGCTTCGAACTTCTTTCCACAGAATCGGGCATTCTGGACTGTTTTGGTCGCAAAGGATTAGAATTCGGTGCGGGCGGGAACGCGAACCGGCGGCCGGGGCAAAAAATGTGCTTTGCGCATCCGCCAGGTCATAGCGCCGCCGATCTTGCACTGTAACCAGTGCACCCAGGCTTGGACCTATGCAATGCGCAAGGTCCTCCCCAATGCTGCGACAGGTGAGGCTCTACTTGCGCAGTAGATGCGGCAGGTTTCCGCGATGAGTGTGCCGTCGCCATGAGGAAATAGATATGTTTCGGCTAGATGCTGATAAACGAGTGCACTTCTGCGACGGCGTAACGCGCCGCGACTTTCTTCATGCGGGATCGCTTGCGTTTCTCGGCCTTTCGATGCCCCAATTTCTGCGGCTCAAGGCCATGGCATCCGCCAAGCCTGAGAAGGACGTCAACTGCATTCAGCTGATGCTTGTGGGCGGACCCAGCCAGCTTGACACGTGGGACATGAAACCGGACGCGCCGGCCTCCATCCGTGGCCCTTTCAAGCCGATCAAAACCAATGTTTCCGGGATAGAAATCTCGGAGATTTTTCCCCGCATGGCCAAACATGCCGACAAGTTCGCCCTGATACGGTCTGTCTACCACACTGCGGCAGCGGTACACGACACCGGCTGCCAGATGATGCAGACCGGAAGGCTCTTCCAAGGCGGCCTCGAGTCGCCGAATTACGGTTCGGTGCTTCGATTTGAAAAAGGGCCGCGCGGAGACATGCCTCCCAATGTTCTGCTCCCGCACATGATCGGGCAGCTTGGCGGCAATCTGCCGCACGGTGACACAGCTGGATTCCTGGGCAAGGGATACGATCCGTTTGTACTGAATGCGGACCCCTCCGATCCCGACTTCAAGGTCCCTGACATGCTCCCGCCCGACTACATCTCGGCGGTGCGGGTAGACCGCAGAAGAAGCTGGCGAAAGGAAGTAGACAAGTCCGTTCAATACTTCGAAGACACCAATCCCGATTCGAAGTTGATGGATGACACGTTCAACCAGGCCTATACCCTGATGACGTCTACCAAAGCGCGCGAGGCCTTCGAACTTTCGCAGGAGCCCGACGAAGTTCGCAAGCGTTACGGCCTGAATCGCTTTGGCCAAGGTTGCCTGCTCGCCCGCCGGTTGGTGGAGCGCGGCGTGCGCTTCGTAACCCTCAACATGTTTGAGACGGTGTTCAACGAGATCACCTGGGACATTCACGGCTCCGCTCCCTTCAGTCCCATCAACTGCTACAGCGATCTGGTTGGCCCCATGTTCGACAACGGTTACAGTTCGCTGCTTGAGGACTTGAGCCGCATCGGGCTTCTCGACACCACGCTGGTCCTGGCCACGGGCGAATTCGGAAGGACGCCGCGCATCAATCCAGCCGGAGGCCGCGACCATTGGCCGCAGTGTTGGACGGTAGTCATGGCCGGCGGGGGGGTCCAGGGGGGGCAGGTAATTGGTGCCTCAGACGCAATCGCCGGCGCACCCAAAGACCGCCCCGTAACCCCGGCTCACCTGGCTGCGACTGTATATAAGTCCCTTGGCATACCCATCGATACCGAGTTGAAGACTCCGCAAGGCCGCATCGTTCGCCTTGTGGATCACGGCTTTGACCCGATCGATGAATTGTTTTCTTAGGTGCGGGCGAAAGCAAGCGGGTCCTGCGTTTCTGGTTAGGCAAGTTAGTTGGCTGTCGGTTCAGTGCTACGGAGAAGCGATGAAACATCGTAATTTTCTAATGCTCGCGGCTCTTGCAGGATGCTTGACGGCGATTTTCGCCTTGTCGAGTTCGCCCGGAGGGCAGACCCCGGCGCGTCCATCCGCACCGGCGAGCAAAAGCGCATCCGCGGGCAACCTCCACAAGACCGCGTCCGCCGCACCGCACATCTCATCGCCGGCCGCGCTCACGCGGATCGAGATTCTGCCACTTTCGATCTCCATGATTGGCCCGCGCTACAATCAGCGGCTAGTCGTTGAAGGCACATTCGCAGATGGACACCAGGAAGAATTGACCTCGCGTGCGGCCTTTGTCATCTCCGACCCGAAAGTTGCACAGGTAGACAAGGATAGCCTTGTGGTTCCACAGGGTGATGGAAAAGCGACGATCACCGCAACCTTCCAGGGCCATCGCGCCACATCGCCGCTGGCCGTCAGTCTCTACAACAACGCTCCGGCCTGGAGCTTCCGCAACGATGTGCTTCCGGTCATGACCAAGATGGGCTGTAACTCAGGCCCATGTCACGGCGCGGCTGCCGGAAAGAACGGCTTCAAGCTGAGTCTGCGTGGCTACGACGCCACTACGGACTACTACACGCTCACGCATCAGGCTCTTGCGCGGCGCACCGATCGGCTTGAGCCTGCCAAAAGCCTGATCCTTTTGAAGCCGACACTTGCCGTCTTCCATGGCGGGGGCCGCCGCTTCGACGTCGGCTCGCCCGAGTACAAGGTGATGTCCGGATGGATTGCCCAGGGTATGCCGGCTCCGAAGGAATCCGATGCCAAGGTCACCGAGATTCAGGTCCTCCCTCGCGAAGCTTCGCTCCAGGCCGGCGCCCAACAGCAGTTGATTGTTACCGCAGTCTATTCAGACGGTCACACCGCGGACGTCACTCGTTGGGCCAAGTTCGACAGCGGAGATGAAGGCGTAGCCACGGTCGATAACAACGGCCATGTAACTATGCATGGCCACGGCGAAGCCCCGGTCACAGTGTGGTATCAGAGTCACGTAACTTTTTCCAGGCTGCGCATTCCATTCCCATACAAGCTCGATGAAGCAGTTTTCAGGAAATCTCCCCGCAACAACTTCATCGACGGCTACGTGCTGAAGCATCTTGCTGCCCTGCACATTCCCCCTTCGCCTCCCGCCACGGATGCCGAGTTCATGCGCCGGGTATATCTGGATGCGGCGGGAATTCTGCCCAAGCCTTCTGAGGTTGAGAAGTTTCTCCACGATACTGCGCCGGACAAGCGTAGCCGCCTGATTGACAGCCTCATGCAGCGGCCAGAGTTTGTGGACTATTGGGCGTATAAGTGGTCCGATCTGCTGCTGGTTTCAAGCAACCACCTGGCCAACGACGAGATGTGGAGCTATTACAACTGGATTCACGACAGCGTTGCCAGCAACAAACCGTGGAACCAGTTCGCGTCGCAAGTTGTCACCGCAACCGGCAAGACCCTCGAAAATGGCGCCGCCAACTATTGGCTGATCCATCGCGATCCTCTGGATACCTCGGAAAATATGGCGCAGGCGTTCATGGGCATCAACATCAGTTGCGCCCATTGCCATAACCATCCCTTGGCCAAGTGGACCCAGAAGGATTACTACGGCATGGCGAATCTCTTCGCCCGTGTGCGGCTCAAGACATTTGCGCCTACCACACTGCGCGCCGCGGTAGGCCCCATCTTCAACGACGTCACGGTCTATTCCGCGCCCACCGGCGAGTTCATGGATGACCGCCTGATGGTTCCGCTGCCCCCCAAGCCTCTGGATGCTGCCGAGCTTTCCGCGGAGGCTCCGGGCGACACGCGCCAGTACTTTGCCAAGTGGCTCACGTCTCCTGATAACCCGTTTTTCGCCCGCAACATCGTGAACCGGGTATGGCGAAACTTCATGGGCCGCGGCCTCATTGAGCCGGTCGACGATCTCCGGGACACAAACCCTGCGACCAACGACGAATTGCTCAACGCTTTGGTCAAGGATTTTGTCGCGCACAATTTCGATGTGGATTATCTGATCCGGACCATCATGCAGTCAGCGACCTACCAAACCTCCTCAAAACCCCTCAAGGAGAATATTGATGACGACAAGTATGGTTCGCACTTTGTCATCAAGCGCCTTCCCGCCGAGGTCCTTCTCGACGCCTATTCGCAAGTGACGCAGGTTCCGGAGAAGTTTGAAGGGTATCCGGTCGGCATGCGGGGATTGCAGTTGCCTGACACGGCGGTAAAGTCGTACTTCCTCACCGCCTTCGGCCGCCCCATCAGGCAGCAAACGCGGGAAAGCGAGCGCACATCCGTGCCCACCATCACCCAGGCGCTTCACGTAATCAACGGAGAGACACTGAATGAAAAGCTTCGCGCTCCGGGTAACTCCGTGGACATGTTGCTCCGTCTTGGATTCTCCGATGAGCAAGTCCTGGACTATCTCTATCTGGCTTCATTCGCCCGTCACCCATCGGATGCGGAGCGCACGTCGCTTCTGGATGCGCTTGCTGTGGCTGAGAAGGAAAAGATCGCAGGCATCGACGATCCACGCAGGGCGGCATGGATGGACATGTCGTGGGCTTTGTTGACGGGCAAGGAATTCATGTTCAATCACTAAAAGTTTGATGAGAAACGCCGTCAGCCGGCGCATGCAAGTCATAATCCCTTTGCAAGGTAAGACGCTTATCATGCTGATCGATCAAGAGAAAGGCCGAGCCGTCCGAAAAGCCGCCGGGTTCGCGATGGTCTTTGCGGTGTTTACCGTGCTATGGGTGTCTATTAGCCACCAGACCCCATGGGAAACTCGCGCGCTTGCCGCATCAACTCCGAGTTACAGCGCTGACGTTGCTCCAATCCTTCAGAAGCATTGTCTTTCGTGCCACTCAAGCGCCCAACATAAGAGCGGCCTGATTCTCGAAAGTTACAGTGCATTGATGAAAGGCGGCAGGCACGGACAGTCCATCGTTCCCCACGACGCCAAGGCTAGCCTCATGGTTCAAATGCTTGAGGGTGATATTGAACCGCAGATGCCCGCGGACGAAGATCCGCTTCCGGCCGCCGAGATTGAACTCATCAAGGCATGGATCAGCGCGGGCGCCGAAGGGCCCGTTGTCGTCGAAACCACCCAGCCCATGAAAATGCCGTCCACACCCGACATCCCACCTGAGGTGGCGGCTGTCTCTCCAGTTACATCCGTGAAATTCTCTCCTGATGGCAACGTGCTCGCCGTGGGCGGATATCGGGAGGTCCGCCTGGTCGATCCAGCTTCAGGTAAATCTCTCGCCACGTTCTCCGGCCACGCCGACTATGTGCGTTCCCTGGCCTTCAGTCCCGATGGAAAGCTTCTTGCCGCGGCCGGTGGGCCGGCGCAGATTGGCGGAGAAATCAAAATCTGGGACATGCAAACTCACCAGCTTGTGAAGACAATCGAGGGCCATAAGGATTGCATCTACTCAGTTGCCTGGAGCCCGGATGGGAAGCTCATCGCCTCGGGGAGTTATGACAAGATGGTCAAGCTCTGGGATGCAGCCACAGGCAAGGAACTGAAGAATTTGCAGGACCACATCGATGCCGTTTTTGCGGTGGCGTTCAGCCCCGACGGAAAGCGCCTGGCCTCCGCTTCGCAAGACAGGACCGTGAAGATATGGGATATTGCGACCGGGCATCGCCTGTACACCCTGAGTGACGCCCTGGACGGTCTCACCGCCATCGCATTCTCACCCTCAGGTGGCCAGCTGGCTGCCGCCGGGTATGACAAGACTGTCTACATTTGGGAATTGGCTGAAGATGGCGGCCACCTCGACCGGTCCCTGATTGCGAATCAGGACAGCCTCATCGCATTGGTCTGGTCGCCCAATGGCAACAACATCGTCACGGCCTCTTCCGATGGCTCCATTTGCTTCCGGGATACGAAACTCAACCTGCTCGCGACCATCGACCGGCAAACAGATTGGGTTGAATCGCTGGGCGTGAGCCCCGATGGCAAATGGCTGGCTGCGGGCCGATATAACGGCACGCTCAGCCTATACAACACCGCGACTTATAAAGAAGCAATAGCACAGATCACCGTGTTTCTCCTCGGCTTCCACATGCCGGAAAAGAAGCCAGGGAGGCGGCAAGCCGGTGATTGCGATAGCTGAGTTAGACAACTTGAAATCATTGCCGCAATTCGCCCACGCTGCATGTTCGACTTATTACCTCAGGGAGGTTCTATGAGGTCGAAGACAATTCTTCTAGCTTCTTCCTTCGTGCTGGGATGCGTGCTTGCAATATCCTTGCGAGCCGATGCGCAGATTGTTCCACCCACTGTCTCCCGCATCTGGCCCGCGGGCATGGAGCGCGGCAGCACCGCCGCCTTCACGCTCGAGGGGCGCAATCTTGAGGGCGCCACGGAAGTTATCTTTGACGCAACGGGCATGAGTGCCAAGGTGACCGGGATCAAGGACATACCGGAACAGATCACTGGACCCCGCGCTGGTCAGGACCTTGAAGCCCAGGTGCCGCGCGGCAAAAAACAGACAGCGGAGCTTTCAATCTCCGTTGCAAAGGACGCCTCGCCCGGCATTCACCGTTTCCGCGTCAAGACGCCGCTCGGAACAACCAACACGGTTACATTTGCGATTGGAACGCTTCCTGAAGTAAAGCAACGCGAGAAAGCCAATATCGATTCCGCGGCGAGCCTGCCTTTGGTTGAGTTACCGGCAACCTTGATAGGGACTATCACCGCCCCGGGAGATAAAGATAGTTATCAATTTGAGGGCAAGGCAGGCGAAGAGGTCGTCTTCCAGGCGCAAGCATCGCAGCTTGGCTCCAAGCTCAAGTCTTTGCTGACGCTCAGTGATTCTTCCGGGCAAGTTATAGCCACTGCAGGCAAGAACGATAACAACCCGGATGCCGCATTGGTCTATAAACTGGGCCGTGATGCGAGATACACGCTATCGATTACCGACCGCGACCGCGAAGGAGGCATGGACTATTTTTACCGCCTGGATGCCGGTCCATTGCCTTACATCACCGGACATTTCCCCTTAGGGGTCCATGCGGGAGAAGCGGCGGAAGTATCCGTAACCGGGGTCAATCTTGGCGGCATTCGCGAGGTCAAAGTTCAACCGCCGGCATCGCCCAGCGGCTGGACGACGATGCCCATTGACTTCAATGTTGGCGGCGTCCGCCCGCTGAACAATGCCCGGCTGGCAGTTGGCAGCGACCCCGAGATTAGCGAGAAGGGACAAAACGATACCATCGAACAGGCACAGGCTATCTCTATTCCAGTCACCATAAACGGGCACATCGACGGCGGCGCGAAGGCCGGCAAGAGGCCCGATGAAAAATATTTCCGCTTTCACGCCGGCAAGGATCAGCAATTAGACATCGATGTCGCTGCAGCGCGTTTAGGATCCCCGTTGGACTCCGTGATTGAGATTCTGGATGCGAAGGGCAACACGATTCCCCGCGCCACCATTCGCTGCCTGAACCAGACCACCACGACCCTCAGCGATAGGGACTCACGGACCGTCGGCATCAGACTCGTTTCCACATCTGATCTTCACGAAGGGGATTACCTGATGATCGGTGATGAACTCGATCGCATCGACGTCATTCCCGATCAGCCGGATTTCGACACCCTCATGAAAGGGGTTGACGACCTGCGCGTTGCGTACCTTGGAACATCCCCGGATCTTCACGCCGTCAACACGCCCGTCTACAAAGCGGAGGTTTTGCCTCCCGGAGCGGAGTTCCCGTCCAACGGCTTGCCTGTCTTTCGCCTGACCTGGCGCAACGACGACGGGGGGCCCGGCTACGGCGCAGACTCGAAGTTGGACTTTGTTGCCCCAGCCGACGGCGATTACATTCTCCACCTCAAAGACGTTCGCGGCATGGAAGGACCGGAGTTTGCTTATCGGCTGACCATTCGGCCGGCAACTCCCGACTTCCAGCTCAAGGCGGAGCCGGCCAATCCCAACATACCCAGGGGCGGATCTGCACTCATTACCGTCTCTGTGGCTTCGCTTCAGAACTACCGCGGTTCAACTGCCGTTGAGGTCAAGGGGCTGCCTCCAGGAGTCTCCGCTAGTCCTGCGACTATTCCGCCCGGGCAGGATTCCACAGTAGTCGTCTTGACGGCTGCTCCGGACGCGCCCCTCGAGGCTCACCCCGCACCGATCGAAATTGTGGGCCATGCCCAGATCGACGGCCGCGACCTTGTTAGATCGGCAAGGACTGAGGACGACACGGACCTCCCGCTACAGCTTGCCTCAATCACTCCCGCACCCGACGTGGTGGTAACTACAGACTCCAAACAAGTATCCCTTGAGCCGGGCAAGGAAGTAACCGTCACGCTTCATATCGACCGCCATAACGGCTTCAAAGGCCGCGTGCCCTGCTTCGTACAGAATCTTCCTCCCGGCGTTAGAGTGGTTAACGTAGGGTTGAATGGTGTGCTCGTGACGGAAGCTCAAACGAGCCGCACCTTTACTCTTCGCGCCGAAGAATGGGCCCAGCCAATCAACCAGCCAATCTACGTCGTGGCATTGGTCGAATCGAATTCCACCACGATGCACCCCTCTGAGGCTTTACTCCTGAAAGTCGCACCGGGAAAGCAGACCGCAAGCGTGAAATAGGGCCAGGCTGGTCATGCTCAACCAGCAACCAATGCCAACCATGCTGCGAACCGCTTCCTTGTTACGTGACCCTTCATTCCCAATGCAACGTGTTGGCAGCATCCTCATGGAACTCACCGCGCTTTCCGGAGATTAGTGGCAATGCTTCAAGCATTGCGACTACAGCCACGCTCTGGGAAAAGCGTCGTCATGGGGTGTGAGTACATCGGTATGGCTGGCGAAAAACCTCGTAAGTTGTTGATGTTATGGTGCCGGGAGGGGGGCGAACCTTGCCAAGCCCTCGGAAACGTTTTGCTACAAGCCGGCTATCAGTACGAATCCTCCCAAACCGTCAATCGACTGCTGATTTCTCGAGACTTGCGGGTTCACTCCCCTCGGAAATGAGCAAAACTGAGCATACAATCGCTTCGGAATACAACGATTCTGCGAACAGCGCATTATCCACTGTGCGTGGGCGCGGAGTCCTGCATGTCTGGAGTCGCCGATAAATCAGATGTCCAGCACATTGGCGCTGGTCACCAACTGTCTTCGCCTCCCCCTTGGTACAGAAAGCGCTGGATTCTGTGGACGAGCTTGCCTCTCCTGCTGCTTCTGGCCGTGATCGTCTTTGTGGTCATTCACAACAACGATGCCAAGGCAGCGGCTGCGAAGCGCGCGCTCGCCGCCGTGAAGCCATCCGTTTCCGCCACGGTTGCTACCGCCTCGAAAGGCAGCATTGGCATCTACCTCGATGCCATCGGCACGGTTACGCCGGTCTACACTGCATCCATCACGGCGCAGGCAAGTGGAGTCCTGACCTCGGTGCATTACAGCGAGGGACAGTTCGTTCAAAAAGGGGACGCGCTGATCGACATCGATCCGCGGCCCTACCAGGCGCAATTGATGCAGGCCGATGGCGCGCTGGAGCGCGATACCAATGTTCTGTCTCAGGCACAGATGGACGTGGAGCGCTATCGCACGGCGTGGGCGCGCAATGGGATCAACAAACAACTGCTGGATGACCAGGAGAAAATCGTGCTGCAAGACCTGGGCACGGTGAAAAACGATCAAGGCACCGTAAATTACGACCAGGTCCAGCTCAGCTATTGCCACATCAGCGCGCCGATTGCCGGTCGCGTAGGTCTTCGCCTCGTGGACCCAGGGAACGTGGTGCAGGCATCCGCAGGCACCGTGTTGGCGGTCATCACTCAGGTGCAGCCAATTACCGTGATTTTCATCATGCCGGAGGACAATCTCGCCCAGGTGCAGGCGCGGATGCGCAAGATGCATACGCTGCCCACAGAAGCATGGGATCGAGCACAGACCGCCAAGCTGGCGTCGGGTAAGTTGAAGTCCATTGACAACCAGATCGACACCACGACCGGAACGGTGAAGTTGCGCGCCACTTTCGACAATAGGAAGGGCGCTCTTTTCCCCAACCAGTTTGTCAATACGAGGTTGCTGGTGAATACGCTCGACGGCGTCACGCTGGTTCCCACCAATGCCGTTCAGCACAATGGACAGGCAGCCTTCCTGTATGTCGTAACGAACGGGACGGCAAGCATACGCAACATCAAGACAGGTGCTGCGGACGCCGGGATGACCGCGGTGCAGGGAATCAACCCTGGCGAGGTGGTGGCGACCAGCAGCTTCGACAAGCTTCAGAGCGGGAGCAAGGTCGCGGTGTCGAAGCAGGCGTCTTCGGCCAACCCCGTTGAGAGCAATACTCCGTGAACCCCTCCGGGCCCTTCATTCAGCGCCCTGTTGCAACCTCCCTGCTGATGGCTGCCATCCTGCTGGTGGGTGTGGTTGCTTACACGCTGTTGCCGGTCTCCGCCTTGCCAGAGGTGGATTACCCCACCATCCAGGTACTGACCTTCTATCCAGGCGCCAGCCCGGACGTAATGGCCACCACGGTGACTGCCCCCCTCGAGCGCCAGTTCGGACAACTTCAGGGGCTGAGCCAAATGACCTCGACCAGTTCAGGCGGATCGTCTGTGATCGTGCTGCAGTTTGCCCTCAGCCTGAACATCGACATTGCCGAAGAAGAAGTCCAGTCCTCGATTAACGCGGCGCAGAGCTTTCTGCCGTCCAGCCTTCCCTCGCCGCCGGTTTATAGCAAGACCAATCCCGCGGATGCACCTGTACTGACGCTGGCCGTCACCTCCAACTCGATCCCGCTGTCGCAGGTTGAGGATCTTGTGGATACGCGGCTTGCACCCAAGCTCTCGCAATTGAGCGGGGTCGGCCTGGTGAGCATCAGCGGCGGGCAAAAGCCGGCGGTGCGCATTCAAGCAAACCCGACAGCGCTTTCGTCTTATGGCCTGAACCTTGAAGATTTGCGCACCGCGCTTCTCGCCACGAGCGTCAATGCCGCCAAGGGCAACTTCGACGGCCCACATCAGGACTACCAGATCAATGCCAACGATCAACTTGTAACCAGCGACGATTATCGCAAGGTTGTGGTTGCCTACCGCAATGGCGCGCCCATCATGCTGAAGGATGTTGCGCAGGTGGTAGACGGCATCGAGAACAACAAGCAGGCGGCGTGGATGAACGAGACCCCGGCGGTCATCGTCAACATTCAGAGGCAGCCCGGCGCCAACACCATCAGCGTTGTGAAGGCCATCAAGGCGATTCTTCCCCAGCTTGAGGTGAATCTTCCGGCCTCGATCCAGGTAACGCCGCTTACCGATCTCACCACGGCGATCAACGCCTCGGTCTCTGACGTCGAATTCGAGCTGATGCTGACCGTTGCGCTTGTGGTGATGGTCATCTTTCTGTTTTTGCGCAACCTTTACGCAACCATCATCCCCAGTATTGCGGTGCCGGTTTCATTGGTGGGTACCTTTGGCGTCATGTATGCCCTGGGCTATAGCCTCGACAATCTTTCGCTGATGGCGCTCACCATCTCCACCGGGTTTGTGGTGGATGACGCGATCGTGATGATCGAGAACATCACGCGCTATCTAGAAGCCGGGGACTCGCCGATGCAGGCGGCCATGAAGGGCGCGGAGCAGATCGGCTTCACCATTATCTCTCTCACCGTATCGCTGATTGCGGTGCTGATTCCGCTGCTCTTCATGGGCGACGTGGTCGGCCGCCTGTTTCGCGAATTCGCGGTCACCCTGGCCGTCACCATCATCCTGTCGGCCGTTGTGTCTCTCACGCTTACGCCGATGATGTGCTCGCGCATTCTGCGCCATTCCCCGCCCAAGGAACAGCAAGGACGCATCTTCAGAGCTTCAGAGCGCGTGTTCGAGAACATGATCGCGTTCTACGGCCGCACGCTGAAGTTTGTCCTCGGGTATCAGACCATCACGCTACTTGTGGCTGCCGCGACGCTGGTACTGACGATCGTGCTCTACATCGTCATCCCCAAGGGATTCTTCCCCACGCAGGATACAGGGGTCATTCAAGGCATCTCGCAGGCGCCGGCGACCATTTCATTTGCTGCCATGGAGCAGAAGCAGCAGCAACTGGCGCACATCATCCTTCAGGATCCCGCGGTCGAGAGCATCTCTTCGTTTATCGGCGCAGATGGAACCAATACCACGCTCAACAGCGGACGAATGTCCATCAACCTGAAGCCGCTGAACGCACGCGACATGAGCGCCTCCGACGTGATTCGCAGGCTGCAGACCAGCCTCAAACCGGTGGAGGGCATCGAGCTTTACATGGAGCCGGTGCAGAACATCACGGTGGACGACCGTGTGAGCCGCACCCAGTATCAGTACACACTGGAGGACCCCGACCCGAACGAGTTGAACCTGTGGACCGGCCGGCTCGTGGACAAGATGAAACAGTTGCCTCAACTGGCCGATGTGGCCACCGACCAGCAAACCGGAGGCTTGGCCGTCTCGCTGGTCATCGATCGCGTGACCGCATCGAGGCTCGGCATCACTCCGTCAACGATCGACAGCACGCTCTATGACGCCTATGGGCAGCGCCAGATCAGTACCATGTACACTCAATTGAACCAATACCATGTGATTCTGGAAACCGCTCCCAGTTCCCAGCAAGGTCCCGGCAAGCTGCAAGATCTCTATATCCAGACCAACGCGTCCGCAGGGGGATCGGGGCCGGGAGCGTCCTCGTCCTTCGCATCCTCGGGGTCCTCTTCCGCCGGTTCCAATGCAACCACAACTTCCGTGAAATACACGCCTTCAGCGATGGCGCTCAGTGTGCCTCAGAATGCGATTCATTCCGGGGTGGGCGCGAGCGGCGCCTCTTCAACGGCGAATGCAGCCACTAACACCAGCGCATCCAATGCCGTGCCCCTCAGCGCGTTCACTCATCTCGAGAAAGGGGCAGAGTCGCTCTCCATCAATCACCAGGGCCAGTTCCCGGCAGTGACCGTGTCCTTCAATCTCTCGCCCAATGCCGCGCTGGGAGGCGCAATCACGGCCATCGAGAAGGCGCAGAAGAACCTGAACATGCCGGCCAGCGTCCAGTATGGATTCCAGGGTACCGCGGCTTCATTTCAGGGCTCACTCTCCAATGAAGGCCTGCTAATTCTCGCCGCGCTGGCCGCCGTCTATATCGTGCTAGGCATCCTGTACGAGAGCTTCATTCATCCCATCACCATTCTTTCCACGCTGCCGTCCGCTGGCGTAGGTGCGTTGCTGGCGCTGATCCTTTTCAAGCAGGACCTTAGCGTGGTCGCAATCATCGGCATCATCCTGCTCATCGGCATTGTGAAGAAAAATGGCATTATGATGGTCGACTTTGCGATGGAGGGAGAACGAGAGCACGGGAAGAGCGCTACGGACGCGATTTACGACGCCTGCCTGCTGCGCTTCCGCCCCATCATGATGACCACCATGGCGGCGCTGCTGGCGGGACTGCCGC
>OCZT010001401.1_pt1 | contig 24981 bp, 17 predicted proteins | sample 1539031 | NCBI WGS metagenome assembly OCZT01 (sample SAMEA3539308, study PRJEB22396) | soil metagenome | biome: tundra; feature: field; material: soil | place: USA | collected 2010-05 | depth 0.15 m | reverse complement strand
GGGCGGGCGGGCGGGGGCGGGGGCGCGGCGGGTGGACGGGGCGGTTGGACGGACTCCGTCGCCTCGCCATGGATCAACTCGGCCGTCTTCATCTCCTCGAGCTGGAGCGGATGCTCCTCCTTCATCTCGCCCTCGGACATCCGGCCGGTGAGCCAGGCGAGGTTCATCGGATAGACGTCGGGATTGAAGACCACGAAGTAGAAATGCCAGACCACGATGGCGAGCGTGGCGAGGACCGCCTCATAGAAATGGACGAGGCGCGCGATATCAAAGCCCAGCTTGGTGATGTAACCCATCGACGTGTTGTCGAACCACAGGATAATGCCGGTCACAGTCATGAGCGCGGTGCCCCAAGCCATCGCCCAATACTCCGCCTTCTCGATGTAGCAGAAGCGGCCAAACGCCGGCTTGTCCGGGGCGAGTCCGAGATTGTATTGGAGCACGCGCCAGGGATCCGTGACGTCGCGCCAGCGCGGCAGCAGGTCGCGGAGAAGCTTCCGGCCCGCGGCGGTGAAGGCGAGATAGCCGAGGTGCCAGAGGCCGCTGGCCAGCATGACGACACTGGCGACGCGGTGCGCGAGACTCCGCAGTTCAAAGGCCCGCGAACTCAGGTGCCGGATGCCCACGACCCACCACGCTTCCGGGTAGCGCAGCATGAAGCCCGTGATGACCAGGGCCGTGAAACTGAGGACGAGCACGGCGTGCTGCAGGCGCTCGTTCACCGTCATGCGCAGATAGAGGCGGTGAGCGACGTGCAATTCCTCGATCTCGCCCTTCTGAATCGCGAGCTTGCGCCGCGTCTTCCGCAGAAAATCGAGGAGATTGTGCACCGCCATGCCGCCGACGACGACGATGATCAGGGCGACGTAGAAATTCGCGATCCAGTAGAGCCAGGGCGAGGCCTCGCGTTGCGACTCGCTGGCATGCACGGCGCCCACAGAGAAGCGGGTGTTCGCGCCGGGGTGACACTGGCCGCAGGTCTGGGCGAGGTTGACCTTGTTGATCGAGGACGTCGGGTCGTTCTGCGACTTGATGGCGTGCACGCCGTGGCAGCTGGCGCAATTCACCACCTCGACGGCCCCGCCGCGGACGGCCAGGCCGTGGTAGCTGTCGGAAAAGGTTTTGAAGGTGTCGTTCGACAGGCCGTAGCGGCGGGTCAGCCGGACGGAGGCGTGACACTCGGCGCAGACCTGCTGGGCGAGGTTGGCCTTGGCGACGGGCGCGGTCGGGTCGGTGTGCCGCTTGATATCGTGCTCGCCGTGACAGCTGGTGCAGCCCGCGGAATCGAGGTTGCCTTTCACGAGCGCGATCGCGTGCACGCTGGTGCGATATTCCTTCGCCTGGGTCTCGTGGCACCGGGCGCAGGTTTCCGTGACCCGGAGGCGGTTGATGCGCGCGCCGGCGACGGCGGCCTTGTTCATCGCGTGGGCGCCGTGGCAGTCGATGCAGCCGGCGGCCTTTTCCTTGCCCGCCCGCAACGCGGCGCCGTGCACGGACTGGTCGAAGGAGGCGACGAACTTGGCGCCGAGATTGGACTGGCCGGCGACCTCGACCTTGCTGACGTGGCAGGATTCGCAGAGTTTCGCCTGGGCAAGTTTCAGCTCCACCTTGGACTGGCCGGGCGCCGCGCTGGCGATGCGCTCCTGGTGACAGCTCAGGCAGTCGGGGGTGGTGCGCTTGGCTCCGTCCCGCCGGGCGGCGTGCGCCGAGGCCCCGTAATCTTTTCCCGCCGCCTCGTGGCAGCGGCTGCAGGACGCGGCCTCGCGGGAACCGCTGAACGCGAATTCATTTTGCTTCACGCCGACGGTGTCGTGGGAGCCGTGGCACCCGACGCAGGACGTGTCCTTGCCTGCGGGAACGGGCGTAAGCGCGAGCCGCGGATGAAACCTATGGGTCTGGAGCGACTTCTCGTGGCACGAGGCGCATTGCACGGGGGGCAGCTTCGAGTCGTGGGGCGTTTCCGTGATCGTCGCGTGGCAGTCGAGGCAGTTCAGCTTGGCGTGGGCGGACTTGACGAACACCTCGGGCCGGACGCCGATCCACTCGGTGGGCTGGCCCTTGGCGCGGGGTTTAAATTCCGCCTCATGGCATTCCAAGCACTCCGCGTTGGTCACCGCGGGTTTTTTTCCGTCAGGGGGAGTGGCGGGGACGTTTTCGGAGCGGGCGGGTGCTCCAAAAACCAAGAATGGCGCCAGCAGGGCGAGGGCCGGCCGGAAACGACGCCGAGGAAATGCGTTCATATGACGTTACTGTCTAGAATGCACCAAGATCTGCGCGCCGACTACGCAGCGCTTGCGTGAACCGGCGCGTTTTTTGCCCTATGCCCTTCAGATGGCCCGTTCTGCTGGCCGAGGTTGCGGGGGCGGCGTGTCTTGGCCCCGCCGGGTTGTGAACGGCGCCTCGAAGCGAATGGGGGAGCCGAAGTATTCAGCAAGTGGCCGGGCAAGGGGACATGCCCGCCCACTTTGTCTGGGAAGTTTGCAACCTCAGCCGAAAGTTAATGGGAAGGCCCGGCTGCTACAGCTCAGAACGCGATCCAAGCCTCCAGATAGAGCGTGTTGTTGCCTGAGGCGTTGGATCCGGCTCCGTCGTAGTTGGTGCGGGCCCCATCGAAGCGGTTGTACATGGTGTACTGGAGCGAGAGCTTGACGTTGCTGCGGGGCCAGAAGGCCGGGCCGCCGTTCTTGTTGAAGGGCAGGTAATCCGCCTGGAAGATGAACCCGTCGCTGGCGGGCGAACCAGTCTGACTCCCCGAGTATAAGAGCTCATCCGTGCTGCCGGTGATGGAGAAATACTGCACGGTCAGACCATAGGTTTTGTCATGCAGGTAACTGGCGGTGAGCTTGAAGCTGTCGAGGGAGCCCGACAGGTTCTCGGTGTTGCCGAGCGCAGCACTTGCATTCCAGCTCTGATGCTCGTGGATCCAGGAAGCCATCAGGGCAAGGTCCCCGTGTGCGGTGGGGCATTGGTACTGGGTATCCAGACCATAATCGGTGAGGCGGTCGGTGCCTTCGCTGGGGTCGCGTCCGGGGTAGATCGAGGCGGACATTCCGAAGGTGCCAATTTCCCAGCGACCCTCGCCTGCCGGCCTTTCGACCGCGAAGCGCCAATACGGGGCCAGGCTGGAGATTTGCGCCTCCCCGGCGGGATCGACTCCCATCGATTTCTGAAAACGGGATGAGAGCGTCCGGTATCCGGCGACGTCGAAGTAATAGCGGTCGTTGACCATCGCATAGGCGCCAAAGCCGTCGACCTGCTGGGAAACGCCGCCCTCGATCAGTGTTGCGGCGGCGGGGGTCGGAGCCAGGCCGGAACCGCTGAATGGAAAACCGAACGCCGGCGTGCCGTTCCAGGGGTCCTGCAGGGTCGGGTTGTTGTTCGCATAAACGCCGTAGACCACGTCGGCCCCGCCAACCTCCCCCTTGTCGGCAAAGCGCAGCTCCATGTTGTCCCACGCCCAGGTCTTGGCGATGCCGTCGTAGGTGACTTGGGCGAAGATACCGAACTTGTTGGCCACGACGGCACCATCGGATCCAAAAATATCCTTGGCGAAGGATCCGAACAGGCGGCCGGCGTAGAAGATACTGGCTTGGGTCATTGCCGTGTTGTTGTTGTCACCAAAACCTGGCGCGGCGCCGCCGACCTGCGCCGCATTGGTGCTGGTGAAGGACGGCATGAGCATGACGGCGATGGGCAGCTGATTGCCGGTGTCCGCGCTTTCCGTGTACCCGGTCAACTTGAAGGTGCGGCCGAATTGGTTCAGCATGGGGAACGAAGTGTGGCACGCCGTGCATTGCATATCGATCTGACGGGCAAAGCTGGGCAGCGCTCGCGCGGTGGCAGGCGCGAGCAGGAGGGCGATCGCCAGCGATGCGGAGAAGCCGATCGCTGAGCGGAGCCTGGCGATGCGGCGGCCAGTGGCGCTTGGCGAAAGGAATCCCAGTTTCGTGGAATTTGTTTGCATAAGCTTATGGGCGGTTTGGGCGGTTGACTGGCGAGTTGGGTTCAATGTGGAGCGGTCTCAGAGCGTCACGCGGCGTGCGGCGCGGTCGGTTTAGAAGCCGACGTCTTTCTCCTTCGTGCCCAGGCTGAAGACGTAGGCGGTCAGGTCATCGAGTTCGCCTTCCTGGATCATGCCGCGCCAGGGCGGCATGTAGAGCGGAGGCGGGGGGCGGTGGGGATCGAGCGCGGCAATCTCCTTCTGACCGCGCAGCACCAGGACCTTCAACTCGTCCTTCGTGTAGCCGTCCACGACATGTTGCAGGCCGGGTACCTGCTCGGCGGTCTTGGCGTTCGGGTTGGGGATGCCGCCCTTACCCTCGGGTCCGTGGCAGCCAATGCACCCGTACTTCCGGAAAACCTCCCGGCCGCGCTCAACCGGCGAGATCAGGCCGGGAAGGCTGAGCGAAACCTGCTGATCGCGCAGGTGCAGCAGGAATTCCGTCAAGGCGCGGGTCTGGCTTTCGGAAAAACCGAACTTCGGCATGACCGAGCCGGGCGTGACCGACTGCGGGTCGCGGAAGTGGCGCATGATCCAGTCGGGCGACCGGCGGAGGCCGACGTCGTCCAGAGCCGGACCGATCTTGCCGCCGAGACCGGCGATCGAATGGCAACCGATGCAGCCCTTCTGTTCGAACAGCTTGCGGCCTTCCGTTGCACTGGGGATCACCTTCATCGAGGCGTAGTAGCCGGGTAAGCCACCCCCGGTCTGGCTCAGCATGAACAGGGTGATCGCCTCGAGATCGGGCTCGGACAGCTTCTGCGGAGGCATGCCGGATCCGGGCGTAACCGACGCCGGATCGGTAAAATGCTTCATCAGCCAGTCGGGTGTGCGCCGGGCGCCCACCGTGTCCAACTCGGGGCCAATCATTCCGCCCGTTCCGCCGAGCTTATGGCAACCGCGGCAACCATTCGTCTCAAACACCAGCTCGCCGCGGGCCAGCTTGGGTGCGGCCGGATTGTCGGCGGCCTGGTGGCACTGCCCACACGAGGCCTGGATGTAGCTGAGCGGCAGCATTGGCTCGTCCCAGTGCTCGGCGTGGCCGTGGGCGGCGGCTGTTGTCGTGGCGCGGCCCTGACCGCGATGGCAGACGGTGCAGCCAAACTTGTCGAAGGGGTGCTGGTCGTGATGGGGGTGGTAGGCTAACGGCTGGGGATAGCCGCCGTAGCTGGGATCCTCGGAAGCGATATGGCACGTCGTGCACCGATCGACCCGGTTGAGATCGGGGAGCACGATCTGCCGGATCTGCACCGGTGTGCTTTCTGCCAGCAGGCGCTGCTGCGGCGTCGTGGCCCGCCGGATTTCCTCCTTCACAAACTGCTGCTGGTAGGTCTTCCAGTCCCGAAACTGGTCCTTGTAATAACCCAAGACGACGAGGACGCTCACGAGCAGGCCCAGGCCGATGAACAGGCTGTAGAATTTGCGCGGGGATTCGTCGGGCATGTCAGTGTTCCTCCCTTGCCGCCGGCGGCTCTTTCCATGGCACCTGCCACGACCAATTGGGGCCGCGGAAAACTGTCCCGATAATCGTCAGCACGATCATGACGAACAGGCAGACGGAGAAGATTGTGTTGGCGACGGCGCGTTCGCGGGCAAACCAGCGGCCCACGCCCGCCCGCCCCCGGTCAAAGAACGGCAGCAATGCCAGCAGCGCGACCAGCAGGCCGGGCACCACGACGCCACCCCAGAAGGCCGAGTAGCTCACCAATTCCTGCAGCCCGAGAAAATACCACGGAGCCTTAGCGGGATTTGGGGGGTGGATTGGGTTCGCAAACTGCTCGAGGGGCGCATCCCAGAACACCGCCAGGCTGAGCACCAAGGCGAGCACCGCGAGAAAGACGAGGAGTTCGCGGAACAACAGGTGCGGCCAGGAGGACACGAGGTCCTCGGGGTCCACACCGACCTGCGGGCTCGTGCCCTTCGCCAGCTCCATGAGCCCGTAGCTCTTGTTGGTGGGCAGCTGGCTGGCATCGAGTTGCTCCACCGTGTCCACCGCTTCATCGGGCCGGGTCAGGCCGCCGTCCTTGCGGACCCGCCAGATGTGCACCGCGATCATTAATCCGGCCACGGCTGGCAGGACAATCACGTGGAGCGCGTAGAAACGGATCAGCGCCTCCTGGCCCACGACATTGCCGCCGAGGAGCAGATATTTGAGCTTGGGGCCGACGACGGGCGCGTAGGAGGCAATGTTGGCGCCGACGGTGATCGCCCAGAAGGCCAGCTGGTCCCACGGCAGCAGGTAGCCGGTGAAGCTGAGCGCCAGCGTGAGCAGGAACAGGCCGACACCGAGCAGCCAGTTAAATTCGCGCGGCCGCTTATACGCCCCGGTATAGAACACGCGGCACATGTGCAGCAGCACGCACAACACCATCAAGTGGGCGGACCACCGGTGCATGTTGCGGATGAGCAAACCGGCCGAGACGACGAACTGCAGGTCCTTCATCCCGTTGTAGGCGCGCTCGGTGCTCGGCACGTAATAGAACATCAGCAGCACCCCGGTGATCGTCAGAATTGCGAACAGAAACAGCGAGATGAGCCCGAGACCCAGAGTGGTGCTGGGCTTGAGGGTGCGCCGCTGCACCTTGGCTGGCTGCATGTGCAGTAGGAAGCTGGAGACCATCGCCTGCGCGCGACTGAGATTGCTCCGCGGCACGCCGACCCGGAAGATCGCGCGTCCGAGGGTCGTCTGCTCGAACCACTGCCAGAGTCGGACGGGGAGGGGCGGCTTCATACGACGAGGTATTTGTCGGACTCGACGATCTGGCCCTTGTCGACGAGCAACCGCTCATCCTTGCTCAAGGTCACAAGGTACCAGGCCAGAGCCCGCGGAGCGGGACCGCTGGTGACCTTGCCCTGACTGTCGAAGGTGCTGCCGTGGCACGGGCAGTGAAACCCCTCGCCGGCGTGGTTGACCGTGCAACCGAGGTGGGTGCACGTGGAGGAAAGGCAGCGGAACGTGTTGCCGCGCCGGATGAGGAAGACGCGCTGGTCCTCGAGAAAGGTGATTGCGCCGTCGGGATAGTCTTCCGGCCGGCCGGCCTTGAAGCGCTGGTCCGGCTCGTAGAGCACGTTGGGCACAAGAAAACGGACGGCGCCGACGCCGGCGGCCAGGCCGGCGAAGGTTCCGGCGGCCCAGCCGCAGGCCAGTTCGAGGAATCCGCGGCGGGTGACGCCGGGGTTGGTGGGAGGTGGGTTCATGTCAGGCAGGCAAAAGTTCGACGCGTTCCATGGTGATGGCCCCGGTCGGGCAGCGCGCCGCACACAGGCCGCAGCGGATGCACCGCAGTTCGTCCTTGATGATCGCGCCCTGCTCTCCGGGGAGGGGCGGCCGGCCGTAGCGGGCCACCACGGCCGCCTGCAGCTGGGCGTTGCCGCGCAGCTGGGCGATGTCCACGAGGCGCAGGCACGATTCCGGGCAGACGTCGGCGCAGCCGCCGCAGAGGATGCATTCATCGCCGTTGAAGACCGGGCCCATATGGCAGACGAGGCAGCGCTCGGCCTGTTGCCGGGCCGCGGGTTCAGGAAAGGCATGCTCTACCTCCGCGATGCCGATGCGGCGGTCGAGCGACAGCATCGGTGGAGTGTGGCGGGGCAGGGTCTCGTAGCCTGATTTCAGCGGGAAGCGTTCGGTCGGATAGGTCGTGATGCGGGCGGTGCGTGGTTCCGGAGGTGTCACGCCCGTCAGGTACGTCGCGATGGACCGGGCCGCCCGCTTGCCCTCCGCGACGGCCGTGATGATGATGCGCGGGCCGAACGCGACGTCGCCGCCCGCGAAGATGTCGGGCCGCGAGGTCGCCAGCGTCCGCGGGTCGGCCTGCAGCGAGCCGCGCGGCGTGACCTTCAGATCGTCTTCCGGGCGGATCCAGCTGAGGTCGGCGGTCTGGCCGATCGCCAGCACCACGGTGTCACAGTCGACAGCCTCCTCGCTGCCCTCGATGAATTGCGGATTGAAACGGCGGTTCTCGTCAAACACCCGGCTGCAGCGGACAAGCTCGATGCCCGTGACCTTGCCGTCCTGGCCATAGATGCGCTTGGGCCCGTAGCGGGTGTGCAGGCGGATACCCTCGCGTTCGGCCTCCTCGATTTCTTCGCGGGCCGCCGGAATCTCGTCGAGGCTTTCAAGGCAGTACATGTGAACTTCCGGCACCCCCTTGCGAATGGCCTCGCGCGCGACGTCGAGGGCGAGTCGCACCTGGTCCGGAGCCTCGGGCTCCTCCGCCGTCAGTTGCTCCAGCGCGGCTGCCGCCTGCTGCAGCGAGGAACGCAGCTCCTTCTCAGTCATGCCCGCCATGCGTTCGGTTTGGCGGAGCACGGAGCGCGCGACGTCGAAAGCCACATTGCCCCCGCCGATCACGACGACCTTGCGACCCATCGTTACGCGGTATCCCAAGTTTACGTTGAGCAGGAAATCGATGGCCCGCAACACGCCGTCGAGTTGCACCCCCTCGATCGACATTTCCCGGCTCTTGTGGGCGCCGATGCCGAGAAACACCGCCTCGAAGCCGTCCCGCTTCAAGTCGGCGAGGGAAAAATCGCGCCCCAGCCGGCTGTTGTGTTTGATCTCAACGCCAAGGGAGGCGATCGCGTCGATCTCGGCTTGGATGACGTCGCGGGGCAGCCGGTATTCCGGCACACCAAGCACGAGCATTCCGCCGGAGATTTGCTGAGCCTCAAAAACCGTCGGAGCAAATCCCATCAACGCCAGGTCATGGGCGCAGGACAAACCTGCCGGGCCCCCGCCGACAATCGCGACGCGGCGGCCGCCGCCCATCTTGCCCGATGCGGGCAGGTTTTTATCCGGGTAGATGCGCGCCAGATCGAAGACGGACGATTCGACGCCGTGCTTCTCACAGACAAATCGCTTGAGGGCGCGAATGGATACGGCGGCGTCCAAGGCGCCGCGCCGACACTTCGCCTCACAGGGCGCCGCGCAGACTCGGCCGCAAATCGATGCGAACGGATTGGGTGTGCGCGCAATCACATAGGCGTCCTCGTAGCGGCCCTCGGCGATCGCCTGGACATATCCGCCGGCGTCGGTGCCGACCGGACAATGTTCGCGGCACAGCACCTGCCGCGTGAAGTACTTCACGTCGGGCACTTCAACGTTGTACGTGGCGGACATCGTCCGGGGCAGACGCTATTTCTGAGCGGGTTCGCCGAGTACTTCCTTGATTTTGGCCTCTTCGGCGGCGCGCGCGTCGGCGGCAAGCTTGGCCAGCTTTTCGTCAACCATCGCCTTTCTGCGCACGGCCGAGTCGTAGACGAGAAACGTGTAGATCTTCTTCCCGGCCCCGGGCGAGATGTTTGAGCCGGGCTTGTACATCATGCGCTTCACGTACCGCGACCACTCGTCGGGGAGGGCATAGTCGGAATTGATGGGCCGGCTGAGCTTGTGGCACAGCGAGCATTTTTCGCGAAAGACCTCGTAGTCCGCCTTGATCGGCGAGGGATAATTGGAGACATCGACCTTGGCGGGGCCCTTTTCGAATCGGTCAATGCGCGCCTGGGTCTCGGGGTCGAGCTTCTTGTCATCGGCGCGGAGCGTTCCGGCGGCCAGCAGCAGGGCAGACAGGACCCAAGGGACGGATTTGGTGATGGACGAGTGCATTTTTTTCGGGGTTGAGGGCGGTTGTGATCGCACCGGCTCCGGGATTCCGGTGCCAAACACCGGGGCCGTGCACCAGCACAGGTGCATTTATAGCAGTTCCCTTCCCGGGTGGCTACCGGGTGGTTGGCATTGACTGCTGGCCGATTGCGGTTCCGCAGGCGGCCGATCAGCCGGCCAGCATGGAACTCGGGGGCAGATTCTGCCGCAGCGATTCGCGATACGCGGTCGGCGCGACGCCGATGTAGCGTTTGAAGACGCTGTTGAATTGCGGAATCGAGCCGAAGCCCGCGGCATAGGCGGCCTCTGAGATCCGGATCGCGGGGTCGACGAGCAAGGCCTTGGCTTTCTCCAGCCGCATGCGAGCTACGTGCTCCGTCAGCGTCATGCCTGTTGCCTTCTTGAACAGTTTGCAGAAATAGAACCGGCTCACGCCCACGTGTTGCACCACCTGTTCGAGACTGAGCGGTTCGGTGAGACGCGCTTCGATAAAATCCTTCGCTTTGGTGACGGCGGCCGGCTCAGTCGGCGCCCGGGCTATCGCCTGGCGCGTGGCGAACTCGCCGACATAGTCCGCAAACAAGCCGAGCATCTGGACGATCGCCTTCAAACGTTCCGCGGTTACCACGGGTGTCGCGAAATAGGCCTGCCGCGCATCGCACCGCCATTTCTCGTCGCCTTCCTTTCCGACCATCTGGGCAATCATCGCAAAATCGCGTTCGGTTGCCTCGCGCCTCAACACCTGCCCGCTTAGCATGGTGGCAAGGTGGATTTCACCAACCATGATTGGGACCGCGACGTCAGTCAGTCCGGCAAAGCAGTTCATCTGGTACGCGGCGTGTCGGTTGGCCGCGCCCGCAATCGCCCGCGACTGCGCCCCGTGGCAGGCCTCACAACCCGCAGGCGAGTCGGCGACCAAATGGCAGAACGCATTTTCCGCCAGCCCAATTTCCAGCCGGCGCACCGCGGTTCCGGGTGCCACGATCTTCAGCGGAACCCCCGTCGCCTTGCGGAACAACTCCTCGTAGAACTTGATCACCGGCAGTTTGCTCAGCTCGCTGAATGACAGTAGGTTCACCTTTGGATCACGATTAAGGAACTGCCCTGATACCACAAGCCCATTGGGGAGGGAACCGGGTGGCCGGAGGTAACGTGCCCTGCTTTATGGAGACCAGGTGAAGCTTTCACCCTGAAGCGGGATGAAGGCCCCCATGAATTTCCATCGTACTCCGCGACGGTCGGCGCTATTTCTGGATGCCGCCGTTGTGGCAGTCGGAGCAGGTGAGGTCGGGGTCGAGGTCGCCGCCGGGGTGCTGGAATTTCTGGCCTTGGGCGTTGAGCATTTCCATGCCGGCGGCCTTGCCCTGGGCGAGGATCGTGTGGCAGGAGTTGCAATCACTCGAGCGCACGGCCTCGCCGAGCGTCGTCTTGTGCTTGTCGTCGTGGCAACGGAAGCAGCCGGGCCAGTCCTTGTGGCCGATGTTATTGGGATAGACCCGCCAGTCGGCGATGCGCTCGGGGAAGATGGTGACGGAGTAAAGGCGCTGCACCTCGGCGATCGCGGCGGGAAGATCGGGGGCCCCGTTGTATTTCGCGCGCAAATAGTCGGCGATTTTCTGCGGGGCGAGCTCGGCCGTGGTGATGTCCTTCTGCAGGAGCGCCTTCACAGCCTCCCGCTTGATGTTGGGCAGCTGCAGGCTGAGCGTGCCGGCGGCGAGGGATTTCTCGACGGACTCGTTGGCCGTGGGGAAGACGTGGGCGGGACGATTGTGGCAGTCCATGCAGTCCATGGTGCGGACCTGCTCTGCGGGCGGCTCGCCCTTGAACAACTCGGTGCGGTAAACGCGCGAGGTGCCGTCGCGCTTGTTCGTCACGCGCATCCACGGGATCTCTTGGCGCTTCTCGTCGATGGCATAGTATTCGACCTTTTCGTTCTGGTTCACGTGCCAGTGGATGCCGCCCGCCGGGCTGCCGGCGCGGGTGGTGTTCACCCGCATCAGCATGCGCACACTATAAGGGGTGTTGCCGCGGTCGGAAAGGAAGTGGTCGTAGCTGATGTCGATGTTGCCGTGGAATTTCTCGGGCCAGTGGCACTTTTCGCAGATGTCCTGCGCCGGGCGCAGGTTCTTGATCGGGGTCGCGATGGGGCGGTTGTAGGTGCCGACCGTGTAGGCGATCAGCTGGTGGGTGCCGTTGATTTTCGCCTTGATGAACCACTTGGCGCCGGAGCCGATGTGGCAGTCGACACAGTCCACGCGGGCGTGCGCGCCGCGCTGGTAGGTCACAAACTCGGGGTTCATCGCCCGGTGGCAGACCTCGCCGCAAAACTGCACGGACTCGGAATAATGATAGGTCTGGTAGCTGCCGAACACGCTCAACAGCAGGAACAGCACGCCGCCGGTCGCAAACAGGAGCGCCACGCGGCGCTGCTTCGGTTCATCGAGGCGCAGTTGCCAGCGTTGCGGCATGGCGCCCGCGTGCTTGATGGCGTAGCGGCGTTGTAGCCACGCTCCGCCAAACACGGCGATCAACCCGGAGATCAGGAAACCCGGGGCGACGATGTAGGTGAAAATGCCAAGGTAAGGATTCTTGTTGCCCTGCGTGAAATCCACCCAGACGAGCAGCGCGAACGAGAACAGCGCGCCCACCGCGAGGATGCCGCCCGCGGCGCTGATCCAGTTGTTGAAAGGCGAGCGGGCCCGGGGCGCGGCGGCAGAGAGAGGCGGGGTGGAATCAGGCATCGGAAGAGGAAATTAGGTGCAACGTAAACAAACGGGAACCGGCGCAAAGGACTGAATCCCCTGCGCCGATCCACCGGTGGCTGAAAGGAATCAGGTCAGGACTTGAACTTCCGGACGTAGGCGACGAGATCGGTGACCTCGGCGGGCGAGAGCTCGGTCGAGTAGGCCTTCATCTTCTCCTTGCCGGTCTTGTCCTTCACGCCGTCGGCGATGGCCTTGACCATGTCCTCGTCCTTCATCTCGGCCTGCACCTTCGCGTCGGTGTAGTCCTTGAGGGCAAGTTTCTTGCCGATCTTGGTCTGGGCCTTGCCATCGCTACCGTGGCATTTGGCGCAGTGGTTATCCCAGTTGTCGGCAGCCGGAGCGGCGTAGCACAACGCGGCACCCAGGAGAAACAGACAGCTGGTGAGGTTGATCTTCGTGTGGTTTTTCATGGTTGGACGGGGGAAATCATTCCCAAGACGGTTACACTGGACGGTTAACAAGGCCGGATAAACGTTATAATTATGGCGCATCGCGGGTCCATTCGCTCTGCATCGCTTGCCGAGGTTCGCGCAGAATTTGCTGTTGGCCACCACGGCATCGACCGGGCCGTGACGGGACGGTGCCGGTGATTTGCTGCCATTCTCGCAAGGATTGACGATGGGTGCGCAAGATCTGCGCAGCGCGCCGGCCCGCCTTGGGGCATCATGGTCACGTTCATTCCGCCCGTTGTCCGGACCGATTGCGGTCTGGCCGATTGGCACAATCTCGTTTCTCCTCTCCCTTCTTTCCATGCCTTCCTCCCGGCTCCGCTTCCTCCTCGCGCTTCCGCTGCTGCTCGGCGCCTGCCGCGATTCGAAAATCGCCGTCTATCAAATTCCCAAGGAAAATGACGCGCCGGCGCCGGCCGTCGCTGCGGCGGTGCCGCTCGCGGGTGACATGGCCGGGACGGTCGTCGCCAAGGCGGACGGACCCGGGCTGACGTGGACGGCTCCCGCGCAATGGCAGAGCAAGCCGGCCTCCGGCATGCGCAAGGCCACCTATGTGGTGGCCGAGGGAGCCGAATTGGCGGTCACCGCGTTCCCGGGTGACGTCGGCGGCGAACTGGCCAACGTCAACCGGTGGCGCGGCCAGCTCGCGGTCACGCCCATCACCGAGGCGGAACTGCCGGGAGCCGTCACGCGCCTCACGGCGGACGGGCTGCAGATTGTCGTGGTGGATATCCTCGGGGGCACCCCGGACAAGCCGGCGCGCATGCTCGGCGCGATGGTGCCGAACGGCGGGGCCACCTGGTTCTTCAAACTCATCGGACCCGACAGCACGGTGGCGATGGCGAAGCCCGCCTACCTCGAATTTCTGCAGACCCTGAAGGTGGCCGACGCCTCGACGCCAGCGGCGGCGCCCGTGACCGCGGAAGCGGCGGCCCCCGCGCCGGTGGACATGGCCAACACGATCGTGAACAAGGCCGAAGGGCCGGGTCTGAAATGGACCGTCCCGGCGAATTGGCAGAGCCGTCCGGCCACGGCCATGCGCAAGGCGACCTATGCCGTGCCGGGCGAAAATGGCGCGGCGGGCGACCTGTCGGTGACCGCTTTTCCCGGTGACGTCGGTGGCGAATTGGCGAACCTCAACCGCTGGCGCAGCCAGCTCCAGCTGGCGCCACTCGCCGAGGCGGACGTCGCGGCGGCCGTGACGCGTCTCTCGCCCAACGGCCTGAGCGTCACGGTCGTGGATTTTTCGGGCGGCACGCCGGACAAGCCCGCGCGCCTGCTCGGAGCGATCGTGCCTTACGAAGGCGCGACCTGGTTCTTCAAGCTCACCGGTCCGGTGGACCTGGTGGCCAGGGAAAAACCCGCCTTTCTGAACTTCGTGCAATCCCTGCAGGCCCCCTGATCATCATGCTCCCCCTTCTTCGAGACGCTCGCGACCTGTTGGTGTCACTCAAACTGACGGTCCTGCTCATTGTATTTTCCATCGTGCTGATCCTGGCCGCCACGCTCGACCAGGTGAACCTCGGCATCTGGGCGGTGCAGGAGAAATATTTCTACACGTTCGTCGTGTTCTGGAAGATGGGCAGCGTCTCGCTGGCGGTTTTTCCGGGCGGCTACAGCATCGGCGGGCTGCTGCTGGTCAACCTGCTCGGCGCGCATTTCTACCGCTTCAAGCTCTCCTGGCGGAAAATCGGCATCTGGCTCACCCACGCCGGCCTCATCCTCCTGATCGTCGGCCAGCTGCTCACCGGGCTCCTGCAGGACGAATTCCAGCTGCGGCTCGACCAGGGCCAGACCAAGAATTTCTCCGAGAGTTACCGCAACGTGGAACTCGCGTTCACCGACACGACCAACCCGAAATTCGACGAAGTTATCGCGATTCCCGAGCGGGCGCTGGCACGGTTGGAAACGGTGCAGCACCCGAAGCTGCCGTTCCGCGTCGTGGTGAAGACCTATTTTCCCAACTCGATGCTGCAGATGCGCGGTCCGATGCAGCCGGCCGATCCGGCCGCGCCGGCCACGCAGGGGGTCGGCCCGCAGGTCCTGGCGACCTTGCAGCCGCTCACGTACAAGCAGGACGAGCGCAACATGCCCAGTGCCTACGTCGAATTGATCGGTCCCGACGGCTCGCTCGGCACCTGGCTGGTGTCGCCGCCGCTCGAGGAGCCGCAGCGCTTCTCCGTCGCCGGTCGTACCTGGAAAATCGCCCTGCGCTTTGCCCGGCATTACCAGCCCTACACGCTCACGCTGCTGAAGTTCAGCCATGATCGCTACGCCGGCACCGAGATCCCGAAAAATTTCTCCAGTCGCATCCGCCTGACCTCGTCTGACGGCCGCGACGACCGCGAGGTGCTGATCTACATGAACAATCCGCTGCGCTACGCCGGACTCACCTTCTACCAGGCGGGTTTTGAGAACAATGATCAGACGACGGTGCTGCAGGTCGTGCGCAACCCGAGCTGGCTGATCCCGTATATTGCCTGCGTGATGATGGCGCTTGGTCTGCTGGTCCAGTTCGGCATCCATCTCACCGGATTCATCTCCCGTCGCCGCCCCGTCGCCGGGGCGCCATCGAATCCGCGCCCGCCGGCGAATCGTGTTTTCCCGCTCGCGATTCTCGTTCTGGCGGCGGTGGCCGTAGGCGCCTCGCTGCTCCCGTCCCGCAACCCCGGCGAGTATGATTTCGCCGCCTTCAGCCGGCTCCCGACGCTCGTCAACGGTCGCATCAAGCCGCTCGACACCGTGGCGCGGACTTCACTGCTGATGCTGCAGGGCCGCCAGCGGGTGACGGCGCCCGATGGCCGGACCGTGACGCCCACCGAATGGCTGCTCGACGTGCTCTACCGGCCGGAAGTGGCAAACGCCTATGCGACCTTTGAAATCGTCCATCCCGACGTGCTCGCCCTTCTGAATCTCACGCCCGAGGAAGGCGCGGGCAAGAAACGTTTTTCCTTCGTCCAGATTGCCAAGGGCCTGCCCGAGCTGGAGCGCCAGTCAAAACTCGCCGATGCGGTCGAGTCCGCCGTGCGCACGTCGTTTCAACGCGCGGTCATCAAACTGCGCGATGACCTTGTGCTTTACCAGAGCTTGCAGGAAAGCCTCGTCGCGCCGGGTGACGACCACTACCTCGACCAGCTCGCGCATTTCGACGAAACGGTGACTGCCGGTCTTGCGGCCGTGCAGGCCCAGCGCGCGGGCCAGCCCCACGACGCCGCGGCGGCGAAGGCGCTGCTCGGGCTGAGCGACACGTTTGCGACCCTGGAGTCGCTCGGCTATCTCCGGCCCATTCCGCCGGAAGCGGGCAAGACGGATCCGGCGGGCTGGCGGAACGCCGGCGCCGCGCTGCGCACGAGCGTCGAACGCGGCCGACTCGACCCGGCGATGGCCTTCTACGCGCGGCTGGGTCTCGCCTGGCGCGGCTACCAGCCGGCGGCTTTCAACACGCTGGTGCACGAGTACCGCGCCGGACTCGATCGTGATATCCCGGCGTTCATGAAGCGGTGTGATGTCGAGGCGCGCTTCAATGCCGCCCAGCCGTTCTACACCAGCTCCATCCTTTATGTGGTGGCGTTCCTGCTCGCGGTCTTCTCCTGGCTCAAATGGCCCGACGCGCTCGGTCGCGCGGCGTTCCGGCTGGTGATTCTGGCCTGGGTGCTCGCCACCGTTGGCATCGGCGTACGCATGTGGCTCGAGGGCCGGCCGCCCGTGACCAACCTTTATTCCTCGGCGCTGTTCGTCGGGTGGGTGGCGGTCGCGCTCTGCCTGGTCCTGGAGAAACTGTATCGCAACGCCATCGGCAGCGTCACGGCCGGCGTCGTGGGCTTCAGCACGCTGCTGATCGCCCACCACCTCGCGCTCGGTGGCGACACGCTCGAGATGATGCGCGCGGTCCTCGATTCCAACTTCTGGCTCGCGACGCATGTCGTCACGGTGACGGTCGGCTATGCGGCGACCTTTCTTGCCGGCTTCCTCGCGTTGATCTATGTGATCCGCGGCGTATTCACCAAGTCGCTCGACCAGGCCACTGCCGACTCGCTCGCGCGCATGGTCTACGGCATCGTGTGCTTCGCCACGCTCTTCAGCTTCATCGGCACGGTCCTCGGTGGCATCTGGGCCGACCAGTCCTGGGGTCGCTTCTGGGGCTGGGATCCGAAGGAAAACGGCGCGCTCATCATCGTGCTGTGGAATGCCCTCATCCTGCACGCGCGTTGGGGCGGGCTGGTCCGCCAGCGCGGGCTGATGAACCTCGCCATCTTCGGCAACATCGTGACGAGCTGGAGCTGGTTTGGCGTGAACATGCTCGGCGTCGGCCTGCACAGCTACGGTTTCATGGACGCGGCCTTCTGGTGGCTGCTGGCGTTTGTCGCCAGCCAGCTGATCCTCATCCTGGCGGGCAGCCTGCCGACGGCGAAGTGGCGCAGCTTCAGTGCGCCGGCGTGACGGCCAGCGCCAGCCGCCGGCCGGACTGGATGCAGTTGGCGAGTGAGATGCCATCCCGGGCGTTGCCGCCGATGTGCAACCCCGGCGCGGCGGCCTCCACCGCGGCGAAGATCGCTTTGAACCGCGCGTAGCCGAGCGTGTATTGCGGGATGGCGCGCGGCCAGCGCTGCACATGGCAGAAGACGGGGTCGCCGTGCACCCCCAGCAGCGACCCCAGCTCCTCGCGCACGAGGCGCCGGAGTCCGGCGTCATCGAGCTGCGTCAGTTCCGGTGAGCGCGCGCCGCCGACAAAACTCGTGAGCGCGACGTGGCCCGCGGGCGCGCGGCCCGGAAACAGGCTGCTGGAAAACAAGGTGCCGAGGATTCGCCGGTGCTCCACCTCCGGCATCAGCAGGCCGAAGCCGTCGAGCGGGTGGGCCACGTTTTCCCGGCGGTATCCGGTGAAAAGCGAAAAGACGGAAGGATGCTCGATCTCCCGCAGCGCCTCGAGCTGGCCGGCGGCGGGCACGCCCTCAAAGCGCAGGGCCGCCAGCGCGTCCGCGGGCAGGGCGCAGAGCACGGCGGAAAAAGATTCGATGCGGGATTGGCCATGCGTCTCGCTGCAAATTTCCCAGTGGTCGGTCGCGCGCCGGACGACCTGCACGCGGGTGGAAACGCGCACGGCGTCGCCGAGGCTGGCGGCGAGCGCCCGCGGCAGCTCCGCGAGGCCCTCCGGAAAGGAAAAGATGCGGCCCTTGGGCCCGCCGCTGGTGTTGCGGCGTTTAAGCGCGCCGCGCAGCAGCGAGCCGTGCTCCTGTTCCAGGGCGTGCAGCTTGGGAAATCCGTGGCGGACGGACAGCCGGCACGGGTCGCCTGCATAGACGCCGCCCACAAACGGGTTCACCGCATAGTCGAGAAACTCCCGGCCGAGGCGGCGCACGACGAAGTCCGCCACGCTTTCCTCGGCGTCCGCCGGGGCGCGGGCGCGCCAGGGCTCGCCGACGAGCCCGAGCTTGGCCCGCCAGGAAAAAAGGCCGGTGCTCAAAAATCCGAGCGGCGAGGTGGGCATCGCGACGAGGCGGTTGTCGCGCACGACATAACGATTCTTGGCCGAATCCGCTGCGTAACACCGCCGGCCGCCGAGCCCCGCGGCATCCACAAAGGCGGCGATCTCCGCCGAACCCTCGAGGAGGGAATTGGGGCCCGCCTCCCACAGCCATTCGCCGTCCCGCGTCGACGCGATCACGCCGCCGGGAGCGGCCGACGCTTCGAACACGATGACCGGCACGCCGGTGCGGTGCAACTGCCAGGCCGCGGTGAGTCCGGTGATGCCGGCGCCAATGACGGCGACCGGAAGCTGCGGGACGGGCGGCATGACGATGTGCAGCGCGTTAGACCGTGCGCGAGTGTCGCTTCGACTCCGGCGCGTAGTAGGCGTCGAAGCAGACGGCGATGTTGCGGAGAAACAGCCGGCCCAACTCGGTCACGCGGACGCCGCCGGCCGTGAACGCGACGAGGCCGTCATCCGCCAGCGGACGCAGGCGCGCCAGCTCGGCCGCGTAGCGCGCGGCAAAATCGAAACCGAACTCGCGCGACAGCGACGCGTAGTCGAGCTGCAGGTGGCACATGACGCGCATGATGATGTCGCGCCGGCGGCCATCCTCGTCGCTGAGTTCGCGGCCGCGCAACGCCGGCACCTCGCCGCGGTCCAGCGCGGCATAATAGGGATCGAGCGTCTTGTGATTCTGCCGGTAGCTGTGGGGCGTCTGGGAAATGGCCGAGACGCCAAAGGCGAGGATTTCCGCGCCGGCGCGCGTGCTGTAGCCCTGGAAGTTGCGCTGGAGGGTGTGCGCCGCCTGCGCCACCGCGAGTTCGTCCGTGACCTTGGCGAAATGGTCCATGCCGATGTAAACATAGTCGCGGCTGGTCAGGGTCTCGGTGATCAGCTTGAGCATCGCTAGCTTGACCTCGGGCGAGGGCAGGGCGGACTCGCGCTCGAGAATCTTCTGGGCGGGCTTCATCCACGGCACGTGGGCGTAGCTGAACACCGCGAGGCGATCGGGATTGAGTTCCAGCACCTGTTCCAGCGTGTCGGTGAACGTCTCGACGGTCTGGTAGGGCAGGCCGTAGATGAGGTCGAGGTTGAGGGACGTGAAGCCCTCGGCGCGGAGCCAGTTGATGGCCTGCTCGGTCATCGCCCGGGGCTGGATGCGGTGGACGGCCTCCTGCACCTGCGGGTTAAAATCCTGCACGCCGAGGGAGGCGCGGTTGAAGCCGCTCTCGCGCAGGGCGACGACCTGGGCGTGGGACAGGCGGCGCGGGTCAACCTCGACGCTGAGCTCGGCTTCGGGGGCGAATTTAAAGTACCGGCGGATGAGCGCCGCGAGTCGCGCCAGCTGGGGGGGCTGGAAAAAGGTCGGCGTGCCGCCGCCATAGTGGAGCTGGACCACGCGCCGGTCCGGGTGGACCCGCGGCGCGAGCAGCGCGATCTCCTTCTCAAGGTAATCGAGATAGGTGTCCGACGACGAGTGATTTAGCGTGATGACCGTGGTGCAGCCGCAGAACCAGCAGAGCGTTTCGCAGAACGGCAGGTGAAAATAGAGCGAGAGCGGCAGCGAGGCATCCTGGTTCGCCTGGTCGAGATGACTGAGCAGCGGGGCCGGCGACGCAAAATCCCGAAACTCCACCGCCGTTGGGTAGGACGTGTAGCGGGGGGCGGAAATGTCGTACTTACGGACGAGGTCGAGATTGACGTTGATCACAAGGGAACAGGCTGCCCACAGCCTATTCAGGCCGTGCGATCAAACGGAAGATCATTTCCTGTCGCTGGGGTCACGGGGTTGCGTTCGGGCCGCTGCAGACGCTCGCGCAGGAAATAGACGGCGAGGGAGAACAGCAGGCAGAGGCTGGCGGTGAGCAGGAGCGGCAGGAGATTCATGACAGGGAGGGGGTTGAAAGGGAGGTTGGGTCGATGGGAATGGGCTTAAGTTAGCAAAATGCCCCGCCGGCGGCTCCGCTCCGCTTGGCAGGGACTGCGCATTTCTTGTCATTGGGGAGCCGAGCGGCCGGCTGACGGCGGCGGGTCGAGCGCAAGAAATGCTCATGAGTTCGAAGCAATTGCGCAGCTTCCGGCTTTGTTTTCGGGGAGGATGGGCCACGCTGTGAACACCATGATCCCTGACTGGCAATCCCACGCTGTGTCCCCCGCCGCCGCCGTGCGGGCGGTGCGGAGCGGAACCAATGTCTTCATCCATGGCGCTTGCGCCACGCCTGCGCCCCTGGTTGACGCCCTCAGCGCGCGGCACGACCTGACGGAGGTGAGGCTCTATCATCTGCACACGGCCGGCGCGGCGCCGTTCGCCGAGGTGGGTCGCGAAAATGAGTTTCGGTCGGTCTCACTGTTTGTCGGCGCCCCCCTCCGCCGGCCCATCGCGGAGGGCCGCGCGGATTTCATTCCGATCTTCCTCTCCGATATCCCCGGGCTGTTCACGAGCGGGTCGGTGTGCCTCGATGCGGCCTTGATCCAGGTTTCGCCGCCCGACGCGCACGGCTTCTGCTCGCTCGGAACCTCGTGCGACGCGGCGAAGGCCGCGGCCGACACGGCCCGCGTGGTCATCGCCGAGATCAACGCCCAGATGCCGCGCACCCATGGCATGAACGTGGTGCCGCTGAGCCGCATCCACGCCTTCACTGTTTCTGACCGGCCGCTCGTGGAGCATCGCGGCGCGCCGGAGACACCGGTTGAGGCGAGGATTGGTGAACTGATCGCCAATCTCGTGGAGGACGGCTCGACCCTGCAGATGGGCATCGGCGGCATCCCGGACGCGGTGCTGGCGCGGCTCCACGGCAAGCACGATTTAGGCGTCCACTCCGAGATGTTTTCCGACGGCGTGGTCGACCTGGTGCAATCGGGCGCGGTCACCAACCGGCTCAAGGTCGTCGGTCAGGACCGCATCATCACGAGCTTCGTCAACGGCACGCGCCGGCTGTTCGACTTCGTGCACGACAACCCGCAGGTGGCCTTTTATCCGTGCGACTGGACCAACGACACGTCGGTGATCCGGCGGAACCCGAAGGTGGTGGCCATCAATTCCGCGATCCAGATCGACCTGAGCGGGCAGGTTTGCGCCGACTCAATCGGGCATGAGATTTACTCGGGGATCGGTGGCCAGATGGATTTCATGCGCGGCGCCGCGCTGTCGGTGGGCGGCAAGCCGATCATCGCCCTGCCGTCGCGGGCGGCGCGGGGCGGCGTGTCGCGCATCGTCATGCAGCTCAATGCGGGCGCCGGCGTGGTGACGACGCGCGGCCACGTGCACTGGGTGGTGACGGAATACGGGGCCGTGAACCTTCACGGCAAGAGCCTGCGCGAACGCGGCGACGCGCTGATCTCGATCGCGCATCCCGATTTCCGCGCCGGCTTGAGGCGCGAGCTGGCGCAGATCCGGCATTTTGTGCCGGCCGGCGGGGCCAGCTGAGACCCATCGGGCGGCGCGCCCCGGCGGGATGAGAAGCTTTCGTCGTCATGGGCGGAGAGGGAGTCCGGGAAAAGACCTCACAATGCCCGTCCGGAATGCCACGGCAACGTTCCGAATGTTACATTTTTTCCAGCCGATGTGGGGACTTAGATCGCAGCGTGCTCAGACCACGATCGCACTAGCGACCAAGTAACTGAAAATCAGTTGTTTCGCCAGTTGGGCGAGAGTCCACTGTCTGGCCTGCCGCGGGTCGCGTTGGCTGGCAGGCGTCGGACATTTCTAATGCGGACGTGCCGAAAAGATGGACCCCATGCGCCAAAGTGTTGTCCCACCGCGGATTCGCACGACCCCCCTTAGCTTCTAAAGCGGTGCCATTTGGACCCCCCACATTGGCAGGAATCCAGCATGGGCAGCTGGCGCATGACTCGGAACAGAAATCGTTGGAGAATGATTGTCCCCTCTTCCGGCGATTCCGCAATCCCTTGGCCTCACGATTGGGTACGGGCGCGACCGCGCGGGTCGTCAAAAAGATGTTTGGAATACCCCTGGAAAGGGGGGACTTGGAAAAAGTTATCAATAAACTCTAACTCGAAGATTTTCCCTTGCTGTGGGCGCGGAAAACTTCGCACATCACATGTTCCCGCAGCAGCGCGCCGGCAAAAACCCGACGCTTAGTTCCAAAAACAAAATACATTTTATCCATGATCGCCTCCCCCGTCACCTCCCGCCGATTGGCGTGCCGTAAATTGGCGTTGCTGAAGCAGGTCGGGCTATTCGGGGCTGATACGAAGGGAGCAATCATTCGCCGGGCCTATACCGCGCGGGATCTTCAGCAGGCGTATCGGCTGGTCCACGACGTTTTTCTCGACACAGGGTATATGAAACCGGAGCCCTCTGGCATCCGGTTGCGGATGTACGAAACCCTCTCGGAAACGGCCACCTTTATCGCGGAGAAGAACGGTACGGTGGTGGGCGTCCTGAGCGTCGTGGGCGATTCCCCGGAGCTGGGCCTGCCCTCCGATGCGGCTTTCAAGCCCGAGCTGGACGCGATGCGGCGCAGCAGCGCGCGGCTCTGTGAACTCACCAATCAGGCGGTGGCGGAAGACTACCGCAAATCGGCCGTGGCGACGGAACTGATGCGCTGTGCCATCGCTCACGGCATGACGGCCGGATATGACGAAAGCGTCGCCACCGTGAGTCCCGGGCATAATGGCTTCTACGAAATGGTGGGCTTTCGTGGGCTGGGTTCGCAACGCAGCTATTCGAAGAAACTCCACGATCCGGTCGTGGCCTTGACGATGGATCTCGACCGCTATCGTCGACCCGTGGACGGGTTGGGCGAAACCGGGAGTTTTCTTAACCACTTTGGTAGAGACGATAATCCCTTCCTCGCTCACGTCGCCGGTTGGACGCAGCAGGCGCGTTCCCATTTTCGCACAGCGGAATTGCTACAGGAGCTGTTTGTGAAGGAGCGGAACTTTCTCGCGGAATGCTCGCCGGACGAACTGGAGATTTTGGAGCAACGCTGGGGCGAGGAGACGTTTTTCGCCGTCGCGACGGCATCAGCTTCGCTCCTGGACCCAGAGCTTCCCGCCGAGCCCAATTCGCCGCTGGAATATTCGACCGGACAGACATATTCGGCTTGCGAAGTGGAATCTGATTTTGTGCTCGAGGCCGCGTTTGCTTAAGCGTCGCGGAATACGCTGACACTTTCCCTTATGCAGGGCGTGTGTCTCGGCGAGGCGGGGCCGGCTAAAAAGGAAACGAGAGCGACATCGTGACCTAGTTTCCCAGGTACGAGAACTTTCTTTCGTAGTCCAAGGACATGCCATCAACGAAATGCTCATACCGTTCGCACGTGACGTCGATGGGCGCGCGGACGTAGTGGGCGATGGCGGCGCGGAATCTTGGCGCCAATGCGGGATCGGGCTTGATCCCCGGCGACAGCTGGATGCGGACGCGAGCCCGCTCCGGGCCTGAAACCAGCCGAAAGTTGGCGGTGGTGAGGGCGGCCAACGTCACGTCGTGATAAAGCCCTTCTTTGACCGACTCGGGATAGACGGGGAGTGCGCCCGCCAAGGCGTGGCTACCGCGGCCCTGAATCGCCACAATTGGGACGGTTTGCAATAAATCCCATGAAATCCCGGCGGCGTCGAGGGCAGGGCGGAGTTCAGGGGGCACGCGAATGAATCGTCCGTGATCACCCGTGGCGTAACGGATTAATGGCAGGCGCAGACCGGGATCCAAGGTGGTCAAGATCAACCTCCCCACGGAATCGAATTCGACGAAAATCCGGCGCGGATCATAGGTGAATAAACACGGCACCCAGTCCGAAACTCCGAGCACTGCCTCCCGGTAACCTCGATTCTCATGCAGCAAACGTCGCAACGTTATCAAGGCGGTGGCGGGTGGGGCTTCAAAAAACAGATTCAGGCCGATCTCGGCGATCCCCATCGAGGAAACGATTGTCCCCTTGGGGGGATTTCGGAGCGTGATCCCGAGGAGTTGCTCAAGATACTTGCGCCCATTCTCCGCTAACGGCTCTTCGCCGACGATGACGTGCACCAGCAGCCCCTTCCAGTCCACTCCGGTGTCCACGCCGAATTCCAGCACGCGTTTGATAAACGCGGTCTCCCCGACCAGGATGATCTGCGCATAATGATGGCCAAACGCCCGTACCAGACCAACGACCATGTCGGGACGCACGCTGGTTTCGGCCAGCGTACATGCCTGGGTTGAGACCTTGACCCCCATGGGCAGGCAATTGATCAGCAACGTGGGTTGCGACCGGACCTTATATAACTCGTCCAGCAACTGATCCGTCCACTCCGCCACCGACGCCCCCCCTCGCTCGGTCAGGCCGAACGCGAAGATTCCCGAATGCCCCGAACTGGTCAGCACCGAAGCCAACGGTCCCAGCTCTCCATCCAGGCAAAGCTGTGCAATCTCAAAGCGCTGGAACGTTGCACTTTTTTCCATGATCGGAACCTGTGCGAAATGCCGCACCTGCGTGATTTGCGAGGCTTGGACGCCCGCTTCCTTCAGCAGCGTCCGGTACGCGGGCACCCGCTGCGCGGCCCGCTGGAAGGACTCCAACGCCAAATTTGCTCCATCAACCATCATCAAGGAACGCCGAGCTTGGCGCATTGCCGATGATAACGAAGCAAAATTGCGCAAAAAAACGCGGGACCCGGGTGGGTTCCGCGTTAGCCCGGATATTTCATGAACGCAGTTTTGTCGGGGCTGGTTGATCGCGCAGATGATT
>OCZT010001400.1_pt1 | contig 24988 bp, 29 predicted proteins | sample 1539031 | NCBI WGS metagenome assembly OCZT01 (sample SAMEA3539308, study PRJEB22396) | soil metagenome | biome: tundra; feature: field; material: soil | place: USA | collected 2010-05 | depth 0.15 m | reverse complement strand
GGCTCTACTGCCCGTGGCGGTCGCGCAGCCGCCGCGGCCGCCTTCGCCCCGAGGTCCGCGAGCTGATCGCCACCATGTCGCGCGACAACGCACTCTGGGGGACCGAGCGGATCCGCGGAGAGCTCCTGAAGCTGGGCATCGTCGTGAGCAACCGCTCGATTCGGCGCTACCGCTGGCGAGGGACCGACCGGCGGTCCAGTGGCCAGCACTGGCGCACTTTCCTGACTAACCGGCTCCACGGCATCTGGGCAGCCGACCTCTTCGTGGTCCAAACGATCGGGTTCAAGACGCTGTACGTCCTCTTCTTCATCCGGCACGGGCGCAGAGAGCTGGTGCACGTCAATGTGACCGCAAGTCCGACCGCCGCCTGGATCTGGCGGCAACTCCTGGAGGCGACGCCCTGGGGCCACCAGCCCACACATCTCATACACGATCGCGATGCCGTCTACGGGCGCGACATTGAGGCGCGGCTCGCCAAGCTCGGCATCGTCGGCGTGCGAACACCGTTCCGAAGCCCCCTGGCGAACGCTATCGGCGAGCGGGTCGTCAGAACCTTTCGCGCCGAGTGTCTCGACCACATCATCGTCATCAACGAGCGGCACCTGCGCGCGGTGCTCAGGGATTTCATCAGCTACTACAACCACGACCGCCCGCACAGGACTCTGGCACTCGAGGCGCCGGTTCCACGCTCCGTCCTCAACGCAGGAAGAGTCGTTTCAAGACCGATTCTCGGTGGGCTCCACCATGCCTATTCCCGAGCGGCATGAACTCGGATTTCATTTTGCCGCCCTACAGGTTGTGCTGGCACGGATGGCCCAACACGGGGAGTCGGCAAGTATCGAGCAACTGCACAGGGCGATGCGGTTGCCCAACAGCGCGCTCCAGCCCCGGATCTCTGGCCTGATCTCTAAGGGCTTGATCTATCGACCGTCTCGCGGCTACGTCGCATACACCGCGCCCATGTTCGGCGCCTACATGAGGCGGCGGGCGGGATGATACGTTTCAGGCCGTATTAAGTCGTATCAACCGGGGCTTCGCAATCTGAGGCGACCCTTACCGGACGCGCCGATCCAGTCGCCTCGCAATCAAGCTAAACAGCCCCAGCATCTCAATAGCTTCGTCCGGTCCCGCTACCGTGTCCAGTTCGTGTCCCTCAGGGTTCCGCAACCCGATCATCGCCCCCTGAGCCATGAAGCGGAAGCCGCGCTGAACATCGGCGCCGGTCGTCGTCGTTAGGTCAGCTAGTGGCAGCAGCTGCTCCTTCTCGCTGAACGCGTGACCCATTAACTGCTCTCCGTCCTCTCGGAGGCCGGTCAACTCCCGCACCATCTGGTTGAGGGCCTTGGCTGCCCGGAACACCGCCTCCGAGTAGTGGCCGCCATCGAATAACGGCGCGGCTGCGTCGGCGATGACGGGGTGCAGATGCCCCATTGGTCTCGCCATGACGTCCACCGCGTCGGGATCCCGGCCCGGCGGCTCCGCAAATAGCGGAAGCCGTTCATGGATTGACCTGAGGGCGTTGATGCGCGGGGCGAGGCCCTTCCGGTAATGGTCGATCTTCTCGGGAAGTGAAGAATAGGTAGACAAGATTCTGCTGCCTCCGCGAGAAGCAGATCGGTAGTCAGCCACCAAGGCGTCATCCTCGGCGAGCGTGCTGAGCAGCTCTTCGTTGAAGTCGATCCAACGACGCACGTCCTCGCGAGCCTCGCGCAGCTCCTTCTCCGTCGGGATGGCCCGAGTCTGAAGATCGACCCCCAAAGTGATTCGCTCGTCCAAACGAGTCTCGACCTCGGAGCGGGGCTGGAGTAAGCGTTTGGCCACGGGGAAACAAGCCTACTGGTACCGCATGCCCCGGGGGTGGCGCCAGATCCCGACCGGAGCCCTCGCCTACGAACCCGAGGACGAACGAACTCGCTAATTCAGATTGGCGTAGTCGGTCCGCGTCACGACGCAACCTCAGAACTTGTAAACAGTAGGCTGGATCGCGTCGATCGCAGGTTTGGCTCCATCAGCTTGCACGCGGATGAAGACACTTGGCTCTGTGTCGGCGACAGGTAGCCAAGAGGCGGAGAACGGGAGTTCAGTGCTCAATCGCGAGGCGCCTGGGTGTACACCCCAGTCGAGTCCCCCGTCCCATAGAAGGCTCATCCAACTGTCGTTCGGCTTTTTCTCGAGTACCGCCCACCGCGGATCTGACACGGAGGGCACGCCCACGGGGCCCCGCAGCTCCACCAAGGCAACCACATTCCGTGCCGTTGCGTCGCCGCTGTTGTGAACGTTGATCTGAATCGTGAACGGCTGAAGCAGCGATGCGCCTGCACCGGCTTCCTTCGGGGGCGATGCGCTACCAGGATACTTAGCCTTTATAAAAGCGTTGTCTACCGGCGCACCCCCTGCGTTGTGCTGCGACCGGAGCATTGCATTCGCAGAGAGAACCGGATTCCGCAGTGACTGACCTAACGCGATGAGGGCGAGCCCAGCAGCCCCCGCAGCAAGCAGAAAAGTTCCGGCCGCGACTGTCACAGTAAGGCCGCCGAGCCGATCCCCCGCCGTGTCGAACTTGGCGACCCATCCAACGAAAGCAACCGCAACGGTCGTTCCGGCGATCACCAGACCGAGTACGAAGAGCGACCATTTGAAGGTCGGCCGTGCAAACGCCCGTCCCATCACTTCCTTCACGGCAGATCGCATCATACGGTCTGCGCGCCTCCCGAGGACATCCAAGGACAATGAGGGACAAAGGGCCGCCACGCCCGGCTCAGACCTCAACAATATGACAATTGCTAGGCGTGGCCACTGCCACATGTCGACTCTTGTGCCTGATCGATCCCAGGTGGCCGGCGGCGCATGTCGATCGGCGCGACTGCCTACCTCCCGAGTTCAGTTCGGTCAAGATAGGCTCCCTACGAGACCTCCCTTGCTGGTACAACCATCTGAGACGAAGAGGAGCAACGGCACATGAGTTCTTCAAGCGGGGGCCTGCGCCCCAATCGCCGCAGGTCGCAGCTGAGGGTTGACTACTCGAGACTTAGAGAGACTCCGATCTCGCACCCTGTGACGAGATACCTCGATGAAGATCAATGGGTCCAATCCAATCTACTGCTGGATAAGGGCGTCAGCCTCGATGCAGTCGCCCGAGAGCTTAGGATCAGTCCGGCTGTTGCCGAGTTGGTCGTGAATCCGCGTCGCTGTCTTGAGATTCACGATGGTGACACCGAGGCTCTTGCGAAGTGCCTCGCGGGGCAAGACAGCTAGTGTCCGGAGGTCATCGAGGTTGAGCACGACCGTCCAGGCGCGAAAGCGCTCGTTCGTGCGCCGGCTTCTGGCGGCTACCAAGTTCGCTCTGATACCAGGTCTACTGGCGGTCGCCTCTGCGGCCATTTTGACGGCACTTTTTTCGAACCTCAAGCTGAGCCTGAAGTCCGACGTGAATATCAACGTGCTCTTGCCGCTAAAGGCCGGGCTGATCGGCGTTGTAGCTGCTGCTCTTCTAGCCTTCTGGGGATTCTTCTGGACAGAGGTGGTTGCCCAGAACACGGAGCTCAACGACTTGCCTGCGATCGTTCGGAGCTACCGCCAGTCCTTCGCCTACTTCGTGCCGGCCCTGATGCTGCTGTTCGCTTCGACCGGAGCCGATTTCTACCTGCTCTTTGCCTCGAGTGGAAGAGATCAAGCTACCGCCTTTTCGTTCGCGACCTTGGCTGCCGCATTAGTCATGATCCTCGTTTTCGTGGTGTTGTTTTCTTCCCGGACCCTCGTTGAGATGAACGAGTTACTGCAAGCTGGAGAGGTAAAGTTGCCGCCTGCTCACGCGACCGAGCACGAACACGAAGGTCATTGAGTCGATCGTATCCAACTGCGGCGGCCATGTCTGGTGCCGAGAGGAGTGCGGTCGATCACGCTGATGGTGACTGTCACCTGACTGTCAACTACTGACCCTCTAGTGCCCGAAGCATCGCCTCATAGGCGTCACTCGGAGTCAGGTGGGCGTAGACGTTTTGGATCATTGCCAGCGAGCTGTGGCCCATGATCTGGTGTAGGGCGGCAAAATGAAATCCGAGTTCATCCCGCTCGGGAATAGGCATGGTGGAGCCCACCGAGAATCGGTCTTGAAACGACTCTTCCTGCGTTGAGGACGGAGCGTCGAACCGGCTGAAGGGGGGCAAAAACCGATCCGAGTTCAACAAGCCCTGCCATAGACGTGGTGCAAGCCTCCCAGCACCGGTCGCTTGGTGACGGGTCCATCGCGCACTGAGAGTCGCGGCTGGGGGCTTTGGAGGCCGAGGCTTCGATGGGGACGGTCGAGGTTGTAATACTGGGCGTACTCCACGAGCACCGAGCGGAGGTGTCGCTCGTTGATGACAATCACGTGATCGAGGCTGAAGGGGGGGCAAAACACGATCCAAGTTCATGCCGCGCGCGCATACACGAGGGCAGCCTGAGATGCGGATGGCTTATTGCCCCCCTTCAGGTGCAGGGCGGCGTGGATCGCGTGCGGCTGGTACACGCGGCGTTCCGCGGCTTTGGAGGGAAAGAGGTTCCTTCGGAAGGCTACGAGAATCCTAATTGGGTACCGTGCCGCCTGGCCAATTCAGCGCTCAACTACATCCAGCTAGAACAGGCTCTAGGCCGTCCACCCACGTTCAAAGAGTTTGGCCGCTCCACGATAGAGTGGGCCGCGCGCCAGACGAAGTCTGATCCTGATCAGGCGTGGACTTGGTATACGCAGGTGATCGCCTGGGCGGTTGCTAACCAGTAGGTCTTCTCGATCCGCGGCGGCAGGTGGCAATCCCTCCCGGCGGCTTAGGAGATGCTGAAGGATGACGGGCGAGCTCCCGCGTTGAGTTCTGGAAAGGGTTGGTTGAAGGCGGGGTGCTTCATCGGGCTAGCTCCTCTGGCTATGCTAGCTGTGTGCGCCCCAATTCGATGAAGGGCTGGTGGCGCGGGACGTAGGGAGGTTGCCGTGTCAGTGGTCCGGAAGCGTCGGCCTGAAGAGTTCTTAGCGGACGTCCTGGCCAAGGTCGCTGAGCTGGAGGACTCAGACCGCGAGCGCATCCTCAAAGCGGCCGACCAGCCGGGGCGTGTCGAAGCGCTTGAAGCCTCCTTTCGCCACGCTGTAAAAGATGCGTGAGCGGATCACCCGCCTTGCTGCCTCTGCGTTCCGGGGAGTGCCTGGAAGCTACGAGGTCGTGCTCGACCGAGGCCAGAGCCTGGTCGTCCTGGGTGAGAACGGCACGGGCAAGAGCACACTGGCCGACATCATCGAGTACTTCCTCACCGGCAACATTGACTTCTTGCGCAAAGAAGGACGGGGTCACGCAATTCGGCATGTGGGCGCGGATTCCGGTCTCAAGACTGAGGTCGTTCTCGAGACCAACGGCGCCTTGGGTGGCCGCCTAGAGTTTCCAGCCCAGCGCGGCGGCAGTCAATCCAAGAGCACCGAGGCCGAGACATTTCTTTTACGCGGCCGGACTCTGGCCGAGTTCATCGAGAAGTCCAAGGGAGAGAAGTGGTCTGCTCTGAGCCGAATCCTCGGGTTGGAGGAGGTCGACAACCTCAGACTAAACCTTCAGACCGCGGCCAACAATCTCGACAATGCGGCAGAAAGGGCGGTGGCCGACGCGCGATCAGCCACGCGAGAATTGGAAAGGCAATCGATTACCGCCACGCGCATCGGGGTTCTCTCCGCCGTCAAGGGATTATGTGGGGCGGCAGGACTGCCCGAGCCGGCGACACTTGACGATGTGCTGACACCCGCGTGGTCCGCGACGATAGGGTCTCAGCCGTCGTTGACTGACGAACTCGCCCGGAGTGCCTTGGTGGCGGACCTTGCGGTGCTGCCGAGGTACGAAGCCGATGTTGACCGGTTGCGGACATGGAACGAGTTCGTCGCTAGCGCAGTCACTGTTGACGAGGCCAGGGTTAGGCTGCTTACCGTCGGCCAAACTCTTCTAGACCGCCAAGGGCCGGTGGACATATGTCCTATGTGCGGTCAGCGAGTGGACGATGCCGTGCTGCGGAAGCTCATTGTTGATACGTTGTCGAACCTTCGAGAGGCCGCTGACGACTTGGCGACGGCAGAGGGAATCGGCAAGGCAGTAGGTGCGGAGTTCAACTCCTGCTTCGCCAAGTACAGTGACCTGGTCAGGCGCGCTACTCAGCTCAAAGTAGAGATGCCAGCGCTGCCCGCTTCGCTCGCGAATACATTGAGCGCGCTGGTAGCCAATCGATCCGCAATTGACGCGGTGGGTCTGCAGAGCTTTGCCAGCGAACTCGACCGATGGCGCGAGGCCGCCGCGCCCATCCTCGCCGCCACGGCGCCCGCAGCTGGCGACGCACGCCAGAACCCCCTCTTCCGACTAGGCGTTTTGGTCGAGCTCGCGCGGAAATGGTCGGAGGCTGCCGGACAGGAAGAGGAGTCCAGGAGTGCAGCCGCATTGGCGCACAAGGTGTTCACCCGGTATCAAGACGAGCAGCGAGATTACTTTGGCGGAGTCCTACAGCAGATCTCCGAGCGTGCTGCTCACATCTACGCGAGACTTCATCCGGCGGAAGGCCTCGGTTCGATCATCGTCGAGCCGATGAGCCAGAAGGGCGTCGAACTTGTCGTCGACTTCCATGGCACGCGGCAGAAGCCGCCCCATGGTGTGCTGAGCGAATCCCACTTGAACTCGCTTGCAATCGCCCTGTTCCTATCGATGGCGGAGACGTTCAACGAGAGGGTCGGCTTCCTGGTACTGGATGATGTCGTCAACAGCTTCGACATTCCACATCGCGGACAGCTGGCCGAGCTCTTGGCCTCCGAGTACAAGGAGTGGCAGTTGCTCGTATTGACCCACGATGAACAGTTCTACCGACGCCTAACCCGGCTGGCCCCTGACTGGTCGCGTCTGGAGTTCACCTCCTGGAGCTACGAGGAGGGCCCGCGGAGCGCGATGTACCAGACCGCCGACATGGTTGCTGCGGCTCGCAGTGCGCTGGGCAGCCACGATCGGGTGGCTGCCGCGACCAAAGGCCGTCGAGCTGTCGAGGAGTTCTTGCAAGAAGCATGCGAAGGCATTCGGGCACCGCTGGTGTTCCGCCGGGGTGCCGACAACGATCGTCGTGAGATCGGCGAAGTCACCACTGGCCTGCGGCATAAGCTGCGTGACCACAAACCAAGCTACGAGACCCTGAAACCGCTTATCACCGCGATCGAAGCCGATGTGGACGCCGCGTTGAATGTTGAAGCCCACGCCAGTCAGGGCAGAGCTGCGGAAGCTGAAGTATCAGCAGCCCTAGATCATTTAGCCGAGCTGATCGACTACTTCACATGTCCGGACTGCCACACTCGCGTATGGCACCGGGGCAACGAAGAGGTGTGCAGCTGTCGATGCCGACAGCGGACATATCCCCCTTTCGCGAGTCCACCGCTGCCACGTTCGTGACAGCGTGGTCGCCAGGGCCCGAGGGCCATCGCGCCCGTGACCTACCCACGGCTGGGATACTGACCTGGATGGTTTAGCGCCTGCCGGAATCGGGTACTACCAGCTGACAGGGCTCATGGGAGCCCGATGCGAGGGGTGATGCAGTGGGAATGACTTTCGAGGAGCTCGATGCAGTCACAAGGGGCTGTATGCTGCGCGAGTTCGACGCCGAAGAGGCAGGACCCCGGCCGTATCGAGGCAAAGGTCTGTCGCCTGCTGGAGTCGCGGCGGTTCCGGGGCTGATACGGGATGCACTGACATCGGGAACCGAAGAGACTCTGATCGCAGCCCTAGCGCACCCAGACTTCTGGAATCTAACGGAAGCGTATGTCCGAAACGGCGTAACCAGGGAGCGTGGCGTAAACGCGCGCCAAGCGGCCGAGCGTCTCGGGCTGACAGAATTCAACGCTTGGTACGTTCGAGGTCTCTGCCGCCGCCTACTCGACGAGGGGGTAGGTGAGTGCCAGGCTTATCGGGGAGCTCAACCAAAATGGGAGCCCGGGGAGTGCCAGGAGCATGACGGCCAGGTGTACCCCGTAGCCGTCATACACCGCGGGCACCGGGCCCGCTACTGGCCTGAGCCAGGCGATCCTACGGCCACGAGCATCCCGTTCGGACCGGGCTGCCACCATACCATCCGCCGTTGCGCGTAGTCGACAGCGACACCCTGAGACCGGCTGTTCATCCGGACTATTTGCTGAGCAGCCTTCGATGAAGGCGAAGAGCATGTCCTGGCCGAGAGCCGCGCTGTTCGTTACGACCGTCGGGATTTCAACCAAGGGATGACCAGCCTGCGGTTTGGGCCAACTCCGTAAGCCGTTCCCGCGTCTCGACAAGGTTCGAACAAGCCCACGTGTGGTGCTCCATAGGTCGTTATTCGAACTTGGTGGTACTGGCTCCATCCAGCCGAGGAGCTCGGCCTTTGCCGGTTCGTTCTCATGAGGTCGCTGAGAGGGCTTAGCCGCAAGGCAAGGCGTTCGACGGAGTGGCCCTGCAAGGGCTGTCGACGGCGAAGCGGAACGCTTCTGCGGAGTTGATCGGCGGTTCGCAATATCGCGATGCGAGCGCCGTCGGCAGGTGAAAAGAGATCGCCCGAACTAGCACTCATGCGCGGCCGCTAGTGGCCAAGTACTAGAGCGAGGTCGCCAGCTTCTACGTGCTGGTGAAGCGCTGGTTTGCACGCGTCGCAGCAAAAGGATGCTTTTGCGCGTCGAAGGCGCCGAGCGAAAAAACGGTCCAGAATCCTAAGAGCCAGAGACGGCGGGGGGGGCACATCCGTCCCCTGCATGGCATCGAGCAACTCCTGCCGAAAGCAATTGGAGCTGGCGCGGCCCTTGCGGCGCGATCTCGGCTGCCGCGGCGCCCGAGGATCAATCAGCGCCCGTAGACTCGCTATTTCCGCGTTGCGTTCGAGCCTGATGCCAGCCGCATCCTCAGCCGAGAGGTCACGGCGGCCCTCCACAGTGAGGCCGGCCATGTAGGTGAGGAGGTCCACGTCCCGGCCCCCTGGGTCTACGAAGACCACCGCCAGAGCTGGCCGCCCGTCCCGACCCGCGCGACCGAGTTCTTGAAGGTAGTCCTCAATCGATGGCGACTGGGACCAATGGATCACCAGCCGGACGTCCGGTACATCCAGGCCCATGCCGAAGGCACTCGTGCAGATCACCGCGTGAATACTTGGCTCGAGCTGACCTAGGTACTGGCCGAGCAGGTTGGCGCGGTCGTTTGCCTTGAGCTTGCCGTGATAGAAGGGGACGTCGAGGCCGAGTGCCGCAAGGTCGGTGTGCAGCTTGTCGCCCTGTTTGACCGTGGGAACAAAGATCATGGCCCGACCAGGTGGGAGGTTGCGCAGGAGTTGCGCTGTAATCGCGACGCGGTCCGGGCTGAAGTCATCAGGATCTGACCCCTGTCGGTACCGGCTAGCTCTCTGGGGGCCAGTCAATGGGGCGACGATGCGAGCAAGGCTGATGTTGGGGCGGTCGACATCGGCGACGTAGGTCTTGGCTGCCACGTCCATACCTAGGCTTTGGCGGATTTGATCACGTGCGATCGGGCCGGCAGTTGCGGTGAACGCTAGAACAGGAGGCTGACCCAGGTCCTGGCGGATCGCTCCGATACGCCCGTAGTTGGGCCGGAAATCGCGACCCCACCGGTTGACGCAGTGAGCCTCATCGACGACCAGGAAAGCGGGTCTAGTACGGCTGACCCGCCTGACTTCCTCTGGCCTCACCATGCTGGCGTCGAAACGCTCGGGAGTGCAATAGAAGAACTTCAACTCCTTGTTCTCCAGTAGCTGGTACCGAAGCCGCTTCTCATCCGGACCCAGGTCCCCGTTGAGAAACGTTGAGGGGATCCTTAGCGAGTGCAACTCCTGGCTCTGTTGTGACATCAGCGCCTTTAGAGGAGAAAGCACGAAAGCTGTGCCCGGGGTCAGCATGGCGGGGATCTGGAAGCACATGGTCTTGCCCGAACCCGTGGGTCGCACCACGAGAACGGATTCTCCACGCATTGCGGCCAAGATAGGCTGGAGTTGACCCTCGCGGAGCTCGCTCTTGCCGAGGATGTTCAAGACGGCTTCCAGCCCGGAGAGCTGTTCTGGGATCTCGTGGTTGCGGTCGACCAACCGTGCGACGCTCAAAGCCCATCGGCGTATGGTCCGCCGAGCGAGCGAGACTTGCAGGTTCGGATGCTTGCCTGCGTGGCATCCGTCGCAGAGGGTCTGCAGGTTGGCTAGCTCATCTGGACCTCCGGCCGACCGCGGTATCCGATGGTGCACATCCAACTCGGGCGGGCCGGGGGCCCCACAACGTTGGCAGCGGTTGCCATCTCTGGCCAAGGCCTGCCTGCGCAGGACATCCCAACCCTCGAACGGCGCTAGCTCCCTCTTCGGCCCGGCGGCCTCACTCGCGGACATTCCGTCACGGTACACCTCGACATCACCCCAAGGAATCGAGTTGGGCGCCCGGAGGACTAGGACCCGTCTTCGGGACTCTGTCCAAGAGCGTGATAGAGCAGGCCGTAATACAGCCGGTACTGTAAGTCCACGCCTTCCGGCGCTCCTTCTTTGCGCTCCTGCCCACGAGTGAAATACTCACGAAGGTGGTCCATGGCCCGCTGACTCTCCTTTGTCTCGCCGCAGGCGCAGCTGAGGGGCAGTGGTCAACGAGACTTGGAAGCCTCGAATCGGGGATTGGTTACAGATGTCGGCCGATACCGACATTCGAGGCACCGTCCGCAGGCCCAGGAGCGCTGCGTCCTGACGGGCCCTTCCATCAATGGTTGCTGGCTCCTTCGCGCCGCCGATTCAGGTGAGCCAACCCCAGAGAAGTCCTCTGGTGTTGGCGTCCACGGACGTGGCCAGGCCGGGGCGCCTTCTCCATCACATCCGCATTCCGCTGATCATCCAGCGGCACCTTATCCCACGCATGCCCGCCTCGGGAAAAGGCCCCACAGTCCGCAGCTGGGCGTGACGGCGTCCTTGAGGTTGACGCGGAACTCCTGCGTGGGTTTGAGCAACCACATTGGATCCGTCGGCGGCGATGCCGCCGCCGCGGGCTGCGAACAAAACGCCCCATTCTCTCCAAGTCCTGACCGCCTGTCCGAAGCGTCCGGGCTCCTCAACGCGCCTCAGGTGGGGGAATCAACTGACGCTCGACCGTTAAATGACTTGAAACGATCCGCACCACGGCGGGGCGACCAGTTGATCGGGATTGCGTTCGGCCAAGGCACAAGCTACTCACAAAGCCACGGATACTCAGGACCTACCCCGCCAAGCGAAAACGCTCGAAGCGCTCTTCCAGGAACTCTCGATTCGGATGCTGATCTGGTCGCCGCGGAATCTGGATGGTGCTCCCTGTGACTCCCTGGAGGCCATGGAGGAGCATGGGTCCGTCAACCTCCTCTAGAACATCGCGCCGGACCTCAACGACCAGGTCTGGCCGAATGCCGATGATGTTGGCGTCGAGAGCAGCGTGATGAAGCTTGCACAGTCCGAGCCCGTTCGGAACGACCGGCGCGCTGCGAGGATCTCTGTCGGGCAGGATATGAGCGGCGTCCAGAAGCTCTCCGTGCTTCAGTCGGCAGATCGAGCATGAGTAACGGTAGGCGCGAAGCACTCGCACTCTGAACTTGGCTTGGTGAAGGCGTTGAATGGAGAGTCGAGTTACGTACCGCCGCCGAGCGTCGTCGTCCCCCTCACGCAGCATGAATTCCCGTTGCGGCTGAGGGACCTCGTCCGCGAGCACATGGAACGTGAGCGACGCCGCGTCGTCGCCTACGATGTAAGCAGGGTATCGAGCGAAGTAGAGTCCACGGTCGAGCCCCTCGAAATGAATGAGTGGAATCTGCTTCTCCATCGCCAGACGGAGCCCCACGTTCTCTGGATGGTCGGGGTTCGTTCCCCGATACCGATAGAGAATGTCTCCGTCGGCACTGATGTGGTCCTCGTATGGGCGCGCTCTACCGGTGACCTCGGGCGATGTAGTAATACTGAGTGGAATCGCGGCTATCGCTGCTGGTTTGAAGATACCCTGGGGCCCGACCAGCGGCACACGCTGGCCCTGAAAAGTGAACCCCGCGCTTAGTACCGCCCGAGGTAAGGAATCGCCGAAGATCTGCCGCTGCGCATCAAGGAATGCAAACGCTGCCAGTCGAACGCTGGCTCCCGTATCAAGACTCATAGGGCACACTGGCGTGGCGCCATGGAATGGCCTCGAGCAGCGGTCGCAAACGTTTGAGTGCGGTCATCCGACATAACGGTTGGCATTGTGCCAAGCAAGAAACTCGGCACTCGGGTGTTGAGCAGAGTGCAAAGGTGCTTGAATGCGCGCGCCGCTCATCGCGAGGTAATCATCTCCATTGTCAAAGTCATCGCGAAGCCGTTTGCTCACCACAATTTCTAAGCCAGGAGTAACGGTGAGGTAACCCCGGTCGAATAGCTTGTGAATATCGCTACGAAGCAACATGCCGTTGTCCACTCGGTGTTCACCACCGTCCGCGTAGGGTTTGATGTGCGCTGACTCGAGAACCGGAAGGACCTTTTCACCCGTGACCGCACATCGGCGCCTGTAGGCGTCAACGACAGCCACCTGGAATGAGCCCTGGCCCAGGCGCGGGAGGACAAACATCGGCGATCCATAGCGGGCAGCTCCGGGTTCCCGTAATAGTCGGTCGACCGACTCGATCGGCAGCGGGGAGGCGCCTAGCCTCACCTCAAGCGCGCGCCACATCGTGAGCCCGGGCTCGGTGTCGAGTCGGTAGGTCCGTCCGCGCTGGATGTTCGGCTTCCATTCCGGCGCCTCGATCCAATCGCGTTCGTCGAGAAATAGTGGCTGCTCCAAGACGACGCAACCGATCTCGTAGTCTTCTGGCCCTGATGACGGTGTCCGCCGATACCGCTGCACTCGCGTCCTCATTTCTGCCAGAGACGCCGTCCCGTTCTTGGTCCGGAACGCGTCCCAGGCCAGGCTCACCGGCAGCCTCGAATAATGAGCGAAAAAAGCGCACCCAACGATTAGGTCCCGAGGCCGATGAAGCTTGAAAATGAATGGCTCTCCAGGCCTCAGCGCTGCGAATCCTCCCCCCGGGCTCGGCTGCCAGAAGTTCACCTCGTCGAGGTCCGGGATCGACCGCAGTCGATCGAACCAGTCCCAGTCTGTGAGCCCGACGAATGCCATCGGGTATGGATCCGCGGCTCGCCTGGCATGCCGTGCCGCTCCCGGCGTCGTGGGGCCGTCGATCATCGGTGTGAGCACTGTACCTCAGGCGGCACCGTGCAGAAGGCGGAGCAAGGGGCGTCGTCCGCTGGCGCGATGCAGCTACGGATGTTGGCAGACGAGGATGGCCGGCTCTCCGATGCCCGACAAGCAGTGGGTGTCAGCTATCGGTTAGGCAGCGAGCGCCCTGGTGCCCCGGCAAGCCGGATACCGAGAACAACCCAGGAATCGCGAGCCTGCCCTTTGGCCGCGCCGTGCCTGGCGGACCATCATGTCGGCACCACAGAGCGGGCAGCTGCCTGTCGAGGCACCGCTGGCAGACAACTCACCCCCGAAGAATGGTTGAATGAGCGGCATCAGACCATGGCCATCGACCAGGGTCATCCCGGTCCGTTGGGCAAAAGCCTTCGCATCATCAGAAAAGAACCCGCTGGTGACCAGGATGGAAGCGGAGACGCCGTCCGCGACCGCCACGCCGTGCAGTTCGCGCACCTTCTCGACGCCGACCTTCCCGGCCTTCCACTGCTTGGCCTGCAGGTAGGTCGTCTGGCCGTCCCTCTTGAGGATGTGATCGACGCCGCCGTCGGCTCCTCGCGCGGTCGCGGAGACGTCATATCCCCGGGCGCGATAGGCGGCGGCGAGCATGCGCTCGAAGTCAGACCAGCTGAGCGCGCGAATGCTGTCGATGCTCACCTGTCGGGCCAGAATGCGCCGATCGCCAGCCCGGCTGAACAAACGCCTAACTGCGCCGAAGACACCACTGACGAGAATCGCCCCGGCCAACCACGGCGCCGACATCACTAACAACCTCGAGAGCGTGATGCCCACCATCGACTTGGGCATTAACGCCGGCAGCGCGAATTGCAGCAGCAAGTAAGCTAGGGCCGCTCCAACGGGCGCCGCCCAAAGCGGCAGTTCAGCGAAGACAGCGATGATCTCGACGACTGCTCCGTCGTCCTTGCGCCTGCTCACCGCGCGCCGCCCTTGGACCGGTCCCCTGCTCATAGATTGAGTGAAACAGACCAGCCGTCAGCCCGACAAGCGTTGTCTGTGTCAGGTTCGCGACGGGCCACTCGTCGACGCTCGATATCGACGGCGGATCCCCGTCGCCTCTCACCGGCCCGTGGACATGACCTCAACCGTGGCCCGGTTGACAACAACATGAAAGGAGCAGGTGAGCTGATCCGGGAGGCAGTGACCTCTCTATGGTGCGATGTCAACGTCGGGCTGCACTCTGGCGGGTGGAGGCAGCGGAGCGCCAGGCAGCCGGGGGCGCCAGGTAGCGCCATCCCGAATCAGTGAATAGGCCGAATCCGGCGGGGCTGATCTTCTATGATCCAGACTTCCATGGACCGCAGACGCGCACAGGCGCTCTCCCAACTCGATCAGGCACAGCTGACGCAGCTGAGTCAGATCCTCACCAAGGCTGAAGGTGTCGCGCTCCTTACGCAGGACGTGGGGGATGCGGACCCGCCGCTTGAGGCACGGCGCCAGGCGATCCTTGAGCTCAAAGCGGCCCTCTCAAATAGCGATGACCTGCGTCAGACCGTGCAGGCGGCGCTTCGCCTGCAGTCGCTCGCGTCTCTTCCTCCCGGCCAGAGGCCGAAGGAGTGGGAGGGACCAACGCCGGCTGAGCTGTTCGATCTAACCACGACCTGGGCCCACCTCTATCCGATCAAGTGGTGGCAATTCGAACATCTCGTCGCTGAGACCTTCAAACGGCTCGGCTTTGATGACGTCCAGGTAGCCGAGAGCGATCTCAGCGGGGATGGCGGGGTGGATATCCACATGAGTTATCAAGGTGCACCGTGCATCGTTCAGTGCAAACACTACGAGGCCGACGAGTACGCGCAGATCGACAGACTGCGTGCGTTTGCTCATGTGGCTGAGCGCGAAAAGGCGACCGGGTACTTCGTCACGTCTGGCAAGGTAGGAGTGACCGCGCGGAAGGCGATGAATCAGGCCGACCCTCAGGTATTCGTTGTCGACGGTGAGTGGCTCTGGAAATGGATAGGTCGCGCCCGCGGTACGAACAAGGAAGAGGTCTTCTTTCCAGGCCGCCAGGCGCCACAGGCGAGTTCAGAGTTCGCAGCCGATCCAAGCAGTCCCGCGCCCAAGCCAGCACCGGACGCCGCAGCTAAGTCCGGCTGCATGTCTGTCATTGCCCTCTGCATGACCGTGGTGTTCGCGCTCATCGTAATGGCTGTACACGTCCTGGCCTAAGTCTTAGGCCGCGAAGCACCGTTTGATTAAGAGTCAACTGCTCTACCAACTGAGCTCAATGGGGACTCAGTCACCGGTCTTGAGCGAGACCGAGCCGGGGCGAAATATAGCCAGCACAAGCAGGAGTACCACGTCGGCCACCTCGTGATTGAGGTGCCAGAGGTCCAGGGCGATCAGGACCATGAGCCCGATGCGCCCAGCCCACAGGGCAACGCTTAGCACCACGGTGCCGACAATCGCGGCCAATGCCAGATAGCTGCGCAGATACCAGGGCGAGACCAACCTCACGGAAGCCACAGCTCGATCACGCGGCCCTGCGCGTGGTGGGCAGACACGACCTGAGTCATTCGAGATCCTCCATCTGCTTGATTTGGATTTCAGTGGCCGGGTGCATCCGGCCTGGCGGCACGCGGCCGGCGTAGTGCACCGCGTCGGGTTCAACCTGGACGATCAGGCGGTCCCAGCCGATCGCGCAGTGCGACCCCTCGGGGTTGCCCGAGAGCTTGGCCAGGAGAGTCAGCAGGTTCCGGTGCGACAGGGTCACGTGGATGGTCCCGTCGTCGGCGATCTCAAGCCTCATTGGTCAACCTCAAGTCGCCTGACGCTCCCCGGGTCGCGCACCGCCCCGGATCGAAGGTCCGTCAGGCATCTAAAAGAGGACCGCCACCGCCAAAGCTCAAAGGCGTTGGTGATCATGGTCTCGACCTCATGCTGGCTGAGGCCGTTGACTCTCGCCAGGCGCTCACGGGCGGCGTCCTGAACGCCCAACACGCCCGCCCACCCATAGTGGGTGGCCAGGAAGCATTCCCGATCCAGCGCCCGGATGCGTATCAGTCGGCGCAACAGGAAGACAGTGCCGCTGGTCATCTCGACAAGCCGCCATGACCACATGGGGTCACAGTCCATCGAGTTCTCAAGCGGCGAGCGGCAGGCCTCGCAGTGCCCATCCGCTTTACCCGCCGCCTCATCGCAGAGTGCGCGCCACCGGTCCCGGCCGAACAGCTCCGCTCGGTTGAATCCCCAGGTTGCTCGTGGGTCCATTTCGATCGGCAGAGGCATGGATCGCCGGCTGACCGACGCCGACCGCAGCTCCGAATCCATCACCGCCTCGCCCGCCGCGGGCCGCCCGGGGACCGCACCACCACGGGCACCCAGTCGGCCTCAAGGGGTTTCTTGACCAGCGCGCACACCAACCCCGAAAGAGCGGCGCCAACGTCGGCGCACCACATGTCCGGACGCAGTCGGACCGGTGCGTTGCCCTGCGGGGTGTGACCGAAGATCTGTGGTACCCGGTTCCTTGGTTTGGCCGTGGCCATCTCGGACGCATCAGCCCAGAAGATCCCACCCGCAAGTGGATCTCGGCCGCCTGACCGGACTGGGCCGACAGCGTCGAACACATCGCGTCCGCTGCGGTCGCGGATGCGCGCCTCGAATGCGGCGCAGAGGTAGGTGGCCAGATCGACGGCTGTCATGCGGAGGCCGGCGGGGACGCGTTGCTGATACAGCGGGTGGAGTCCAGCATGGGTAAGAAGCCAGCCATCGACAGCACTGGCGGCGGTCAGACCGCCTCGGCGGCGGAGCTGCTGGAGCAGTTCGACGACTTCAGTGTCCGGAGGATCGGTCATGCCCTCCCAGCGCCCGGACGGTAGATGAAAGGCGGGGTACAGCTCGTGGTTGCCGCAGAGCACCTCGTCCAGCCAGCCCCGCTCGAGCACCTCCTCGAGCATCCGCCGGTCGGCCAGGTGCTCGTGGTGGCCGCCGTGGATGAGGTCGCCCAGCTGGGCGATGTGAAAGCCGTCGCAGCGCTTGCTGAAGCGGTCGAGAACCCCCAGGTGGGCGAGCAGCGCGCGAAGACCCTGAAGGTCGCCGTGCAGGTCTCCGACAACGATCCGGGTCAGGTAAGGCGGCAGCGTCTCCAGGAACGGCATCACCGGCCGACGGGGGTTGAGAATTGAGCGGTCGGAGACGTGACGCGGCATCAGTAGCCCTCCGGCGGGTCGAATCGACGGGCCCCCGGCCACGCCACCTGCATCGCTATCTCCGCCAAAACTCGATTGATTACGGAATAGATGAAGCGTCCTTTCAACACAGGGGTGTAAGTGCAGTTGATGTGCACCTCCATGGGGACCCCGCGCTTGCCCGGCCACCCAACGGAGTAGGCCACTGTGGTACCGGGTTCCCTCAGATCGCACGGCTCATCGCAGATGAAACAGGTGCCCGGTGTATAGAGAGGTGGCAGCCAGTGGCGCTTGTAGCAGGCGTCCCAATCGTCCCAGTCCTGGGCCAGCCCGTAGTCGAAGGGTGGTTCGGCGATGTGGTCGGGCTTGGTGGTCTCCATGACCGCACCGTATAGATGCCCCGACCCGTTGGGGAAACGAGAATTTCTTGCGCCGCGCGCTAGTTGGAGAGGAGCCGCTCCATGGCATTGGCAGCGGCGAGGCCGGCTAGTTTTGGGCGACGGCAATCATACGCAGTTGTGGTCTGCACGTTAGCGTGCCCAGCCACCTGCTGCACCGAGGCCAGGTCGAGCTCACCGGTCTCAAGCAATGCGGTCAGCGTGGTGCGTCTCAGCGTATGAGCGGTGCAATGGGCGATGCCGGCGGTCCTGGCGCGGCGGGCCAGCACCTGGTTGACCGCCTCACCGCCGAGGCGCTTACGCCCCGCGCCCGGCCCCCGGGAGCGCAAAAACAGCGGCCCCAGGACATCGCCGCGGACGCGGATCCAGTCAAGCAGGGCTGCCCGGGCGGAGGGCGGGAGCCAGACCTCGCGGGCGCGGCCGCCCTTGCCGTGGCGGACCACAACCCGGTCGCCGTCGACGTCCGCGAGCTCAAGCTGCGACGCCTCAGCGCGGCGCACCGCAGTTGACACCATTAATAGGAGCAGCGCCAGGTCTCGGATACCAACGGTGGTGCCGTCCCGGCAGGCGGCGAGCAGGGTGCGGATCTCGGGGGCCGTCAATGCCCGCCTGGGCGCCGCGTCACGGCGCGGCGGGGGCTCCAGGTCCGCCGCGCGCGCGTAGTCCTCGTGGCTCACCAGCTCCAGCCGCCAGCACTGCTTCAGGACACCTCGCAGGGCCGCGAGGTGGCGCTTAGCGGTGCTGGCGGCGTAGCGATCCACGAGCCGGTTGCGCAGAACCGAGGTGTCCTGGTAGCGAAGCTCCTCCCAGGCGACCTCGTCGGGGTCGGCGGAGCCGAGCAGCTCCGCCAGGGTCCGAAGCGAGCTGCGCATGGTGGGGCGGCTCTTTGGGCTGAGGCGGGCAAGGTATGACTGCGCCGGCAGGCGGTCGGGGAGGGGAGGGAGGTTGAGCACGGCCATGGGCTGACCGTATCGGGACTCTCATGGCCCAGGGAAACGGGCTCCGCAAGAACGCCCTGGAATGTCTGTTTACCTCGGTGGCGGCACCGGCTGAAGCCGGGTAACCGGCCGGTCGACCCGGGGCCACACCAACGGACCGAGCAGCTGGGTTACGAGCGCCCACCCGGCGCTCCGCCAGCTCGTGCGAACCATCGAGCACTTTAGCGCGTTAGCGTGATGATGGTCTGTGTCGTGTCCTCCACGGCGTAGGACCATATCGGTATGCCAGACAAAGAGGCCCGCGCCGAGGACACCGATATCGACTCCATAGCCCAAGGGGGCATGGACGAAGGGCGCACCGCGTCGATATCCCATCCACGTGGAGGAGGGCGCACGCCCGGGCAGCGCTACGACGCTCCTGCGTGCGCGGAGAGTGTGGGCAGGTTGTCTCTGGCACGATATAGGGAGGAGCGAGAGGTGATAGTGGTCGCCCGCTCCTTGCAGAATCCCAAAGCCCCAGAGGTCTGGCGACGCGTGCGGGAGCGCGGCAGCACCCTGAGTCTCGGGCAGGTGAGAGCGGTTCTGCGCGAGATCTATGTCAGGACTGAGACCCAGCGTGGCCATGCTCGATCGCGGGCGATTGCCCATTCCATGGCGCCGATGCGCCTCTGGTACCAGGCACCATGAGCGCCATCAACCGGCACGACCTCGAGTGCAGGGACTTCGAGGGGGCCGCGATCGAGGAGGTCGTGGCGAACCTGGCGGGAAGGATCGTCGCCGCCCTCGGCATCGAGTTTGCGGCCTTGCTTTCCACAGCCGTGGCCCTTGCCACCGAGGTCATGGTCACCACCTACCTGGCTGACCACCTGTGCGCGCATCACGGGTGGTCCGTCGGGGAGGCCGCGACCTACCTTTGGCAGGATCCCGACAAGTTGTCGGCTCTGCTGCGGATCTTCCACAAGCCGCCGCCTTCCTGGCGTGACGCGCTAGCCAACAGTGACCTGGAGCGTTCCCTCCTGGCGCTTGTGCCGGCACGGGCCTTCCCGCGCCTCAAGCGGGTCCAGGCCCTCAACGCTTCGCTGGACAGGATCCTGGGGACGGAGTTAATGGCCTATCAGCTGTTCACGGCCAGCAGCGCGCACGACGAATTCATCGAAGAGCTTCGAAGGTCGTGCGCGACTTACGGCTCAACAGGGCGTGCGGTGACGGAACTGGAAGTTCGGGGTGCCCTGTATCTCCGCCTGGGTCGGCCGCCAGAGCTGGCCCTCAGTGCTGACGAGGTCACCACCTCGGCCCACCGCCAGCACATCCGTGACGGCATGGTTTCTGCCCTTGACACCATCTTCGTCGGGGTGCGCGACGTGGCCAAGCCGGTTCCGGTGATGTCGATCTCCGTTGGCTGGCCGGCCATGGTCATCAACTACCTGCCCTCGACCGAGCTGGGAGAGACGGCGGCATGGCTAACCCGCTCAGTGGCCCTGGAGTTGGCCGCGGCGCCGATCATCCTCGCCCACGATCACGCCAAGGCGAATCACAGCCTGACGTTCGGCCTTGTCGCGATGGGCCTGGGCACCCATCTCTATCCGACCTATTTCATCGTCGACAGCCCCATCGAGCAGGCATTCGGGCGCTGGCGCCTGGGGCTCCCCCACAAAGACGTGATCACCCTCGAAGAGCTGCCTGGCGTGCTCGATAAGCTGTGCGACCAGGATCGTGCTCAACTGGGACTCGGCCCCCGCAGGCTGGCGAGGAGGTATTTCGATGCCGCCTGATGCCGTCCCCCCTCCCGGGCCGAAGCTTCTGTTGGCGCCGCTGAGCGAGGCCGCGTCGTGGCTGGCAGGCGTCAGCAATGTTGCCCTGAAGATGGTTCAGGACGGCGTCGTGGACGTCGGCGGGCTCGCCGTCTTGGTGCCGCCGGAATTCGAGGGTCGGATGCTGACCGTCGGCCTTCGGGACCGGGAGCGAAGTGGCGGGTCGGCAGTGCGCGCCAGCGAGGCGGTCGTCTTCACCGTGGAGGTCGGAGTCAGCGATGGCCCTGATGGCGTCCTGCGGCTACACGGCGGGCTTCGCGAAGCGAAAGTAGTGGCCTCCCGGCCGTGCCACCATCGCGAGGGTCGAGTGACCACAGACGGCGGGGACTTGGGGACCTTGATGGACGAGCCGGGGGTGGAGAACGCGGATCCCGTTGTCCCAGCGATTAAGCGGCTGCGGGCCAAGCTCTCCAAGTCCAAGAAGATCCCCGAGCGACTGCCAGGCGACCAAAAGCCGCCCGTGTCAACCATCGGCGGCAATCTCCAGCCTGGTGTGGTTGGAGGCGAGGGGGTGGTCGGGATCGATGGTGATCTGGGGCTTGGTCCCAAGGGCGCCGAAGGGCGTCCCAAGCGGCGGCGCCGCATCGTCAGGAGGGGGCCCGGGTACGAGATCACCAGCCTTGGCGCACACGTCGACCCGGCCACCAAGCCCAGCCTGGCGCCCGTCGCCGACAAGGTTGGGCGCGACCGCAGCAACAAGCCCAACATCCATCTGCTGCCTCAGACCATAGGCAGCGACTGGGAGCCGGCGGCCAGGGCGGAGAGTGACCTGGTAGACCGGCCAAAACCCGCCGAGGTGGTCATCACTGAGCGTGCCGCCTACACAGGCAAGGGATGCATCGGCGGCCTGACCTTCATGAGCCCGCAGTCGGCCAGGGTGGCCAAGAGGATCGCAAGGTGAGCTTCGCCAGCAACAGGGCTGCCTCGGTGCGGCGAACGCGCGCTCAGGTCAGAGAGGAGTACCTCTGCCAGACATGGGTGGAGACCTTCTGGGAAGAGCTGGACGCGAAATGCGCTGCGCTCGGTTGGACCCTATCGACCGCCTGCAGGGCCGCCGGCTTGGACCCGGATTACCTTGGAGCGCTGCGGCGTGATGCGCGAATCCCCACTCCATCCCATTTGAGGCTGATCACCAAGGCGCTCGGCGCCAACTACCCCGGGTGGCTGAATCTGCTCTACACGACCCCAGACGACTGGCCCGATGGCGAGGCCAAGCCTGCAGGAGCCGCAATATCGATGGCGGAGCCGTCTCAGTCGCCAGACCAGCCGAGTGCGGAGCTGTGGCCTGTCGAACAGCTCCGCCTGTGGGGAGCGGATACCGCCGATCCTGCCTCGGTAGGCCCTCCTCAGTCTGGCGCCACGCAGGGGGGGCCGGATTTTCCCGGGCGTGAGACCAATTCGAATTCAGCCAACAGGTTCGCAGTCCCCGGATTGTTCCGGGCTAGTCCTCCGGATGTCGTCGATCCCGATTTGGCGGCCCCTCTTCCGTATGGCGCCATGCAGGCGGGAGCCCGGAATTCCCCAGGTCGCAAGTCCGATTTGAATTCAGCGAGCAGGGGCGAACGCCCCGGATTGCTCCGGGTTAGTCCTCCATGACCCTCTGGAACCGCACGACGCGGTCATTTGATGGTCCGATGCTCCACCGAGCCCTGATCGCGCGCGGATACACGGTAAATGCGTTCGCCGAGGACTCTGGAGTCAAACCCTGGACGCTCTACAACGCCCTGAAAGGTCGGCGCATCCGGGACGAGACGGCGATCAAGATCTTCAGGACGCTTGAGAAGAGGAATCCGATGCCCGTCGTCTACGAAGGGGTGCAGTTCGCCTGACCCGCAGAACCGGATCCGGGTGGCCGCCTCCAGAGGGTCGGCCGGTTCGGATGATAATCAGGTGATGTTGAGCTCGGGACACATGCACACCGCGCTGCCCGTGGAGGACATCGGCCGAGCCCGCGCCTTCTATGCCGACAAGCTGGGCCTGCAGCCCCAGGAGGAGAACCCGGGCGGACTGCTGTATCGGCTGGACGGCGGTGGCGAGTTCCTGCTTTATCCAAGCGGCAACCGGCCAGGTGGCCACACGCAGGCCAACATCAGTGTGGACGACCTGGACGCGCTCGTCGCCGGGCTGAGGTCAAAGGGCGTGTTGTTTGAGGAGTACGACTGGCCGGGGCTGAAAACGGTTGACGGCATCGCGATGACCGGACCACACCGATCGGCGTGGTTCAAAGACAGCGAGGGCAACCTCATCGGCCTGATGCAGACCGGATCGCCAACGGCCGCAACCTAACCGCGGCGCCTTCAAGGGAGTCGAATGGGGCAGCGAGGCCGCCATTCAAGGGCTCTGTCCACATCCCTAAATCCAGAACTGTTGTTCCGCATTGACGCCGACACAGGGGCAGCGCATGATTGGATCAACGGTCTGTCAGAAAGTCGCTCGGGAGAGGAAACGACCCCGAGTCCCTGAGAGGGCTTAGCCGCAAGGCGAGGCGCTTGACGGGGTGGCCCCGCAAGGGGCTGTCGACGGCGAAGCGGAACGCTTGGAGTCAAATCCCGGCACGAAGCTTAGTAACGGCAGACCGCCCTCATTTAGCCCAACCCACGAGGGCGTTGCCCGGGGTTCCCGGTTCACAGCGTGTGGATGCAAAGCGGTACGCGATCAATCCGCAGCCGCCACGCTCGCCTCATGCAAACGGATGAGGCAGCTTTGAAGCTCTAACCTGTTGGCGTGGACCTGACCTGTCCGGAGTGCGGTGCCCATCTGGAGCTCACGCTGCAAGCTGCCACTGTCCGGTCGGCACTTCCGTCCCGAGAGCTGCTCAAGGCCAGTGGGCCCGGGTCGCGCTGATATAACCCCGGACATGAAGTACGTGAACCTAGGACGGACCGGCTTGAAGGTCTCGCGCATCTGCCTCGGTTGCATGACCTTCGGCGACCCCGCGCGCGGCAACCATTCCTGGACCCTCCCGGAAGAGGAAAGCCGGCCGATCATCCAGCGGGCGTTGGAGCTCGGCATCAACTTCCTGGACACCGCCAACGTTTACTCGGACGGCAGCAGCGAGGAGATCGTGGGTCGGGCGCTGCAAGATTTCGGCCAGCGCGAGCAGGTGGTCCTGGCCACCAAAGTCCACGGAAAAATGCGCCCAGGGCCCAACGGTGGCGGGCTGTCGCGCAAGTCGATCATGGCCGAGATCGACGCCAGCCTGAGGCGTCTCGGCACCGACTACGTCGACCTCTACCAGATCCACCGCTGGGACCGGACGACGCCGATCGAGGAGACGCTGGAGGCGCTGCACGACGTTGTCAAAGCCGGCAAAGCGCGTTACATCGGGGCGTCGTCGATGTGGGCGTGGCAGTTCGCCCAGGCCCTGTACTCCGCCGACGCGCACGGGTGGACGCGATTTGTCAGCATGCAGGACCACTACAACCTGCTCCAGCGCGAGGAGGAGCGGGAGATGCTGCCGTTGTGCGCCGACCAGGGCATCGGCGTCATCCCGTGGAGCCCACTGGCGCGGGGGCGGCTGACGCGCGCCTGGGACGAGCAGACGTCTCGGTCGGAGACCGACGAGTTCGGTAAGACCCTGTACCGGCCGGAGGACCGACAGATCGTGGAGCGGGTGGCCGAGGTCGCCGCGGCACGCGGTGTTCCGCGCGCGCAGATCGCCCTGGCATGGGTCCTGCACAATCCGGTCGTGACCGCCCCGATCGTTGGGGCGGGCAAGGTCTCGCATCTGGAGGACGCGGTCGCGGCCGTCGAGCTGCGGCTCGGCGACGACGAGGCGGCGCGACTTGAGGAGCCTTACACGGTTCGCGAACCGGCCGGCTTCTAGCTACTTCCCCCTGAAAAACTCGGGGCTCTGAAGTTGACCCCTACTTCCAATCGAGAACCTGAGGATTTCGGATAAGTCGGCTACGAATTTTTCAGCTGAGGGCGGCAATCCGGTTCAGATTGTTGCTCAGGACGCCATATCCCGCCCAGATCTTGGCGCCGGGATGCTGTACGGCGGCAAAATGCGATCCGAATACCAGCGGGCCCAGATGAGGCCGCCTGGCGCTGGTAGTCTGCCGGATGCTTTGGCTGCTTCTAATCCCTGTAGGGGGGCAAAAGTCCATCCGTATTCGATCGACATCCATCTCGAGACGTGGGGAGGGCTGCTGCTTCGATGTGTTGGAGCATCCGGCGGGGTGGCAACTCGCCGGGGCCTGGCGCTCAGGTGGGTTGGACGGACTTTGGGCGCCCCTTCAGGCGCTCCCCGACGGTCTCGTGGCCTGGAAGAGACGGCGGAACCCCCTGCGCTACCTGGAGGAGGCTCACAGCCGGCATCCGGACCTTGACCCGATCGCTCGGCTCGCAGAGGTGTTGCAGGACTTGGGGCAACTGTCCCGAGCACGGCTCCAACGGAGCTAAGCTGTCAGCTTAGGAGGGTCGATATGGAAGCCAAGGTTGGAGATCGGATCGCGGTGGAGTCGGAGAGGGTCGGCCT
>OCZT010001398.1_pt1 | contig 24989 bp, 22 predicted proteins | sample 1539031 | NCBI WGS metagenome assembly OCZT01 (sample SAMEA3539308, study PRJEB22396) | soil metagenome | biome: tundra; feature: field; material: soil | place: USA | collected 2010-05 | depth 0.15 m | reverse complement strand
CACGGATGATGTTGTCAGAGTCGCCGACCTCATTCGCGCCGCCAAGAAGCCGCTCGTCATCGCTGGCGGCGGTGTGTACTATGCGGACGCTTCCGGCGTCCTCCAGGCACTCGGCGAGAAGACCGGTCTCCCGATTTCCGAAACCTTCGGTGGCAAGGGCGCAGTGCAGATCGCGACGGATTGGCAACTCGGCGGCATCGGCCTCGAAGGCACTCCCGCGACCAACGCGCTTGCGGCGCAGGCCGACCTCATTGTGCACATCGGCACACGCCTGACCGACTTCGCGACCGCGTCGCAGTCATTGTTCGCCAACCCCGACGTGCGTTTCGCGTCGATCAATATCGCCGAGGCGGACGCGATTAAACAGGGAGCCACCGCAATCATCGCAGACGCCCGCCTCGGCATCGAGGCCCTTCTCGTGCAACTCGACGGATACCGCGTCAGCAAGGCCTGGGCCGTCGAAGTCGCGGCGCGTCGAAGCGAATGGCTGTCCGTTCGGGCCAAGGCGCTGGATCCAGATGTTGTTTTCGATACATCGAGCGATCCGACGATCCCCGACACCGACGCCATACTCACTCAGGGTCAGCTCATTGGCCTGCTTCAAGAACACGCTCGCCCCGGTGACACCATCATCGCCGCCGCCGGTGGACCCCCGGGTGACATTCTGAAAGTTTGGGACGCCACGGGCGGCCGCACCGCCCACCTGGAATTCGGCTTCTCTTGCATGGGATACGAACTGCCGGCGGCGATCGGTGTGCGATTGGCCGATACTGATCCCGAGCACCGCGTCACCTCCTTCATCGGTGACGGCACCTTCGTCATGGCTCCTACTGAACTGGTCACCGCCGCTCAGGAGGGCCTGCCTCTGACGATTGTGGTCTCGGAGAATCACGGGTACCAGGTCATCCGCCGACTGCAGATTGGAACGGTAGGCAAACAGTTCGGCAACGAGTTCCGATACCGCGGCGACGGCCCGACAGTATCCCAAGCGGCGGAAGCGCCGGGCGATCATGCGCCGCGCCTGGACGGTCCGTACCTCTCGATCGATATGGTGTCGATCGCGGCGGGACTCGGAGCCACCGCCCGCCGCCCCGTCAGCGCTAATGAAGTGCGGGCGGCCCTCGAGGAGACCCGCGACGAGCACGGCCCGGTCGTGATCGTGGTTCCGACCATCCCGCACGTTGACCTCCCTGAGTCGGGAACGTGGTGGGATGTCGCGCCGGCAGAGGTGTCCGACCAAGACTGGATTGCGCCTCTGCGAGCGGAGTACGAAGCCGGCTTAGCGAATCAGAAGTGGTTCGGATGAGCAGCATAACTCCGCTCGACGGCGGCCGTCTCCGCGGGCGGCTCGCAAACGGTGAGTTGACCATCGGAACCTTTGTCGGACTCGGCACCCCCGTCTCCGCTGAGGTCGCCGCCGCCAGCGGCGTCGACTGGATTGTTCTCGATCTCGAGCATGGCGGCGTCACGGAGGATCAGATCGGCCCGACCGCCGTCGCGACCGGCGCGTATGGCGTTGCGACGATCGTGCGCGTCGAAACTGCTGCCCGGATCCGCATCGGCCGGGCTCTGGATGCTGGCGCCGCCGGAGTCATGCTCCCGCGCCTAGATACCGTCGACCAGATCACGGAGGCAATGCGGCGCCTGAAGTACCCGCCCCTTGGAGACCGAGGCGTCGCCACTTACAACAGGGCATCCCGGTGGGGCCGCGACGTCGACGCGCTCACCCGCTCGGCTTCAGAAGTCCTCGGAATCGTCCAAATCGAGTCCGTCAGTTCGTTGAGAGCGGTGGACAGCATCGCTGCCATCGACGGGGTCGACGTCCTGTTCATCGGCCCGCTCGACTTGAGTTTCGACCTCGGCGTGCCCCGCCAATTCGCATCCCCTGCATTTCGGGAGGCCACCGAAGACGTCGTGAACGCCGCCCGGAAGAATGGGAAGGTGGCCGGCATTCTCGCGGCTGATGCCGCAGCAGCATGCGATTACCGGGACCGCGGGTTCCGGTTCGTTGCTGTCGCCTCTGATTCAACCCTGCTCGCCGCCGCGGTCGCCTCCGCCGTCGACGAAATCGACGCCGGTCACCGGGTAGTTGTGCGCCCGCCAAAAGATCACGAAGTGGAATAGTGCCTGACTCGTCCGCCTCGAAGACCATCGGTATCGGCCTCATCAGCGTCGGATGGATGGGCAAGCTGCACAGCCGCGCTTACCAGTCGTTGCCAATCGTCTACCCGGAGCTCGGCATCAGAACCCGGCTCGTGCGTGCTGCGGACACCGCTCAGGATCGGGCAGACTACGCCAGGGAAGTACTCGGCTATGAGCACGTCGGTCTCGACTACCATGAAGTCCTCGCCGACCCTGGGGTCGACGTCGTTTCCATCTGCGCCCCGAATTTCCTGCATGCAGAGATCGGAATCAACACCGCGAAGGCGGGCAAGGCATTCTGGATCGAGAAGCCAGTCGGTCGGAGTGCCGCAGAAACCGAGAGCGTCGCCGCAGCCGCGGACACCGCCGGCGTTGTCACAAGCATCGGATTCAACTACCGCCACGCGCCTGCGGTCGAGCACGCGAAGAAACTCATCGCCGATGGATCGCTCGGCCGGATTACGAACGTGCGCGGGGTGTTCTTCGCCGACTACTCCTCCGACCCCAATGGCGCCCTGTCCTGGCGGTTTGTCCGTTCTCTCGCCGGCAGCGGTGTACTGGGCGATCTCATGGGCCACCTAGTGGACCTTGTCCACTATGTGGTCGGACCGATCGCCGAGGTCACGGGAGTCACCAGCACGGTCTATACCGAGCGCCCGGTCCTGCCGATGGGCATCGGCACCCACTTCGCCGTCATCGAAAACGGGGAACTCCAGCCGGTTGAGAATGAGGACTACGGCGCATTACTGGTGCGCTTCGCCGACGACGCGCAGGGCGCCGGCGCCCTCGGCGCCCTCGAGGCCTCGCGCGTCGCCGTCGGCCCTCGCGCCCACTACGGCTTCGAAATCTATGGCACCGAAGGATCCCTGATCTGGAATTTCGAGCGGATGAACGAACTCGAGGTGGCGCTGCACCGCACGAGCAAGCACGTGGGCTATACAACCGTGTATGCCGGGCCGGGGTTCGGCGACTTCGCACACTTCCAGCCGGGCGCGGGAACTGCCATGGGCTACGACGACCTGAAAGTCATCGAGGCAAAGAAGTTCCTCGTGGCCTTCACTGGGGGAGCGTCCGAGAACTCCAACATCCACGACGCCGTTGCCGCGGCGCGCGTAGTTGCTGCTGCCGAGAAGTCGGCCGAGTCCCGCACATGGCAGCCCGTCGAACGGATATCCGGCACTACGGCAGCCATCCGATCATGACCACAACAGAGAACGCGCGGTCACTGAGAGGTGCTGCAGTGGGCGAAACGGCCACCATCGTCGTCGGTCTCGGACCGGTGACATCATCGGTCGTCCAGCCGATTCTCGGCGACAAGATTCGGTTCGTTGCGGATCCAACCGCCGCGGACTTGAGTGAGGCGGAGGGCGCGATCGTTCGCGCTGCGTACGTGGTCGACCGGACGACACTCACGTCGATGCCGCGGCTGCGTGTGATCGCGAGAACCGGCGTCGGAGTCGAACTGGTCGACGTGGTAGCAGCAGCAGAGCGCAATATCCCGGTCGTTGTCACACCGGGTAGCAACACCAACGCGGTCGCCGAAGGCGCCTTCGCGCACGCGCTTCATCTGGTCAAACGACTCGGCCCGCTGACCAGTCTGGTTCGTTCGGACCGATGGGACGAGCGCACCAGATATCCCATTGGAGATCTCGAAGGGTCAACTATTGGCATCGTCGGCTACGGTCGAATCGGACGCAGAGTCGCCGAACTCGCCTCGGCGTTCGGTATGATCGTCATCGCCTACGACCCGATCGCTTCCCCGCCGCTGGAAATCGCTGTCAGTTCGCTTGCCCAATTGGCGGCCCGCGCAAACGTCATCAGTCTTCACGTTCCGCTCACACCAGACACGCACCATATGATCGACACACCCATGCTCTCACGGTTGCGGCCTCGAACCGTTCTGGTGAACTGTGGCCGAGGTGCGCTGGTGGACCTCGATGCCGCGCTGGACGCGCTCTCCAGCGGCCAGCTCAGCGGTATAGGACTTGACGTATTCGATCCGGAACCGCCCCAACATCACCCGATCTTCGACCACCCAGACGTGGTCCTCACGCCGCACGTCATGGGGTTGAGCGTACGGGCGACCGAAGCCACGTTCATCGACGCCGCCCGCGGCATTGTCGACGTTCTCGCCGGACGCATCCCCGCTGCTACCGCCCCGGTGCCGGATCTACAAAAGGAGCTACCAGCATGAGTGTTCGGGTCGGGGTCATCGGTGTCGGAGTGATGGGGGCCGATCACGCCAGGAGCCTCGCCACGCTCATTCCAGGAGCAGTCGTGAGCGCAATCGCAGATATCGACCTGGCACGCGCCCGTCAACTTGCCCTGGAGCTTGGAGCACAAGCATTCGCCGACGCCGACGAACTCATCGAATCGAAGTCGGTGGACGCCGTTCTGGTCGCCTCAGACGATAGTACCCACGCTGCCTTGACAATCGCGGCCGTCGCGCTTGGGAAACCCGTGTTGTGCGAGAAGCCGCTGGCTCTCACCGTGGAGGAAGCCGCGAGCGTAGTGGACGCCGAGTGGGCAGCAGGAACTTCGCTGGTGTCGGTCGGTTTCAGCCGCCGCTTCGACCCGGCGATCGTTGCGCTTCGCGACTCGATCCTGTCGGGGGCGATCGGTCGACCGCTCATCGCCCACGCAATCCACCGGAACGTGTCCACCTCTCCCGACGGCGACTCAGCGTCCACGGTCATGAACACCGCGATCCATGAAATCGACGAAATTCCGTGGGTTCTTCACAGCCCCATCATCGACGTCAGTTGGCATGCGCCGGCCTCGACGAGTTTGCTGCCCTCTCGGCAGGACCCGCAACTGATCCTTCTGCGCACCGACGACGGAACACTAACGACCGTGGAGGTCTTCGTCAACGCGCTCTACGGCTACGACGTGCGGCTTGAGGTCGCCGGTGAGCGCGGTACCGTCAGCCTCGCAGACTCCGCCCTCCTCGTGCGCAACGCACATCTCGGACGCACAATCGATTACCCCGAGGATTGGCGACCTCGGTTCGCCGAGGCGTATCGAGCGGAACTCCGCGCCTGGATCGGCTCCATCATCACCGGGATCCCTTCGCCCGCAATGGCTACGGCCATTGACGGGTATCGGGCAACTGTGGTTGCGGCTGCGGTCATCGCCTCCATGAATGCCAACGGGTCAACCATTGCGGTCGTCTATCCCCACGAATCCAATTTCTCCCCAGTCCCTAAGGAGTAACCATATGAAGAACCCCGTCGTGAAGATCGCCGGAGCCCCTATCTCGTGGGGGGTGTGCGAAGTACCCGGCTGGGGTATCCAGCTGACCCCTGAACGAGTCCTCACCGAAATGGCCGAACTCGGTTTCAGCGCGAGCGAGTTCGGCCCGCACGGGTTCCTCCCGGACAAACCGGCCGCGAAGGCCGCAATGCTCGACGCTTACGGGCTCACCGCGGTCGGTGGATTCGTCCCAGTGGTCCTGCACCGTGCCGACCACGACCCGATCCCGGAGATTGAGCGGGAACTCGCTGGCTACGAAGCCGCCGGAGCGGGTGTGCTGGTCCTCGCCGCATCCACGGGCGTCGACGGATATGACGCCGCGCGACCGGTCCTCACCAACGCCGAGTGGAGCACCCTATTCACTAACCTTGACCTGATCCAGCGCATCGCGGCGACAAAAGATGTCCTCGCCGTTCTGCACCCCCATGTGGGAACGACGATCGAGACTAAGCAGGACGTCGAGCGTGTGCTTGGCGGCTCCAGCATTTTGTTCTGCCTCGACACTGGGCATTTGCTCATAGGCGGCACGGATCCGGTCGCGTTCGCGGCCGATCACCCAGAGCGGATCGCCCACACTCATCTGAAGGATGTTGACATGAGTTGGGCCGCCAAAGTTCAGGACGGATCTCTCAGCTATTACGACGCCGTCACGAAAGGCCTCTACCTCCCTCTCGGACAGGGCGACGTCGACGTGCGCGCGATTGTGACGAGCCTGGTGCGAAACGGCTATAGGGGGTGGTTCACTCTCGAGCAAGACAACGTCGTTACCGCGGAGTCGGCGGCCGGTGAGGGACCCATCGTCGACGCGCGAGCGAGCGTCGCATTTCTTCGTTCCGTGCTCGCCGCGGAAGTCGTCGAGAGCTAGCGATCATGCGAATCGGTATTATCGGCCTCGGCCGCATCGGGACAATGCACGCTAGAAACCTCGCCCAGAATCCCAATGTCGAGCAGGTCATTCTGATTGGTCGAGATCAGGGTCGTTTAGAATCCGCCTTCGAGTTGGTCAAGGCGGCGCTCAAACCCGGCGCACCTGTCGAACTCGCTGGAGAATTCCCCGGAGACAGAACGCCCGCTGAAGTCGGCGTTACAACGTATCTTGATGAGGCCCTGCACTGCCTGGACGGTCTCGTGATCGCCACGACGACCGAAAGCCACCCTGATCTCGTGCGTCGAGCCGTCAACATCGGCCTGCCGACGCTGGTCGAGAAACCGATCGCCCTGGAGCCAGCGGAGATCGTCGAGTTGGCCGAAGAGTTGGATGCCTACGACACTCCGGTCATGGTAGCGTTTCAGCGCCGATACGATGCCGGTTACCAACGATTGCGCCAGCATGTTTTGGATGGCGACGTTGGCACGCTCCGACTAGTGCGTGCCAACGGTCACGACCATCACCCGCTCAACCTCGATTACATTCCCGTTTCTGGTGGCGTGTGGCGAGACCTCATGGTGCATGACTTCGACATCATCCCGTGGGTGACCGGAGAGCGCGTCGTGCGCGTTCATGCCGTGGGCACCGTGCTTGATGAACCCACCTACGAGCGATACGGGGATGCGGATACTGCGGTCGCTCTGCTCACTCTCGAATCGGGAGCATTCGCGACCGTCAGCGGGATCCGCCACAACGGAGCCGGCCACGATGTGCGACTTGAAATCTTCGGCACGAAGAACACGTTCAGCGTCGGTCTGGATGCCAAGACTCCCGTCATTTCTACGGAACCCGGCATGGCGGAGCCGTCTTCGACACACGACGAATTTTTCAACCGATTCGAATCGGCATTCCGAAACGAGGTCGACCACTTCACCAAGGTCATCCGGGGTGAGGCTGAGAACCTCACCCCGCCACGCGAGGGGCTCGCCGCTATTGGGACTGCTCTGGCCGCAGAGGAATCTTGCCGCACCGGAAAGCCCGTCGACCTCGTTACCTGACTGTTCACCGCCGCTCGACGCACGCGGGGGAGAGCGACAAGTGAATAACATCCGCTGCCGCGATTAATTCACGGCTTACAGTGGCGTCCGTCGCGGGAGCGATCCCGCAGCCGAATTCCCACACCATGCGAAGCACGTACATCTCCTCCCGAGTGGCAGATCCAACCGCGAAACCGTACAGGGGTGAAAGTCACCTGAATCCGTCGTAGAAAAGCCCTTGGATACGGACTCTTCGCGAACGGGCACGGCGACCTTAATAGACATTATGAGGACGGCTACCTCAAAATGTGTTCTAGTAAGAACCCTCTCGCACCATGTCAAGGGAGACATTAGGGCGGAGTGCAGAATGGTGATAAATTTCGATGTCTTCTATCACCTAACCAGAGGAGTCGACGTGTCGACCGTTCAGGCAGCTACCTTGGTAGCGCCCCGTCAAATAGAAATCCGTAATTATCCGTTCCCAACCGAACTTGAGCGAGGCGCGGTCCTGCTACGAATGATTGCCTCTGGAATTTGCGGCACAGATAAACACACCTACCGCGGCGAGACAGTTCAATACGCCGGTACTGAGATGGAACGATCGACGCCATTCCCGATTATCCAGGGCCACGAAAATATTGGAATCATCGAAGATATCGGCCCCGGAGGAGCGATCGCGCATGACGGGCGACCTCTTCGGGTCGGCGAGCGAGTTGTGCCCGCCCCCAACCGTGCGTGCGGCACGTGCCGCAATTGTCAGCGTGGTTTCCCGTACTACCTGTGTCGCAATCTCGAAAACTATGGCAATTCGCTAAGTTGCGCGGAGGCGCCACACCTGTTCGGTGGCTGGTCAGAATACCTCTACCTCAAGCCTCAAACGGCGATCTTTCGTGTACCCGAAGACTTGCCGTCTGAAATCGCGGTCCTCACAGAGATATTCGCGGTCACACACAGCCTTGAACGGGCCGCCGCTATTCGCCGACCAGGGGGATTCGTCCCAGGTGACACCGTCGCAGTCGTTGGCGTGGGTTCGCTGGGAATGGCGCACTTGGTCAAAGCCGCGCTGATGGGAGCTGGTCAAGTAATCGCCGTCGACAGGTCGGCTAAACGTCTTGCGCTGGCGAAGCGGCTTGTAGATGCCCATACCGTCCTCGTCGGAAACAGAGGTGCCGAAACTGACTCCGAAACGTGTGTTCAGGTGATGGCGCTGACGGGGGGTGACGGTGCAGACGTAGTGGTAAACGCCACTGGCTTTCCCGGTTCATTTGCATCCGCTTTAGGAATGGTCCGCGATGGTGGCACGCTTCTTGAGGTCGGCGCATTCGTTGACATGGGCAATGAAGCGTTCAACCCGGCCGTCATCTGCGGCAGGAGTTTGAGCGTCATGGGGACCGGAGGCGAAGACTTGCATGCGTACGCCGGCACGCTTGCCCTCCTGACTCGTCATCAGGGGTCCATCCCCTTCGCCGAAATGGTCTCGCACAAGTTTCGCATTGCAGACGCGGTGAAGGCGCTCGAGACCTCCCTTGACGCCGACAATGCAACCAAGGTCCTGATTTCAAACGTGCTCGACTGATGTAGGGCGGTCTTGTCAACGCGTAGAGCGAAGCAGTTCTCGAATGGCTTCTTGGGCGTCGCCCGGGGTAGCCGGGCGAGGGTGACGAATTGCCGTGCATGTCGGTACGCGATGGCGCGGTCAGACTGATATGCGCGGGTTCGTTACCGCCGGAGAGCTGTTCGCCTGGAGTTCTTCCGCTGGTCTAGAAGAACGAGCAAAACTTCGAGTGCGAATCCTATACGACACAAATATTTTTCTCGGGATCAACTTGAGCGGAGGGCTAGTAAGCGGCCAAGTCCTGTTTGACGTCGGCCACGGGCACCGGCCGGCCGGTAGTCGCTGACAGCAGAGCGGCATCAACAGCTACCATTACGCGACAGGCTGTGGAGAGATCGGTATCCATCGTTTGGCCCCCGATCACGCACCTAAGAAATTCCTGCACCTCCGCGATGAAGGCCTCGCCATAACCGGTTCCCACGCCCCCGCTAGGCATGGGAACCACGTCAGAGAAGTAAGGATGGTTCGGTCCCATAACGATCCGTCTCACTCCATTGTTCAAGTTGTCAGTTTGAGAACGTTCGAAGACAAAGACCTCGTTGCCGATCATCGAGTCAAAGCGGGCGAACCCTTGCGACCCTCGCACCTCGATGCCGAGGGAATTCGGAGTACCCGTCGCCACCCTGCTCACGCGCACTTGGGCGGAGGTCCCCGACTCGAGCTCGAGAGTGAGCAGCGCTATGTCGTCGTTGTCTACGGCTCGTGAAGTCCCAGTCGACAAGTCGAGCCGATTCGCGATAACGGTTCTTAGGACACAGGAATTGACCTGTTTGATCGGACCACCTACGAACATGACGGCATCCAGGACGTGGGTTCCGATGTCAATGAGTGCTCCGGCCCCAGATTGCTCCTTCGAATACCGCCACGCGAAAGGGGTCGTCGGGTCCGATGCGTAATCGGCGTGGTACCAGGCATCGATCGTCCAAATATCTCCCAAGCTGCCGCTTCGAGCTATCTGACAAAGGGTCGCCAGGGCTGGCAGGCGCCGGAATGAGAACCCGACCCCCACCACCGACACGGAGCCCTTGGCAGCGCCAGCGATCGCTGCGGCCTCTCGGGCGTTCCGGCCAAGCGGCTTCTCGGCGAGGACGTGCTTGCCCGACGAGAAGACGCGAGGAAGAATCTCCATATGCAAACCGTTCGGAAGGGCTACGCTGACGGCGTCGACGCTCGGGTCATCGAGGACGTTCTCTATTTCACTTGTTGCGTAGGCGAAGCCGTAGCGTGCTGCAACCTGGCGGGCCAAGTCGAGGTTGGCATCAACAATCGTCGCAAGCTCGATCTTCTGCCAAGCCAGATCCGGCGCCATCGATGCGTTGCGATAGCCGAAGGCATGGGCTTGGCCGGCGAAGCCAGCTCCGATGACGGCCACCCTCAGGGGGGCATTCTCGGTCACCGGCGCTGTCCTTGACCTAAGCCGCAGGAGGACAGGTAGCCCTTCGTGCGGGTGGCGATCGGGAGGGGAATCTCCGGACGACATGGGAACAAGTCCTGCTCGACGATAGTGAAGAGATCGATACCTAGGGCCTCCAGTTCATCTAGTAACTGTGGCATGGCCGGGATCCCGTTCGGGGGCTCCACCATGGCACCGAGCTTGACGGCTTCTGCGAAGCACAGGTCATCAGCAACCACTTTCGCAACGACCTGAGGATCAACCGCCTTTAAGTGCACGTAGCCGATTCGCTCCGGGTACCGGCGGATGAGGTCGAGGTTGTCACCACCGCAATAGGAGATATGGCCCGTGTCTAGACACAGAGAAACCGACTCCGCGTCGGTGTCGTGCAGCAGACGTTCGACGGCCGACTGCTGGCCCACATGGCTGTCCGCGTGCGGGTGGAAATTGATCGAGATTCCGAATTCTTCGGTCATCGTCTTGCCCAGCTTTGACATACCACTTACCAGTTGTTGCCACTGCTCAGAGGTCAGCTCCCGCGCCTGCGTTTCTGACCCCTCCAAGTCCCGGTAGCACTCGGGAAGAAACACTAGGTGCTCAGCGCCAAGCGCCGAGATCAAAGATGCAACGACACGACACTCCGCTACCGCGGCACTCAACGCGTCAGGGCCATGGTGAAGCCCAGCGGCGACGGTTCCGCCGGACAGTTGCAGTCCCCGCTTACCCAACTCATCTCGGAGCTGCTCCTGGTCCGTTGGGAGATAGCCATACGGTCCGAGCTCAATCCATTCATAGCCAGCGGCTGAGGCCTCGTCGAGGAACTGGCTCCACGGCACCTGCTGGGGATGGTCTGGGAACCAAACCCCCCAAGAATCCGGGGCCGTCCCGAGACGAAGGTTTGCTAGTCCTGATGATGTCATTGCGTAGCCCCTTCTTGAAAGTGGTCGAGGTACGCACTCCCGCTGGTGTCGGTTGCAAGAACCCGTCCCACTTGTTCTTAGCACTTGCTACTGCTCACAAATCTCGACGATGAGGCCATTGAACGTGCAGTGTTCGGTTCAGTACCCGACCTCATCAGAGCCATCAAAGCGTACTTGACCACGAATAACAACGACCCCAAGGGCTTCGTCCGGACCGCCCCCGCAGAGCAGATTCACGAAAAGGTTCTGCGTGGTCGCTCACCCCTTGAAGCCGCCATGAGATGAATTTCACCCCGGTCCTCGATGTGAAGTCAGAGGAAGTCTGGGGTCAATTGATTCGCCGTTCCACGAGTCGCGAATCCATCCGTGTACGGGATCATCACAGAATGCCATCGAGCGGATTTCAGATGGTCCAGCGAGCACGTTCAGGAAGTACAGGTCGTAGCCTGGTGCCGCCATAGTTGGGCCGTGGTAGCCATAAGGAATCACGATCGTGTCACCTGTTGAGACTTCCGCGAGGACATCGATTTGGCGATTGACGCCAGAGCTGTACACCCGTTGATAACCACCCGGACCCGGTTTATTAGGGGCCGCTCCGCCAGCAATCTCAAAGTAGTAAATCTCCTCCAGCACGGCTTCGCCTGGACGTTCTTCATCATGCTTGTGAGGTGGGTAGGACGACCAATTGCCCCCGGGCGTAAGAACTTCCACGGAAATTAGGCGATCGGTTTCGAATCCTTCCGGTGAAGCGAAGTTGTTCGCTTGGCGACTCGCGTTCCCCGCACCGCGAAGTTCGACGGGGACGTTCTCCGCGGGTCCGTAACGTGCGGGGAGCACCTTTCGAGCGACAGCTCCGGGGAGGGCGAAGCGTCCACCCTTTGCACTGTGAAGAGATACCGACGCGTCCCGTGGCACGTAGGCAAAGTCCGTTACCCGCTCGAAGACGCTTGTTCGGCCCTCCAGTTCAAATATCTCTTTACCGCATGAGACAGTGCAACTTCCCGACAGGGGTAACACAATCCATTCCGATTCGCCGGTGGCAAAAGTGAGGTTTTGATTCGGCCGCATCGAGACAATGCGTAGCGAGGAATAACTCCAACCAGCGTCCTGTGGGGTGATGGAGACGGAGAAACCCTCTGCACCTGGTTCCCGCGCTGGCCGATAAAAGCCGGTACTCATAACAGACTGACGGCGGTTTTCACGGCTGCCACGACGTCATCATCAGGGGGATACAGTAGGTTTCGTCCAACGACCAATCCGCGAACGCCAGGGAGTTGTAGCGCCTTTTCCCACTGGCCAAACATCTCGTCCGGCTGATCGCTCTGCTCGCCACCGAGCAGTACGAGGGGCAGCGTGGCAGCCTCTGCGACTCGACTCATGTCGTCGACCACTGGCAGCTTGAGCCAGGTGTAGGCCGAGGTGGATCCCAGCGCGCTCGCGATTCCCGCTGAACGAATGACGGCCTCGGTGGTGAGTTCATTTTTTACCCGACCTTCAGTTCGCTGATTCATAAACGGCTCCAGCATGGCAATTCGACCGGCTGCTGCCAAATCGGTAACTGCGGCGGCGCACGCGGCCAAGGTGTTGGCAGTTCCCGGATCGGTAAGGTTGATGCGAAGAAGCATCTTTCCACCATCAAGTCTGGACCCGACGATCGAAGCAGGCGTGTAGGCCGTGAAGCGATCGTCCATCTCAAAAACTGCGCCAGAAAGACCCCCACGGTTCATTGATCCAAAGACCACCTTGTTTTCCAACGCACCGAGAAGGAGGAGGTCCTCAATGATGTCGGGCGTGCCCAAGACACCATCAGCACCAGGGACACTCAGTGCTGCGACAAGTCGGTCGAGCACGTCGTAGCGATTCCCCATTGTGGTCGAACGCGACCCGACATTGATTGCTCCTCGCGCGGGGTGGTCAGCAGCAACGATCAAGAGCCGCCCGGATTCGCTTAATGAGGTGCGACGTTGTCGCTGTTGGGCCAGATTAGCAATGGTCTCGGGGTTGGAGAACCTTGTCTCCAACAGTAGCGTTCGATCTTCGTTATTCATGATGTACTCCCTCGATTAACCTTTCAATTTCTTCTGCTGTCGGCATGGCGTCAGAGCATGCCAGACGAGACGCAACAATGGCACCGGCGGCATTAGCGAAGCGAATTATTTCAACCAAGGGCCAGCCGGCCAGTACTCCATGGCAGAAGGCGCCGCCGAAGCCGTCGCCCGCGCCGAGGCCGTTGACAACTTGCACCGGAATCGGGGGAACCACCACGCGCTCGTCACGAGTTTTCGCTAGCACTCCTTCAGGCCCAAGTTTTACAACCGCCGCGTTGAGACCGAGGTCAAGTAGACGATCAGCAGCAGTGTCCGGTTCAGAGCTATCGACGGCCACCGCAACCTCGGAGAGGTTGCCAATAGCGATGGTGGCGTGGGCAAGTGCCGCCCGCGCCGCCTCACGTGCTTCGCCGAGTGACTCCCAAAACATTGGTCGGTAATCGAGATCGAGCACTGTGGGATGTCGGTGGTCTCGAGATTTCAACGCCGCCATGGTTGCGGAGCGGCTCGGTTCCACTGACAAGCCGCTCACTGTTGCCCAGAAAAGCCTCGCTGCCTTGATCGCATCAAGGTCTAACTCAGATGGAAAAATCTCAAGATCCGGTGCTTTGGGCTGTCGGTAAAAGTAAATGGGGAAATTGTCGGGAGGAAAGATTTCACAGAACGTCACTGGTGTTTGGAAGCCGGGCACCTCACTGACGTAGCGATCATCGACGCCATACTGACGAAGTGCCGCGTGAATGAATGCACCAAAGGGATCAGGTCCGGTTCGACTAATTATTGCGCTTCGTTCGCCAAGTCGAGACGTCGCCACCGCAACGTTCGTGGGACTGCCACCCAAGAATTTTTCAAAGTTCTTCACGTTAACCAGGCTCCCAGATTCTGTGGGATAGAAATCAACACCGATTCGACCCATCGTGATGACGTCGAAAACGCTGCTCATTCCACCCACGCTAGAGAGAGTTCCAATTCTTCGGGGTTGAGAAATACCGTGTTACGATCCTGATTGCTGCGACGGCGGGACACCACTCGAATTTTGGCAAGGATTGCACGAAGTTTGGCAGGCTCACCAAACCTGAGGAGGCTCGCGTGACCCCAGGGGGCAATTTTGATCGCCAGAACAAAAGTCATAGGTTATGACAATATCACATTTATACGATGTATGATCTTTGAATCATTGCTTACAAAGGACGCAGATGGCTCGATTAATGGTGTCAGCGTATAACCCGCTAGAGAAAATTGCTCTAGATCGTGAAAGCCCCGTACCGCTGTATTTTCAACTGGCGCAACATCTTGAGATCGAAATCCGATCGGGAAATTTGAATTCAGGAGATAGGCTCGAAAACGAGGTGAAGATCGCCGAAGACCTGGGGCTTTCTCGACCGACGGTGAGAGAAGCTTTTCGCTATTTAGTCGACAAGGGACTTGTTCTTAGACGTCAAGGTCGCGGAACCGTCGTAACAAAAGAAAAAGTGAATCGATCGGTACGACTCAGTAGCCTCTTTGATGACCTTGTCGACGCCGGAAGGAAACCAACCACAAAAGTCTTGCATAATGAGTTGATTAAAGCTTCCGATTTGGTCAAGGAAACTCTCGGACTTCGTGATGAACGACTCGTAACCTACCTTGAACGCCTTCGCTACGACGATGGTGAGCCCATTGCACTCATGCATAATTTCATCCCATCATCGTTGGTCACTCTCAGTACCGAGTTGCTTGGAGAGCACGGCTTATACGAGCTACTGAGAGCAAGTGGTATTCATCCGCATCGAGCGACCCAGCGAATGTCAGCGAGGAATGCCTCGGCTGTTGAAGCGCGGTTCTTAAACGAACGAGGAGGTACTGCACTACTGACGATGGAGCGAACCACTTATGACGATTATGGGCGAGTTATTGAGTTCGCCCAGCACGTTTATAGAGCCTCGCGCTACACACTTGTTAGTCAGGTGACCCTTTCAGGTCTTTCGTGATGAAAAGGATACCTAGTCAGTATTGATAGTAGGTATTGACAAATAAACAAATCGGGACTAACTTCAGGCGAAGGGCTGTCGAATCGGTAGCGCTAAGAGAGTTCGAAGTAGTGATGCGAGATCGTTCATTTGAGCGTGATCGGTTTCATGAACAAGGGGGGCGATGGAGACGAAAGGCGATATCAGAGTTTGTGACGCAAAGGCGTCAGTGCTGCTCGGTTTTTTTGATGCGTTGCATGCTGCGGATCAACCCGCCCATGGACAATAAGTAGATATGAGGACTTGTTCATGAAGCGCATCACGCATTGGATCGACGGCAAGACCTGGGTCGGTGAAGCGCAGCGACACGGCAAGGTCTTCAATCCCGCCACCGGCGTACAGACCGGAGAGGTTGATTTCGCCACGGATGCTGAAGTGGACGCTGCAGTTGCCGCAGCGACCGCAGCATTTCCCGCGTGGCGTGCCACCTCGTTGGCCAAGCGAACTGCGGCGCTATTCGCATTGCGCGAGCTAATCGTCGATCACCTCGACGAGTTGGCAGACGCGGTGGTGAGCGAGCATGGCAAGGTCAAGAGCGACGCGGCGGGAGAAGTCGCGCGAGGTCTGGAAGTGGTCGAGTTCGCATGTGGGATTGCCCAACTCCTGAAGGGGGAGTTCACCGAACACGCCTCGACTGGAGTTAACGTGCACTCGCTGCGCCAACCACTTGGGGTAGTGGCCGGCATCACGCCGTTCAACTTTCCTGCAATGGTCCCTTTGTGGATGTTTCCCTTGGCCATCGCCAGTGGCAACACCTTCGTGTTGAAGCCATCGGAGAAGGACCCCTCGACATCAATCCTCCTCGCCGAATTGGTGGCCAAGGCGGGAATTCCTAACGGAGTCTTCAATGTAGTCCACGGCGACCGACAGGCCGTAGACAGGATTCTCGTCCACCCCGGGATTGCGGCGGTGAGTTTCGTGGGTTCGACCGCTGTGGCCCATCATGTGTACGAGACCGCCGCTCACGAGGGCAAGCGAGTTCAGGCGCTGGGAGGAGCGAAGAACCACATGGTGGTTCTTCCCGATGCGGATATGGGCGACGCAGCCGAAGCCGCGGTAAGTGCTGGTTACGGTTCGGCTGGTGAGCGGTGCATGGCTGCATCAGTTTTGGTGGCGGTGGGCGGCTGTGCCGATGCGCTGGTCGAACGCATCCAGGCGCGGGTCTCTCGACTGACGGTCGGGCCCGGCACCGATACGGAGTCCGAGATGGGGCCGCTGGTGACCGCCGAGCACCGTGATCGCGTAACCTCCTACCTCGGAATTGGTGAGGCCGAAGGGGCGAAGATCGCGATCGACGGTCGGGGTCACGACATTCATGGTGGGCCCGGTGGGTACTGGCTCGGGCCGTGCCTTATTGATGAGGTATCCCCCGATATGCAGGTTTATAAGGATGAAATCTTTGGACCGGTTCTCTGCCTTGTGCGGGTGGACTCTCTGGACGACGCCCTGGCTCTAATTGAACGCAACGGTTACGGTAACGGCGCCGCCATCTTTACTGGTGACGGCGGGGCCGCCCAGCGCTTCGAGACCGAGGTGGCCGCGGGAATGATTGGCATCAACGTCGCCGTCCCGGTGCCGGTCTCCTACTACTCTTTCGGAGGTTGGAACAGTTCGCTCTTTGGCGACTTGCACGTCTACGGACCCGATGGCGTGCGGTTCTACACTCGAGGCAAAGCGGTAACCAGTCGGTGGAAGAATATTGGCCAGCACCACGCCTCTCTTGCCTTCCCAAGCGCGACCGCTAGCGATGCGGTCAACGGGGAGGCGATGTGCTGAACGACTTGAGACTGGCTGGAGCCCCGATTTCATGGGGTGTCTGTGAAGTGCCCGGATGGGGGCAAATGCTTCCGCCCGATCGAGTGTTGGGCGAAATGACTCAGCTTGGGCTACGTGCTTGCGAGCTTGGACCGGTTGGGTATCTCGGTAATGACCCAGCGGCCATCAAGTCACTGGTTGGAAGTTATGGCCTCTCGATTGTTGGCGGATTTGTTCCGCTGGTCTTGCACGACAAAGATGTGTGGGCCGAGACCGAGGCCGAGGCCCGTCGAGTAGCGTCCCGATATGCGAAAGCAGGGGCCGAGTGTTTTGTCACCGCCGTAGTGGTCGATCAGAACTGGAGTCCACCCTTCGTACTTGACGATGCTCAATGGGAACATCTGGTATGGGCGCTAAGCCAAGTAGACGTTATCTGTGCCGAGTACGGAATACGGCAAGTCTTGCATCCTCATGTTGGCACTCTTGTAGAGACTGCCGCTGACATCGAGAGAGTATTGACAACGTCCAATGTGATGTGGTGCCTCGATACCGGGCATCTCAGCATCGGCCGGGTTGATCCTGTGGACTTTGCCGCTGCCAACTACGACCGAGTCGGATTAGTGCACTCAAAGGATGTTCAATTAGAACTTGCAACCAGGGTCCGGGACCACCAGATTTCTCTCCTGAATGCGACTCGTGATGGGCTCTTTTGCCCGTTGGGGCAAGGGGACGTTCCCATCGGAGCGGTTGTCAATGAACTAGTGCGACACGGCTATTCAGGATGGTACGTTATCGAACAGGACATGACTATTGATTCCGCGCTGGATCAGGATCGTCCGGTAGAAGCAGTGGCCGTGAGTCTCGCCTACCTGGCAAGAGAGGTTCGCCACTCCCTCTCATACACAACTGCTGCACAAAGTGTCAGCGACAAGGCCCAATAAGTAATACCTAATAGGAGGAAATACATAATGAAATTAAAATTAAAGTCTCGACTCGCAAGGGTCGGAGTCGGATTGGCGCTTTTGACCGCGATGGCGGTGCCAATAGGGGGTTCCTTGGCGACGTCGGGTTCTTCAATTGCGGGTGCGGCCACAGCGAGTAAGTGTCCGTACCGGTTTGCAGTCATCACCCATGGTGATAATGGCAGTTTCTGGAGCGTTCTGTACTCGGGCGCTAAGACGGAAGCTAAAACACTTGGCTGCAAGCTGACCGAAGTTTACGGTTCGCAGACGCAAGGTCAAGCTCAACCGGACGACACGGCTGAGAATGCTCAGATTCAGAATGCCATTAACCAACACGTGAATGGCATCGTTGTGTCTGACCATAACGCGGCGCTGATGAATCCGACGATTAGCAAGGCTGTGGCGCATGGTATCCCGGTCGTGCTGACCAACGACTGTGTCGTCGCTGACATTGCTGCTACTGGAGCCATGACCTGTGTTGGTCAGCCCGAGTTGCTTGCTGGTCAGCATTCCGGTGTGGAGTTCACGTCACTGGGAACTAGCAATGTTCTCTGTGTGGTTCACCAGTCTGGTCAGAACCTTCTTGACCGGTGTACGGGAGTCGCTCAGGGTCTTGGCCTAAAGCACTGCAGCACTGTAGGTAAGGCCCCGAAGTCAGGTCCTGCTTGCACTGAACTGATTCTGTCGACGCCGAACGCGGCAAGTAACCCGGTACAGGCAGTTGCTCAGGTAACTGCTTACTTGCAGGCCAACCCCGGCATCAACGCGGTAATGACCCTCAACAACGCGATTGGTACGGCTCTAGTAACAGCGAATCATGGCAAAGCCAAAATCGCTACCTTCGACATGAACACGGCTGTTGTAGCAGACATTCGGAAGGGATCAATGGCGTTTGGAGTGGACCAGCAGCAGTTTCTTCAGGGCATTCTGCCGATTCATTTCCTGTACCTGTACAACAAGTATCACGGTGCCTCCGTTGGTGGCGGGGCAAGCGTCGCCACTGGACCGCTGATTGTCACGAAGGCAAACGTCAGCAAGGTTGCGGCAGCCATCAACGCTGGCCAAGACTGAGATTTCCCCCATTGGGACACCGGACTGCTCCTTGCGAGCAGTCCGGTGTCCCAATTCCCCCAGATGACTCGATTTATTAAGACTCTTTTGATTATTGGATACCAGGAGTGAGCACATGTCAATCACCGCGTCCGGACCGCTAGGCGCTGATTCGCCCAGCCTGGAGAAGGAACCTGAGAAGAAACGGTTGGAAACAATCAGTTTGGTAACGAAGTTGCTCCGGCGCCCTTCGGTCGGTCCGTTTGTCGGAGCGATCGTCATCTTCGTAATGTTTGCGATCACCGATTCCACGTCGAATCATCTTTGGCTCACCCAAGCTGGTCTTGAGTCGTGGAGCCAGACAGCCGGATTTTTCGGAATAATGTCCGTGCCAGTTGCGCTCCTCATGATTGGCGGCGAATTTGACCTCTCTACCGGCGTCATGACTGGCGCCACCGCCATCGTTATGGGGGTTCTTATTGGAATTCTTCACTGGAATGCGTGGCTTGCGATAATCGGCACTCTCATTTTTGCGGCAATTGTTGGACTTGTCAACGGAATTATTGTCGTAAAGACCAAACTTCCCAGTTTCATCGTGACTCTGGCAACGTTCTTTATTTTGCGCGGCTTGACCGTGGGTGGGGTGCTCTTGGTAAACCACGGCAGCACGCAGATTTCGCTGGTTGGTACCAACTATCCGGGTTTCGGTTCCGTGAAGACTCTCTTTGGTGGATCGTTCCTGTCAAGTGCGTCTTTGCCGAGTGGCTATCCATCAGTCGTGATTTGGTTTGTCATCGTTACCATTATTGGTGCGTGGGTGCTTGGTCGGACCACCTTTGGGAACTGGATCTTCGCTGTTGGAGGTAACGCCGACTCTGCGCGCAACATCGGTGTACCGGTTGCCCGAACTAAGATCACCTTATTCCTCTCATCGTCGCTGGCCGCAGGGCTGGTTGGCATTATTTCGTTCGCGCAGTCGTCGTCGGCGGTCTCTGAACAGGGCGTGGGCTACGAATTTTTTTACATTATCGCCGCCGTCGTCGGTGGCTGCCTGCTCATCGGAGGCTATGGATCAGTGATCGGCGCAGCGCTCGGCGCCTGCATCATCGGTATGGCATTCGAAGGCGTGATCTACGCCGGGTGGGACAGTTCCTGGGACTTTACATTTCTTGGGGTCATCTTGTTTCTCGCGGTGGTCGTGAATACCTTCGTGTACCGTCAAGCACAGAAGGCCCGACGATGACAACCGACCAAAATACTCGCACGCCCATGCTGGAAGTTCGGAATGTTTCGAAGCACTACGGTAGTGTCAATTCCCTCCAAGATGTCTCGCTTGCGGTGTATTCGGGTGAGGTGACCTGTGTACTCGGTGACAATGGCGCCGGAAAATCAACGCTGATCAAGATACTGTCGGGAGTGGTTTCGTATGATGAGGGTGAGTACCTCATCCAGGGGGAACCAGTACACCTGTCGGCACCTCGTCAGGCACAGGAGCACGGGATTGCCACCGTGTTCCAAGACCTCGCTACGGTGCCACTCATGTCAGTGTGGCGGAACTTCTTTCTGGGAAACGAGCCAACGAAAGGCCGAGGGCTGCTACAGCGTCTCGATGCCACGAAGGCTAGGGCTATCTTGCGCGACCAATTAGCCGCCATGGGCATTGCCATACAGGACCCAAATCAGATGGTCGGGACTTTGTCAGGTGGTGAACGTCAAGCCTTGGCGATCGCCCGCGCGGTCTATTTTGGTGCGAAGATGTTGATCTTGGATGAGCCGACGTCGGCGCTGGGTGTGCGTCAGTCAGGAATCGTACTCAAGTACATTCTGCAAGCGCGCGCAGAAGGCAAGGGTGTGATATTCATCACCCATAACCCGTACCATGCGTTCCCGGTCGGTGATCGCTTCGTGCTGTTGAGGCGGGGTGAATTAATGACTTCGCTTGAGAAGTCGGAGACGAACCTCGAAGAGTTAACCCGGTTGATGGCGGGTGGCACCGAACTCCAAGAGCTCACCCATGAACTTCAAAAGGTGATGTCGGATGATCCCGCACTGGTGGAGGTTGCACGCCGAGTGGCTGGAGACGAGTCGAATGGTAATTGAGGTGGCTTCGGAAGACGACGGTCGACGCTCGATCGCTCAACTCCTTGACTTCGCCACGGTGGCGGTGGGTAACCGTACGGAATCTAACCTCGCCCTGGGCACGATGGACTACGACGAATCTGCGGATTACGTGCTTGCGGTAGGTGCCTGTCCGACCATGGTCAATAAGGGTAACGAGATCCCCGTGGTGACCCTAGATCAGCGTGTGAAGGTTCTTTCCCCCCATGTCAAGGTCCATTGCGATCTTGGTGCTGGCGACGCTTTCGTGTCAGGAAACGACGAGGGGATTGGATTCGAAGACGTCATCACTATTGAGAATCTTGAGTTTCTGGAGCCTGTAGCTGCAAGACGTACTCATCACCGAGGATTTGATGACGCCGTGCGTTTCGTCGCCGTGCAAGTGGCGTTGCCACGTTCGGTGGAGTCGGGCCGATGGAAAGAGGTCAGTGCTATGGAGGCAGCGTGAGCGCGACTGTGCGAGTGACAACTGCCGAGACCATCGTTCGATGGCTGGTGGCGCAGCGGACCATTATTGATGGTCAGGAGGCACCTCTGTTCCCTGGTGTTTTCGCGATCTTTGGCCATGGCAACGTCACTTGCCTAGGACACGCGTTAGAGCAGGCGGGTGATTCACTGCCGACCTGGCGAGGCCAGAACGAACAAGGGATGGCGTTAGCCGCCGTTGGATACGCCAAGGCTACGCGGGCCCGTCAGATCATGGTGGCCACGACTTCTATCGGGCCAGGGGCTCTTAATATGGTCACCGCCGCCGGAGTCGCGTTGGCAAATCGTCTTCCACTCCTGATGTTTTCGGGCGACACCTTTCTCAGCCGGGCCCCCGACCCTGTTCTCCAGCAGGTGGAGCATCCCGGATCACCCGCCACGACAGTCAATGACGCCTTTCGCCCAGTAACGCGCTTTTGGGATCGGGTTACTGGTCCCGATCAACTGCTCTCGTCACTGCCCACTGCGTTATCTATCCTGCTCGACGCGGCGGAACGCGGGCCAGCTTTCTTCGCGTTACCTCAAGACGTTCAAGGCCAAGCATGGGATTGTCCGTCGCAGTTTTTTGAACCCACCGTGCACCTGGTTGCTCGCCCTCGACCGGATCGTGAACAAGTTCATCGAGTAGTGGGGCTGCTCCGCAATGCCCAGCGCCCATTGATCGTGGCTGGAGGGGGCGTTCACTACTCCATAGCTGAGGGGGCCCTGGCAGAATTTGCGACGAAGCACCGGATACCCGTCGTGGAAACCATGGCTGGTAGATCTACCCTGCTGGGGAGCGATCCGATGTTGGCCGGACCGCTAGGAGTGACTGGCTGGGATTCGGCAAATCATCTCGCCGCACAAGCGGATGTAGTTTTGGCCGTCGGGACTCGCCTCGGTGACTTCACAACTGGTTCGTGGAGTGTTTTCGACCGAGATGCCGTGATCATCGGGCTGAATGCCTCAAATTTCGATGCTCGAAAGCGTCGAAATCAGCCTCTGGTTGCTGATGTCCAGGCGGCGCTGGCTGACCTAGAGAGTGAGCTCGGCGACTGGGTGGCTGATCCTGGTTGGGCTCGTGGTGCACTCGATGGCGCAAATGACAACCGGAGCCGGATCGCCTCAATTACGCACGGCGGTGCGCAACCTCCTTCCTACGCTCAGGTGGTCGCGATCATGAATCGAGTTGCGACGGCTGATGACTACGTGGTCACCGCAGCTGGCGGACTGCCCGGCGAGCTCAACGCCAATTGGCTGAGCAAGGGTGTCGCCACGTTTGACTGTGAGTACGGGTTCTCGTGTATGGGCTACGAGATTGCGGGTGGATGGGGAGCGGCTATGGCTCGAAAGGCGGGTCAGGTCTTCGGTCTTGTTGGTGATGGTTCTTATCTGATGCTTAATAGTGATCTATATTCATCAGTGCTAACGGGTCACCCTATGGTCGTGGTTGTCTGTGATAACGGTGGTTACGCAGTGATTGAGCGACTTCAGGTCAACCAAGGCGGTGCGTCGTTCAACAACATGCTGGCGGACTGCCGCGGCCCTGGGCCAATTAGGGTCGACTTTGCGGCTCACGCGGCATCCCTTGGTTGTGAGTCCGAGACGGTAACAACGTTGGAGCAGCTTGAAGATGCGCTTTGTCGCTCACGCGCAGCAGAGCAGACGCGGGTGATTGTGATAAAGACCGACCCGGTGGCGTGGACGCCGGGCGGTGCGTTCTGGCAAGTAGGTGTACCCGAGATCAGTGAACGGTCCCAAGTGCGCGAGGCACGAGACCGTATGGAACGTGAGATTGCGCTACGTAACAGAAAGAGACGGGTATGAGTGCCGTGCACGAACGGGGAGCCTTGCGAATTGGAGTCATCGGTGTTGGTCGCATCGGACGAATGCACGCTGAAATGGTGGCTCGTGAAGTAGGAGGCGCAGTTCTTGTGGCTGTGGCGGATGGACAGACCTTCCTCGCCGAGGGTGTCGCCTACGACCTCGGTGTTCCGGCAATGAGCGTCGATGAACTTATGGCTGATTCAACGATTGATGCAGTAGCAATCTGTTCGTCCACCGACTCGCATGTCCACCTGCTAGTGGCTGCAGCTAATGCTGGCAAAGCGGTCTTCTGCGAAAAGCCGATTTCACTGGATCTTGAAGAAATTGATCGTGCGCTGCGCGCCGTAGAAGTTAACGAGGTCCCTTTAATGATTGGTTTCAATCGCCGTTTTGATCCGGCGCATGAGGCGGTCTATAAAGCGGTATCTTCCGGTGAAATTGGCGAGCCGCATCTAGTACGAATTTCAAGCCGCGACCCCGCTCCGCCGAACGCTGCCTACATCAAGGTTTCCGGAGGAATTTTCCTTGACATGACCATTCATGACTTCGACATGGCTCGCTTTGTCACTGGTAGCGAAGTGACCGAGGTCTTCGCTCAGGGTGCAGTCCGAATAGATGCTGCTATTGGTGAGCTTGGTGATCTCGACACTGCGGTAGTCACCTTACGTCACAAAAATGGCTGTCTCACGGTCATCGACAACAGCCGCCAGGCGGTCTACGGCTACGACCAACGGGTGGAAGTATTTGGTTCCAACGGCATGGCCGCGTCCGAGAATCCGCTTGCCAACACCAGTATGGTCAGAACAGCGGAGGGGACCCGTCAACCGCCATTGGCATACTTCTTTCTCGAGCGGTACCGCACATCGTATCTGCGAGAGTGGCAGGCTTTTGTCCATGCGTTGAACGAAGGGGGATCTTCTCCGATTACGGGGGCAGATGGCCGAGCACCCCTGGTCATTGGATTGGCTGCGAAGAGATCAATTGAATTTGATCGACCGGTGAAGATTTCCGAGTTTGATACGGCTGGTTAATACGAATTTCGGTTACCCGGGCCAATGGATTACTGAGAGTAATTTGATGTACCCGCCCTGGACGGATTCAAGTAGACATATAGCCGAGGGTCTGGCGCGGACGTTCGTTCAGACTCAGTTGAATGCGTTGAAGGTCATCTTTCGAGTGCTTCAATAGGTCGGTGGAGGCCGGCGCGAAGATAGGTCTCGTTCACGCAGCGGTTGGTTCCAAAGTCACCGTGTAGACCTATCTTCGCGTCAGCCCTAAGGTCGCGATCGCTCGCCATTGCGCCGACCAGCTCGGGCCTAGTTCGTCGGGAAGGGATGTACCTCAAGGTGGCTCATCAATTGCGCCAGACTTGCCGTCGCAACGCACACCACGCTGTCCGCGGCGCCGTAGTAGAGATGCAGGGTGTCGCCGTCGTCGCGCAGGATCCAGCCGCAGGGAAAGACCACGTCGGGTACGTCACCCGACTGCTCGTAGGGTGCCTGGGGACCGAAGATCCACTCGTTTCCTC
>OCZT010001397.1_pt1 | contig 24994 bp, 22 predicted proteins | sample 1539031 | NCBI WGS metagenome assembly OCZT01 (sample SAMEA3539308, study PRJEB22396) | soil metagenome | biome: tundra; feature: field; material: soil | place: USA | collected 2010-05 | depth 0.15 m | reverse complement strand
ATACCTGTCAAAGCTTAAAACCCTTTTGTTAATTTTTATCCCTTAATCCCAAAACATCCTGCATATCATATAAGCCATTTTTTTGATTGACTATCCATTGCGCCGCGCGAATTGCCCCTTTGGCAAAATTATCCCTGCTGTGAGCCCGATGAATAAATTCCAAGCTTTCTCCTATTCCACCAAAAATAACCGTATGTTCTCCCACTATGTCACCGGCACGAATTGTCTGGATACCGATTTCCTTTTTTGTCCGTTCACCAATCAGACCCTTACGCGAATAAACCCCTACTTTTTGCAGATCACGCCCCAATTTATCAGCAATGACCTGTGCCATTTTCATCGCTGTGCCACTGGGCGCGTCTTTTTTCAAATGATGGTGAGCTTCAATAATCTCAACATCATAATCATCATTAAGAATTCCGGCACAATATTCCAGCACCTTCAACATAACGTTGACGCCAACGCTCATATTTGGTGACAATACACATCTTGTAACTTTCGCCAATTCCGAAACTTTCTTCATTTCGTCAGCAGTAAATCCTGTAGAACCAATAACAATTGCGCGATTTCTCTCGCCCGCTATTTTCAAATAATTAAGAGATGCTTCGTGATTGGTAAAATCAATAACAACGTCGGCCTGGTCAATACAGTCAAGAAGGTTGTCAGAAACAAGCGCTCCGGTTTTGCCTAGTCCCAGGCCATGTCCAACATCACGGCCAACAATCGGATGTCCGTGTACTTCAAGAGCCGCAACAACCTTGATATCTTCCATCGCGGATATGAGGCTGATAATTCTGCCTCCCATTCTTCCTCCAGCTCCGGTAACGATAGCTTTTACCATATAATGATCTCCTCAAGTAGTTTTGACAAACAAACAGTAATTTATTTTATTGTCTCCAAAACGCACTAATAACAAAGGCATTTTATACCATTTCTAAATCAAAGATGATATCGAGGCGGCAAGGAGGAGGCGACGAGGCGTATTGTACATACGTTGAGGAAGCCTACGACGCTGCCAACAAAGATAGCGCTTTGATTTAGAATTGGAATTACTAAGAAATCAGCCCATAATCGACCATCACCTTCCTTAACTTTTCAAGATTTGTTTCAGTCATTTTGCATAGAGGCAAACGATATTCATATTTAATTTTACCCATCAGCGCCAACGCCGCCTTCACCGGCGTAGGATTAACTTCGACAAAGAGAACATCAAACAACTGGTTCATCTTTTTATGCAAAGCCTTAGCCTTGTCCATATCTTTGGCCTCAAAGGCATCCACAAGTGCTGCCATATCCGCCGGTACAATGTTTGACGCAACAGAAATAATTCCCTTGCCACCAATAGCCATAAGCGATAGAGTGAATACATCATCCCCCGATAAAACCGCAAAGTCATCGCCGCACAAATCAATAATATCACTCATCTGCTTAATCGAACCGGATGCCTCTTTGATGCCGACTATATTTTTTATTTTCGCCAGCTTCGCGACCATTCCAGGCGTAATGTTCACACCGGTGCGGCTGGGTACATTATATGGTATTATCGGTATATGAACACTTTCTGCTATAGTTTTAAAGTGCTGATAAATACCTTCCTGCGTGGGACGATTATAATAAGGAGCCACAATCAGCGCTCCATCAGCGCCAGCTTCATATGCGTGTTTTGTCAGCCGTAAAGCCTCTGCCGTACTGTTTGATCCCGTACCTGCAATTACCGGAACTCTTTTTTTCACCGCGTCGATTGTTATTTCGATAACCCGGTCGTGTTCGTCATGAGAAAGAGTCGGCGACTCGCCGGTAGTACCGCAAGGAACAACTCCATCTGTTCCATTTGTAATCTGAAATTCAATTAGTTCCCGCAAAGCCTCCTCATCAATTTTTCCATTTTTAAAAGGTGTAACAATAGCAACTATTGCTCCTCTAAACATATAAAGGCCTCCTCTAATCCTTGTTCATTTATAATTTATTTCTGCCGCAGACGCTTCCAGACAAATGCCGGCATCATCACAAAGAATCAATCGATAATTGTATATTCTCCCCTTTACAACTTTTTTATCAGTGTAACTCAGGGCACTGGATACTTTATTGTCCAATATAATCCCTTTTATCTGCATTTGACTGATGCGTTCAAATGTCCGGGGACAATCCTTGCATTCGTTTCCGGCGCTGCCAACCTCGCTTTTTTCTATATTAATATAATTAATTTTTCCATCCATATCCTGGAAATTCCATTTCAAGATTACGGCTTCATCCGAGGATATCGCTTGCATATCTTTTACGATCAGCCTGTAATCAGGCATAGATCGCATGGCTTGAGGATTGGCTTTGATACCGCAGCCACTGATAACAACCAATAACACCAGACAAACAAATACACTATTTTTCCCCTGAGTTCTTTTCAAATTCCCTGATCCTTTCCAGTACGGCTGCTGTTGCCGTTCCACCTTTGTGATTACGCGAATTAACCGCTTTTTCCAGTTTTATTTTCTCCTTAATCTCTTCAGTAAAACCGTCATAAAACCTCTGATACTCTTTTAGACTTAAATCTTCCAATCTTTTTTTATTCTTCAGACAGTATGCAACAATCTTCCCGACAATTTCATGAGCCTGACGAAAAGGCATTGCCTTTTTAACCAAATACTCGGCGACTTCCGTTGCTGTGGAAAAACCTCCCTGCGCGGCTAAATACATTTTGGCTACATTAAACTTTGTGTGACCAATCATTTCCGTAAAAATGGTTAGACAATCCTTTACCGTATCGACAGCATCAAATAACGGTTCCTTATCTTCCTGTAAATCTCTATTATAAGTCATGGGCAAACCTTTAAGAAGGGTCATTATGGCGAAAAGGTCTCCATAAACCCGGGCAGTTTTTCCTCTGATCAACTCAGCCACATCAGGATTTTTCTTCTGCGGCATGATACTGCTGCCGGTGGTATAGGCATCAGATATTTCGATAAAACCAAATTCATCCGATGACCATAAAATCAAATCTTCACAAAAACGGCTCAAATGCATCATTATCAGTGCTGACGAAAAAATGAACTCCGCGATAAAATCCCGATCAGCAACCGTATCCATGCTGTTTTTGCTTATTTCCGGAAAATGTAATATTTGTGCCGTTTGATGACGATCAATCGGCAAACTTGTCCCGGCAAGGGCCGCAGCACCAAGAGGCAAAACATTAAGTCTGGTTTTACAATCTCTCAGCCTTTGTCCGTCACGCGCAAACATTTCCACGAAAGCAAGGAGATAATGAGACAGCAAAACCGGCTGCGCCTTTTGCATATGTGTGTATCCGGGCATAATTGCCTTAATCTCGTTTTTGGCTAATTTAACCAACCGATTTTGCAACAAAACCAGTTCTACGAGTATAAGTTCAACCTCAGTCCGCAAGAAAAGCCGTACATCCAGGACAACTTGATCATTGCGGCTCCTGGCCGTATGCAGTTTTCCTCCCGTTTTACCTATACGTCCGGTTAATTCCTTTTCAATAGCCATGTGAATATCTTCATCAGACGGATTAAATTTAATTTTTCCTTTTTCTATGTCTGTTAAAATATTTCTCAATGATGATACAATTTTCTTTGCTTCATCCCTGCCTATTATACCTTGTCCGGCGAGCATCGTGGCATGAGCGATAGAACCTTCAATATCGTAACGATAGAGCCGTTGATCATAATGAATGGAGGAAGTAAATTTCTCCACATTTTTCGCCATTGGCTTTTGAAACCGCCCACCCCATGGTTTTTTCCTGTCCGCCATGAATTTATCTCCGCATCGTTAGCGTTTATTTTTCAAGATACTCTGGATTCTGAGACGCAAGCCATTGAGCCTGATGAATCCCGTAGCATCCTGCTGGTTGTAAACCTGATCCTTCTCAAAAGTAGCAAAGACTTCACTGTAAAGTGATTGAGGTGATTTGCGTCCGACAACAATACAGTTTCCTTTATATAATTTCATCCGCGCCGTGCCGGTAACATTTTCCTGAGTCGCGTCAATGTAAGTCTGGAGCGATCTCATCTCCGGCGAATACCAGAAACCATTATAAACAAGTTGGGCATATTTCGGTATCAGAGAATCCCTCATAATCATGACTTCACGATCCATCGTGATGGATTCCACCGCGCGATGCGCCGCCCACAGCACTGTCCCGCCTGGTGTTTCATAGACGCCTCTCGATTTCATTCCCACAAACCGGTTTTCGACCATATCTACACGTCCAATGCCATTTTCACCGCCAACAATGTTCATATAATCCATCAGCTTTGCCGGCGACATCTTTTTACCGTTTACCGCCACAGGGTTTCCTTTTTCAAAATCAATTTCCACATAGGTCGGTTTATCCGGGGCTGCTTCGGGAGATTTTGTCAGCACAAAAATATCCTCCGGCGCTTCGGCCCAGGTATCTTCCAGGATGCCTCCTTCATGCGATATATGCAGCAGGTTTCGATCAGAGCTGTAGGGTTTGGCTTTCGTCAGCCCAATAGGAATGTTATGTTTTTCGGCGTAATCGATCATGGATTTCCGGGAATTGAATTTCCAGTTATCATCCCGCCAGGTCGCAATAATATTGATCGCCGGATTTAAGGCAATGTAGGTCAGCTCAAAACGCACCTGGTCGTTCCCTTTCCCGGTCGCTCCGTGAGACACGGCATCAGCTCCTTCAAGTTTGGCTATTTCAATTTGACGTTTGGCAATGAGTGGCCTGGCCAGCGATGTGCCCAGAAGATAGGTTCCTTCATAAAGAGCATTCGCACGCAACGCAGGGAATACAAAATCCCTGGCAAATTCTTCCTGCAAATCTTCAATATATATTTTACTGGCTCCGGTATTGATTGCCTTTTCTTTCAGTCCGGATAATTCCTCTTTCTGCCCTAAGTCAGCAGCAAAACAGACAACTTCACATTTGTATGTTTCAATCAGCCAGCGCACAATTACCGACGTATCCAAGCCGCCTGAATATGCTAAAACGACTTTATTAATTTTTCCTGACAATTCTCCGTATCCTCCTAAAGTAATATTTCTAAGATTGCTTTTTGTACATGAAGACGGTTTTCCGCTTCATCAATTACAACGGAATGAGGACCGTCAATAACATCGGCGGTTATCTCTTCGCCACGATGCGCAGGCAGACAATGCATTACTATTGCATCTTTTTTTGCTTCTCCTAAAAGCTTTTTATTTATCTGGTAATTTTTAAATATTTTTTTTCTTTCCTTATCCTCGGCCTCCTGGCCCATGCTTGTCCAGACATCTGTATATAGAACATCAGCGTTCCTTGCCGCCTCCAGAGGATCATTATAAAGTGTTATTCCTTCACTGGCTTGTTTTGCGCATTCAGTCATAATCTCCCTATCAGGCTCATAACCTTTAGGACAGGCCAGTGCCAATTGAATTGGCAATCTGGCCGCCGCTTCAATCCAGCTGTTCGCTATATTATTACCGTCGCCTATATATGCAATTTTCAGCCTTTCATAAGAACCTTTCTTTTCTTTAATTGTGAACAGGTCGCTGAGAATTTGACAAGGATGGAATAAATCGGTCAAACCATTGATTACGGGAATTGTCGCATATCGGGCAAATTCTTCCACGCTGGCCTGAGCAAAAGTTCTGATCATTATACCATTCAAATAACGCGACATCATCCGGGCAGAATCGGCAATAGTTTCTCCGCGGCCTATTTGCGTATCGCGGGAATTTAAAAACAAGGCTACGCCGCCCAATTGATACATGCCGACCTCAAATGAAATTCTTGTCCGAGTCGAAGATTTATCAAAAATCATCCCCAGCGTTTTTCCTTTCAGGGATGCGTGCTCTTTTCCTTCTTTTAAGAGCTTCTTGAGTCTGGCCGCTTTTTTCCAGATTCTTTCAAAATCTTCCGTTTCCAGTTCGTAAATGCTTAATAAATCTTTTTTCATTTACCCTCCATCACCACATCAAGTATATCGATTGCCTGATCAACTTCCTGTGTTGTAATGATAAGCGGCGGCACAAAACGCAGTGTCTTGCCCCCGATGCAATTGATCAACAACCCGCGCTTCAGGCATTCGTTGACAACATCACTGCCTTCGACACTGAGTCCGCAAGCCAGCATTAGTCCCCTGCCCCGGACTTCCGTAATTATCTGATGCTTCTGCCGCAGCTTCTTCAACTGGGACAGAAAATATTCTCCCGTTTTGCATGATTGCTCCAGAATACCATCTTGTAGCATTGTTTTGACTGTAGCAACAGCTGCAGCCATGGCTAGAGGATTGCCGCCAAAAGTTGACGCATGATTACCGGGGCCGAAAGCTTTGGCAATTTTATTTGTCGCCAGCATTGCGCCAACGGGGAAACCGTTTCCTAATGCTTTGGCCAGAGTCATTATATCCGGTTTTATTTTCGAATATTCATAAGCAAATAATTTTCCGGTACGACCTATACCTGTTTGCACTTCATCCATAATAAATAAAATTCCGTGCCGGTCACAAATATCTCGCACACCTGCTAAATATTGAGCATCGGGAATGATGACGCCTCCTTCACCCTGAATCGGCTCCAGCATTATACCGCACGTCTTCGCTGTAATGGCTTTTTCCAGTGCCGTCAGATCATTAAAAGGTACATAGCTGAAACCGGCGAGCAGCGGCGTAAATCCAAATTGAAATTTTTCCTGCCCTGTGGCAGTAATCGTTGCCATCGTCCGGCCATGAAAGGAATCCTTCATGGTGATTAATTCAAATTTATCCGGCTCCATATTTTCATGGGCATATTTTCGCGCAAGCTTTATTGCCGCTTCGTTTGCTTCCGCTCCGCTGTTGCAAAAGAAAACTTTATCCGCAAAAGAATTTTCCACAAGCAAGCGAGCTAACTGCGCCTGTTTTTCTGTATAATACAAGTTGGAAACATGCATTAAATTATCTGCCTGATCTTTGATTGCGGCAACTACATTGGGGTGACAATGCCCGAGATTACAGACGGCAATACCAGCGACAAGATCAAGATACTCCTTGCCATTTACATCCCAGAGCCTTGTGCCCGAACCTTTCCGCAGGGCAATAGGAAACCGTCTGTATGTATTCATTATATTTTCGTCAGCCAAAAGCATTATTTCATTTTCTGTCATTTTCCGGCACTTACCTTTCTTTCATTAAAGAACAATTTCCGTACCAATTCCTTTATCAGTGAATACTTCCAAAAGAATTGCATGCTTCAAGCGACCATCAATAATGTGCGCTTTTTTAACTCCGTTTTTAAGAGCCTTCAGGCAGCATTTAACTTTGGGAAACATCCCGCCTTCTATGACACCATCATCAATCATTTTCATAGCTTCTTTATCACTCATTGCATTGATGAGCTTTTTGTCCTTATTCAGCACGCCTTCCACATCAGTTAAGAGTAAAAGCTTTTCCGCTTGCAGGGCTGCCGCAACTTCTCCGGCCACAACATCGGCATTGATGTTATAAGTCTCCCCTTCATCACCTATTCCCGTGGGAGCTATTACCGGAATAAAAGCATTCTGGCTGAGGGATACGATTAATTCCGAATTGATGGTTTTTACCTTTCCCACAAGACCTATATCGATAATTTCCGGCGGCGTGTTCTTTACTTTTTCTTCGCTTAGATAGTACTTTTCCGCCTTGATCAAATTACCATCCTTACCGCTCAATCCCACGGCATTTCCGCCATGCTGGTTAATCAAACCAACTATTTCTTGATTGACCATTCCTACCAGAACCATCTCGACAATATTCATGGTTTCTTCATCAGTTACCCGCATTCCTTGTATAAACTTTGATTCCTTACCAAGCTTTTTGAGCAATGCCCCTATTTGCGGACCACCGCCATGAACGACAACCGGATTAATGCCGATATATTTCATCATGACTACGTCCTGGGCAAACTTATCTTTTAATTCATCATCAACCATAGCATGACCGCCGTATTTAATGACAATTGTCTTATTATAAAATCGTTTGATGTAAGGCAGGGCCTCCAGCAGTATATCAGCCCTTTCCATCGAATTTTGGATATGTCCCATTTTCAACTCCATTTATAGAATGTAACGGCTTAAATCTTCATCTTCTACTATATCATCCAGTTTTTCCTGTACGTATTTAGCGTCAATCTTTATTTCTTTTTCCTTCATATCGGGTGCTTCAAAAGATATTTCATCCAATAAAGTTTCCATAATTGTATAGAGCCTTCTGGCGCCTATATTTTCCATTCTTTCATTGACTAATGTTGCCACTTGAGCAATTTCTGCCACGGCATCCACCGTAAATTTTATTTTAATACCTTCTGTAGCCATCATTTCCGTATATTGCTTGACGAGTGCATTGTTCGGTTCCGTTAAAATACGAATGAATTCTTCTTTGCCCAATGAGTCCAACTCCACTCTGATGGGAAAACGTCCCTGCAGTTCAGGAATTAAATCAGAAGGTTTGGAAGAACTAAACGCACCAGCTGCAATAAAAAGGATGTGATCCGTTTTCACCATTCCGTAACGGGTATTGACATTGGAACCTTCCACTATCGGGAGCAAATCTCTTTGGACACCTTCACGCGAGACATCAGGACCGTGCGGCGCATCACTGCCGACAATTTTGTCAATTTCATCGAGAAATATTATTCCCGATTGCTCTACCCTCTCCACAGCAGTTTTAGTCACCTTATCCATATCGATCAGCTTTTGTGCTTCTTCTCCCGCTAGGATTTCCATGGCCTCCGAGACTTTGAGAGTTCTTTTTTTCTTTTTCTGCGGCATCATATTGCCCAACATATCTTTAATGTTGAGCCCCATATCCTCCATGCCCGCGGCAGAAAATATTTCAATCATCGGACCACTTCTTGGTTCGGTAACTTCCAATTCCACAACCCTGCCGCTGAGCTTACCATCTTTGAGTTGTTGCCGTAACTTTTCTCTTGTTGCATCGTATTTCTGTGATTGCTCCTCAGCAGGCTCAGTATTTTCGTGATGCTCAGAATCGTCGAGCATTTCGTTTACTCTCATTTCCGTAAGTCTCGGCGGCAACAAAATATCAAGTAATCTTTCTTCTGCGATCTGAGCCGCTTTGGCGCGTACATTTTCCTGTTCTTCCGATTTGGCCATATTCACGCTGAGCTCAACTAAATCACGAATCATCGATTCCACGTCGCGTCCTACATAGCCGACTTCAGTAAATTTGGAAGCTTCCACTTTGAGAAAAGGTGAATTATCCAGTTTAGCCAATCTACGGGCTATTTCAGTTTTACCAACGCCCGTCGGCCCGATCATGATAATATTTTTCGGTGATATTTCATCAGCCAGTTCCCGCGGCACATTCTGTCTGCGCCACCTGTTGCGCAGCGCAATGGCTACAGCCCTTTTCGCATCAGCCTGACCGATTATGTGCCGATCTAATTTTTCCACTATCTCACGAGGTGTTAACCCATTGCTTAGCATATATTAATTCTACTCCTTGCTTTTGCTCTTTTTCGTTTCTTTTGTTTTATTAGTGGCAATTTCAATTTCAATTTCTTCCAGTGTTACGTGATTATTAGTGTAAATACAAATATCCGCCGCGATTTTCATGGCTTCTTTAGCAATTTCTGTTGATGACAGATTGCTGTGACGCACCAGCGCGCGAGCCGCCGCCTGCGCATAAGGTCCGCCAGATCCGATGGCCATAACATCGTCATCAGCTTCTATGACATCGCCATTCCCGGAAATGATCAGCGAATTGTCTTTGTTTACGGCAATCATCAACGCCTCTAGATGCCTTAATACTCGGTCGGTACGCCAATCCTTCGTCAATTCTACTGCCGCTCGCAGCAAATTGCCGTTGTATTGTTCCAGCTTCTGATCGAAGCGATCAAATAGGGTAAAGGCATCGGCTGTAGCGCCGGCAAACCCTACAATAACTTCGTTATTATAAAGCCTTCTTACCTTACGGGCTCCATGTTTCAAGATTGTCGTATCCAATGTAACCTGACCATCACCGGCTACCGTTATTTTACCATTATGCTTTACTGCCAATATTGTGGTGCTTCTTATCTTCATTATCTTCTCCCTAAATAAAATCAAGCCTTTCTAAATTATCTTTTAGCACGCGGATGAGCTTTGTCGTAAACTTCCATCATCCGATTAATATTCACAGCCGTATATTTCTGTGTTGTGGAAAGGCTCTCATGCCCCAGCATTTCCTGAATCGACCGCAAATCCGCGCCGGCATTCAGAAGATGCGTGGCAAAAGTATGGCGCAATGCGTGCGGACTTATCTTGCGGCCTATACCGCTTTTCACTACTGTTGCGTCAACTATACGGGCAATGCTTCTTGCAGTTATTCTTTTCCCCCGTGCATTTAAGAACAGGGGATTCTTAAAGAGATTATCATCACACTTTTTTCTTACCTCTGCGGTCTTCTTTATATACTCGTCAATAGCTTGCAGAGCCTTCTGTCCAACTGGAACTATTCTTTCTTTTTTCCCCTTTCCGCGTAATTTAACCAGCGCCTGTCTAAAATCAAGGTCTGTCACGTTTAGTCCGGCCAGTTCGCTTAGGCGCAATCCGGAAGAATAAAATAATTCCAGCATAGCGTGATCGCGCAAACCTGAAACAGAATTATCACCTTGAGCGCTTAAAAGCTGGAACATCTCGTCTACCGACAGAAAAGTAGGCATATATTTTTCTATTTTCGCCGTCTGGACCATTTCCGCCGGATTATTTTTAATTTTTCCGGCACGTAACAAATACTTATAAAAAGACCGCAATGAATATATCTTGCGATTCACTGTAACTTTTTTTACTTTTTTACGGTATAGATGACTCAAATATGTGCGAATAGTTTCCGGTTCAACATTAATTATTGCATCGCTCTTTTTTTTTATATCATTTCCTCGGAGAAAACTGTTGAATTCCTCAACATCCGCAATATAAGCTTTCAGTGTATGTTCAGAAACATTTCGCTGTACTTCCAGGTAAATTTGAAAATCCGCAATGAGGTTTTCCATATAATCTACATTTTGTATTTGCCAAAATCTTCGGCGGAAAGATTTTCCAAAAATTCCTTTATCTTTTCTTCTTTCATTTTGTCCAAATCACCGATCTTCATGCTGAAATCAACACTGCGCGATTTTTCAATAACACTTTCTTCAACAAAAATGGGAACATGAGCTCGCAGGGCCAGAGCAATGGCATCGCTGGGACGGGCATCAACAGTAAAATTCTGCCCTTCCCTGCTTAAATAAATATTGGCAAAAAAAGTATTATTACGAATATCAACGATTTCTACCCTGCTCACCGCTACATTAATAATTTTCAAGCAATCATTTAATAAATCATGGGTCATCGGCCGGGAAAAAACGATCTTTTCCAGTTCCGTAGCGATTGCACTGGCTTCAAAAAGCCCAATCCAAATCGGTATAGCCTTATTTTCCTGTAAGTCTTTCAATATAACTATGGGTGTATTGGTAATAGGATCGATGGTCAATCCCGAAACTTTCATTTCAATCAGCATTACCAACCTCCTTAATCATCGACAATTTTTCCTCTTAGTGAATGCAAATAGGCTTTGGATATTTTTACCTTTACTCGCTTATCTGTTAATTCCGATTCACTCTTGAAATTAACAATTTTCCAGGACCTGGTTCTTCCCATCAAATCATTTTCAGAGTTTTTACTTTTACCTTCAACCAATAACTCCTGCTGACTGCCTTCCAAAGCAATGTTGGCTTCCAGTGCATGTTGATCTTGAAGAGCTTGCAATTGCTTGAGTCTCCTCAACTTCTCACATTCTTCAATCTTTCCTTCTAACTTCTGCGCCGCTGTACCTTTACGTTCAGAATACTTGAATGAAAATATAGAATCAAACCTGATTTTTTCCATCATGTCAATGGTTTCTTGATAATCATTTTGTGTTTCTCCCGGAAATCCAACGATAATGTCCGAGGTAATACTAATATGGGGACTCAATTTACGTAAATGATCAACTTTTTTCATGTATTCTTCCACTGTATAGCCCCTGTTCATTAATGCCAATATCCGGTTTGATCCTGATTGCACCGGGAGATGAATATGCTCGCATAATTTTTCTTCTTCGGCAAAGCAGTTAATCAATTCGAAAGAGAGGTCACGTGGATGTGATGTAGTAAATCTGATTCGTTCGATGCCGGAAATTTTGCCGATTTTTTTGATCAAAGCCGTGAAATTCAATCCATTGCCCAAAGTTTTGTCATAGGAATTAACATTTTGTCCTAGAAGAGTAACTTCTCTGATGCCACAATCAGCAAGTTTCTCAATTTCTGCCAAAATATCTTCTGGCTTTCGGCTCATTTCCGGCCCGCGTAAATAGGGAACCACGCAATATGCGCAAAAATTATTACATCCCTGCATAATTGTGACAAATGCACTCACGGAACCTTTTACCGGCGGAGCATAAATTCCAATCGAATTAAGCGATTTATGAAAATCAACATTGGTAATTTTTTCTCTTTTATTTTCAACAGAGGATATCATCTCTGGTAGACGATGGATATTATGCGTGCCGAAAACGAAATCCAGATGCACAACTCTTTTATGAAATTTTGTTCCCAGATGCTGCGCCAGACAACCGCCCACACCAATAATCAATTCCGGATTTTGTTCTTTTAGTTTGCCGATCCTTCCCAGTTCACTATAAACCTTGTGCGCTGCTTTCTCCCTGATGGAGCAAGTGTTGAGCAGGATCAAATCAGCTAGTTTTAAGTTATTAGTCATTTTATAGCCAACTTCAGCAAGTAGAGCCGCCATTTGTTCGGAATCGTGGACGTTCATCTGACAACCAAATGTTTGAATATACAAGTATTTATTTTTCATTTTTCCCACTCATTAAAATTGCGGATAGCCTTAATATTTCAGCATAAGTTAGTCAATTAGTTTTTGAGGTTTTACGGTGTTTTTCTTTCTTAAAATATCATTGACATGCTATGTTTAGCCATAAACTTGAGAAAAATGAAATCTGAATAATGATTGTAAAAAAAATAAATGGAGAAAATGGGCGCCCTAATATAAAATCCTTATTATCGATCTTCCTGCTCGGGCTTTTCTTGTATGTCTTTCAGAACATCGGCAATCTCCTCGCTGGTCTCAATGTGGACATCCTTAGCCGCCTCGGCCGTGCCACCATGCTGAGTCACCGGAACGCCGATATCGCGCGACTTTTTCTTGCTTTTCGTGATTTGCCATGAATTCCCGTCGGCACTGATGTTCCAGTTCTGCAAATCGGATTGCACGTTTCGCACACCCGATAATCGGGCAATTTCCCTAAACAGGCTTTCAATCACAGTCGGAACAATATCGCCTTCGTAAGTCTTGAGCAGTTCCCCGGAGAGATAGACCGTACATCCAGTACAAGAGTAGTCGATCCTGGTAAGATCGATACCATATTTATTTAATACCATCCTCACCTGCCGATTTACTTCATATCGGGAAACATCCATAATTATATTCCTTACTGACACCGATAAACGGGATAATTTCTAACTTACTAAAAGTGGAACCACTTATGTACCCTACGTCAAAATCAGGAATTATTCCATACCTGATTTCTTTAATTGAGAAATAAAATAATATTTTCTGGAACTATAATTGGTCAATTGATTCCCAAAGCAAATTGCTTAACTTGCCAAATTCCTCAACTGAAAGTGTCTCCCCCCTGCGTTTGCCGTCAATACCGGCAGCTTTGAGAACTTCTTTTATTTTTTCCTCTTCAATATCATCCAGTAACTTCGAGTTTTTCAAATTATTGATTAACATTTTTCTGCGCTGGGCAAATGACGTCTTAACCAGTTGGGTGAAAAAAGTTGCGTCAGCTAAATCCATTAAAGGTTTATGCAGAAAAGCCCCCCTGATAACTGCTGATTCAACTTTTGGCTGCGGATAAAAGCAAGTTGAAGGCACTTCAAATATTTTCTCAACAGACGCAAACATTTGCAGAATTACGGAAGGCACACCATAAATTTTATTGTCGGGAACGGATACCAGACGTTGTACAATTTCCTTTTGTAACATCAGCATAAAATCGCTGATGACCGGACGGAAAGATAATAATCGAAAAATTAAAGGACTGGATATATTATAGGGAACATTACCTATTATTTTAATCTTGGAATTATGCGTTTCCGATATGAAGTTAAAATCAAATTTTAGTATATCTCCGCAATGAACTTCAACATTATCATATCCGCCAAGCTTATCTTTTAATACCTCAACCAAATTCCGGTCTATTTCCACAGCTATAACTCTTTTTGCTTTCTTTGCAATATTCTCTGTTAATACGCCGATACCCGCACCTATTTCAACTACGATATCATCCTGAGAAATGTTTGCCGCATGGACAATTCTATTAATGACATTAATATCTATAAGAAAAGACTGGCTTAATTTCTTATTCGGTTTGATGCCATATTGATGAAGAATTTCTTTGGGTGTGGTCATAATAATTTTTTTATGAATGCGCGACCAGTGGCCAGCGCGATATCGCATTCAAATCCAGAGAGTCACGACACCCATTGGTCAACATAATCTCGCCAATTGCTGCGATCATGGCCGCATTATCAGTGCATAATATTACCTGCGGAATGAACAAATCAATTTTATTCTTCAATGCGGCATCGGCAAACTTTTCGCGCAATCTTCCATTAGCCGCAACCCCACCACAAACAACTACTTGTCTGATATCATTATCCTGCACTGCCCGCATAGTCTTTTCAACAAGAACATCAACAATTGCTTCCTGATAACTTGCAGTTATATCCGGTAATTCTTCGGCACTAAAATCCCGGCCACGTTTTTTCAGCATTGTCAGCAAGGAAGTTTTCAAACCGCTAAAGCTGAAATCAGAAGAGTTCTTCATTGCGCGAGGGAAAGCTACTGCTTGCGGGTTACCGCCTTTTGCGATCTTATCAATCACTACGCCGCCCGGGTATCCAAGGTTAAGAAGCTTTGCCGCCTTATCAAACGCTTCCCCTGCGGCATCGTCACGTGTCTGGCCGATCAATTGGAAATCATGATAATTATTTACCAGATAAATATTAGTATGTCCGCCCGAAACAACCAAAGCTGCAAAAGGAAATTCCGGCACTTTTTCGGCAAGAAACACAGCTGTAATGTGCCCTTCCAGATGATTGACGCCAACTAAAGGAATATTAAGGGCATAGGCAAGCGCCTTGGCCGTTGCTAAACCGATAAGAAGCGATCCTATTAATCCCGGACCGCGTGTTACTGCAATCCCCTCTATTTCCTTAAGCCCAACGCCGGCATCAGACAAGGCTTGCTCAATAACCGGGTTGATTGCTTCAATATGCTTTCGCGAAGCAATTTCTGGAACAACCCCGCCGTATTTGCTATGGACTTTGATTTGAGAAGCAATTACGTTGGAAAGCATTTTTCCATCTTTAACCACTGCCGCGGCTGTTTCATCACATGATGATTCAATTCCGAGAACTAACATTATATCCTACTTTCATTTTTTTCTTTGCTAAAAAAGAGTAATCTCTATATAAAAGCAATGACGATTTGTAAACAAACTTTTGTTAGCAATCATTTGATTGGAAAACCGCAATGGAATTTAAAACAGATTTCTTAATTTTAGGCAGTGGTATTGCCGGCTTGAGTCTGGCAATTAAAGCTTCGACTCTTGGTAGCGTCGCTATAGTGACCAAAAAAGAAAAAACAGAATCAAACACCAATTATGCTCAAGGCGGGATCGCTGCTGTTACCGACCATACCGATAGTTTTGATGAGCATATTCAGGATACCTTAATTTGCGGCGCCGGCCTTTGTAAAAAGGACGTGGTTGATTTTGTTGTAAGAGAAGCACCTCCAAGGATTCAGGAGCTTATTGACTGGGGCGTTAACTTTACTAAATCGGAAATACCTCCTCACCTTTATGATTTGGGTCAGGAAGGAGGTCATAACCGCCGGCGGGTATTACATGCCAAGGACCTCACGGGCCGCGAAATCGAGCGGGCGCTGAATGAAAAAGTCGCTGCCTTAAACAATGTTCATATCTATGAAAACCATATTGGTATTGACTTGATCATCCAAAAAGACATCTCCGGGAAACCGGTAATTTGTCAGGGTGCTTACGCTCTGGATATAAACAATAGAGAAATTCATACTTACCGCGCAAAATACACGATTTTATCCACTGGAGGCGCGGGCAAAGTATATCTCATTACAACAAATCCCGATATTGCGACGGGAGATGGCATAGCTATGGCTTACCGCGCCGGTGCTAAAATCGCCAATATGGAATTCATCCAGTTTCATCCGACCTGTCTTTATCATCCTGACGCCAAAGCTTTTCTGATCAGCGAAGCTGTCCGCGGTGAAGGGGGAATTCTGCGATTAAAGAACGGATCGACATTCATGGAAAAATATCATCCCATGAAAAGCCTCGCCCCAAGAGATATTGTCGCCAAAGCAATTGACACGGAAATAAAGCAATCGGGGGATGAATACGTACTTCTTGATATAACTCACCGTGAGCGCGACTTTCTTATTAATCGCTTTCCCAATATTTATAACAAATGTCTTGAGTATGGCATCGATATAACCTCTGACCCGATACCCATCGCTCCTGCCGCGCATTATATCTGCGGCGGCGTTGCTGTCGACCATTACGGCAAGACATCCATCGCCAATCTTTTTGCCTGCGGTGAGGTATCTTGCACCGGATTGCATGGAGCTAACCGTTTGGCCAGCAACTCTTTACTGGAAGCAGTTGTCTACTCCCATCGTGTCTATACCGAAATTTCCCGGCACTATAAAAAAATGAAACAAAGTGATGCCTGCATTGCTCAATGGGATTCCAGCGGGACTACGGAAAGCGACGATAGCGTGGTTGTCACGCACAACTGGGATGAAATAAGAAGATGCATGTGGAATTATGTGGGGATTGTCCGATCGGACAAAAGATTGGAAAGAGCGGCCCGCAGAATCGATCTTATCCAAAAAGAGATTGATGAATATTACTGGAACTTCAAAGTCACAAAAGATCTTGTTGAACTGCGTAATATTACAACCGTAGCCAAACTGATCGTCCGGAGCGCATTTCTGCGGAAAGAAAGCCGTGGTTTACACTATAATATAGATTATCCCGACACACTGGATGAATTTAAAAAAGACACAATTATTGTTAAAGAATGAATTTATTGAATCTATTTAAAACAGCTCATTAACAAAACCACCTGTCTATTTTTTATCTTCGAACACACGGTTAAAGATAAAATCTAAATTCTTCAAGAAATTATTTACATTAAAAATTGCTGCCAATTCTTTTTTCTGCAGATATTTAGCTACAGTGGAATCCTTTTCCAGCAAATCCCTGAATTCCAAACCTTCCTGCCAGGATTTCATCGCGTTATTCTGTACGACGGCATACGCATCTTCCCTGGTTGTGCCTTTTTCAATGAGTGCCAACAACACCATTTGTGAAAAAATAACACCGTGTGTCATGTTCAGATTATAAATCATTCTTTCCGGATAGATCACAAGCTTATCCATCATATTCGTAAACCTGTACAGCATAAAATCAAGAACAATTGTAGCATCAGGTCCGATAACCCTTTCCACAGAAGAATGGCTGATATCCCTTTCATGCCAGAGGGCAATGTCTTCGAGAGCGGCAACTGCGTATGAGCGTACCAACCTGGCTAAGCCAGACAGATTTTCCGAGAGGACTGGATTGCGTTTATGCGGCATGGCTGAAGAACCTTTTTGTCCTGGTGAAAAATATTCTTCAGCTTCTCTAACCTCTGTCCTTTGCAAAAGCCTTATCTCCTGAGCAAATTTATCCAGTGAAGATGCAACAATCGCTAAACTGGTAAAAAATTCCGCATGTCTGTCGCGTTGAATAATTTGTGAAGATACCGGCGCCGCATGCAGTCCGAGTTTACTGCAAACATATTCCTCTACAAAAGGATCGACAAAAGAAAATGTGCCAACTGCACCTGATATTTTACCATAGCTGATAGATTCTTTGGCTTGGACGAGACGCTGGCGATTTCGCTGCATTTCCTGATACCACAAGGCCATTTTCAGACCAAAAGTGATCGGTTCCGCATGAATTCCATGTGACCTGCCAATCATTAAAGTATTCTTATTTTCGAAGGCTCTTCTCTTTAAAACTACCAATAACTGATCAACATCTTCCAGTAATATTTCAGCCGATTCTTTTAATTGAACACCAAGCGCGGTATCCAGCATGTCGGAAGAAGTCAACCCCATATGAATAAAACGTCCGTCTTCACCGACTTTTTCCGTTAGGGAAGTTAAAAAAGCAATTACGTCATGCTTTGTAGTCTTTTCGATCTCATCAATACGCTCGACTTTTATAGAAACATTTTCTTTAATGTTCTTTAGTGCACTTTCGGATATTTTGCTAAGCTTTGCCATTGCCTCACAAGCTAATATTTCTACATCCAGCCATTTTTTATATCTGTTCTCCGGGCTCCAAATCTTTGTCATTATCTCGCGGGAATATCTCGGTATCACGTTTTTCTCCTCTAATTATTTTACCTGTACCTGGCAGTCTTCATTTTGCCGCCAATGATAATTGGTATTATTACGACTTCTATCAATCAGTCAAGAATTAATATAGGTCAAAAAATTTATACCATTTCGATTTCAAAGGATAACGAGGCGGCAAGGAGGAGGCTCCGCAAGCGTATTACTAATACGGTGAGGAAGCCGACGACGTAGCCAACAAAGTTAGCCGAAGAAAGCGAAGTGGTATAGGGATTGACAAATTAGAACCAACGGTATATTATTTTACTGGAACTGAGGAAGTAAAACTTATGTCTGAATCACAAGAGATGGCACAATGTAGTTTTTTGGAAGAAATATTCAATAGTATAACTCATGGAATTGGAGCCTTAATCAGCATTGCCGGATTGGTTCTTCTGATAGTTTTCTCCAGCATATATGGGAATTTGAGTCACATTATAAGTTGTACAATTTTTGGATTTACGCTTGTTTTGCTCTACACTGCTTCAACTCTTTATCATAGCTTTCAAAGACCAAATCTAAAGTATGTATTCAAGATATTGGACCATTCCTGCATTTATGTTTTGATTGCCGGAACTTATACTCCATTTATGCTAGTAACTTTACGTGGTGTTCTGGGCTGGAGCATGCTTGTTTTAGTTTGGTCTTTGACTGTAATCGGGGTTTTATTCAAAGTTTTTTTCGTGCACCGCTTTAAAATTATTTCTACTATTGCTTATATTTTAATGGGTTGGATTATCATTTTTGCTATTAAACCTCTTTTTCAAGCATTACCAGGAGGCGGTCTTGTCTGGCTTATCTGTGGTGGACTGGCCTACACATTAGGCACTGTTTTTTATGCTTGGAATAGGCTTCCCTTCAATCACGCAATTTGGCATTTATTTGTTCTTACCGGCAGCGTTTGTCATTTCTGCGCCGTTATGTTTTATGTCATTCCACTAAATACTTGAACTAAGAATCTAACAACTATCAGGAGTTTGACCAAATGATTTTATCTTCTCAAATCATTCTTGAATTATCACTTTTTAAATGCTAGAACCGCCTTGCTGTAAATATTTACAGCATTAAAAAAAAGGAGATAAATATGCGAAAAACTTTTCAATATATATTTTGTTTGATGATTCTTCTGCTTGCCACCGGTTCACTCTGGGCGAAGGATAAATACACGGTAACCGTTTTACCTTTTACACTCAATAGCGCAGAAAATATCGATTATGTGAAAAAAGGAATCGCGGAAATGCTCTCCACACGTATATCCGTTCCTAACAAAATCGAAGTAACCAATAAAGATGTTGTTCTTGAGGAACTTAAAAAATCTAATATAAAGGAAATTACATTAATTGATGTATATAAACTGGGCAACAAATTAAAGTCTGATTATGTAGTCTGGGGAAGCATCACTAAAATAGGCAACTCTCTTAGTATTGACGGGAAATTGATTGATATTGTCGCCTCTAAATCTGACATAGGTATCTTCACTCAATCACAAAATCTCGATGAAGTAATTCCCAAAATTAACGATTTTTCTCAAAGAATCGTGCAGCATATTCTCGGCACATCATCACAACAGGCCGCACCCACAGTAGCCGCTGCTGGAGCTGCTAAACCAACAGCTCCGGGAGTTTCCCGCGAATCTCAGATAATTGCCGGTATGAGAGCCGGCGGTAAAAAAGGAACTTTAACTTCTGCAATCAATCCTGACTTTATTAACGCTCCGGATCCTTTTAATCGCCAGGGATTTTGGATGAGCCAGAAAATACTCACGGAATTTAAGGGTATGGATGTAGGGGACGTAAATGGTGATGGCTTAAACGAAGTGGTGGTTATCGACAAAAACAATGTTTACATATATCAGAAAGCAGGTAATGAACTAAAATTATTAGAAAAAATACCTGGAAAATCTTACGATAATTATCTTGCCGTAGATGTTGCTGATATTAACAAAGACGGTGTAAAGCAAATATTTGTGACTTCTCTCAATAATACATTGCTTGATTCCTTTGTCCTGGAATTTAAAAATGGCAAATATGTTAAAATTGCATCTGACATACGCTGGTTTTTACGCGTACTTGATACTCCATCGGGTATTCCTATATTAATAGGGCAAGGATATGGTTTTGATAAACCATTTGATACGCCAATTCATGAAATTGTCTGGAGAGACGGTAAGTATGTTGAAGATCAAAAGATGAAGATACCTTTAGGCTTATCTATTTACGGTTTAACTATTGATAATTTAGGCACTGGGGGCAGTGGTGAAAAAATAATCGCCCTGGATGAGCTTGATTATTTATGCATCTTTGAAAAAACAACTAAACCTTTAACCAGGATATTTACTTTTGGTTTTTCTAACAACGATTTAATCTGGAGAAGCGATGACGTATTTGGCGGCAGCAATAACTACTTCGAAAATATTGATAAAACAAGACCTGAGGAAAATGAAAAAAGTGCTTTTGTCAATTTACGCATCCATACTTATGATACAAACAAAGATGGAAAAAAAGAGATTATTATTGTTAAAAATATATCTTCTGTCGGCCGCGTGTTTAAACATCTAAAACTTTTTACTTCCAGCGAAATATATAATCTGGAATGGGACGGCATGGGTATGGCGGAAAATTGGCGGACAAAAAAAATTAACGGCTACGTAGCCGATTATTGTATTAAAGATATAGACAATGATGGCAAACCGGAAATTGTGCTGGCATTGGTTCTTTCTGTCGGTGCTTCTCTGCGTGATAAAAGTGTGATCGTTGTTTATAAGCTGGATACTACTCAATAAGTCATTGACAAAATTTGTGCGCTTAGATATAGCGTCGCACGAATAAAAATACTCATTGGAAGTATCTTATTGCAATAGAGGCGGTGTAGCTCAGCTGGTTAGAGCATACGGCTCATATCCGTAGTGTCCAGGGTTCGATTCCCCGCACCGCCACCAAAATCGAGTCTCCCCACCCATCCGGCGGGGAGATTTTATAATTGATTCTTTTTTGAATGAACAAAAACAAAACAAAATTTGATAAAACATTTAAGCCCTCATTTTTTTTCAGAAATCCTCATGTCCAGTCTATTATGGCCAGTTCGCGACTGCGCGTGCGCCGGAAGAACGCCATGGTGGAAAACTCCCATGAAATAATAATCAACACATCTGCAGGTTCAAAATTACTATCGTTTCTTTCCCGTCATCCTGTTTCTAAGGGCCTGATTATTCTCCTGCATGGCTGGGAAGGATCTTCTTCTTCCGCTTATGTTCTCGCAACAGGAGATTATTTTTATAATCTTGGTTTTTCTATTTGCCGCTTGAATTTGCGGGATCATGGAGATTCACACCATCTCAATGAAGGGCTTTTTCATGGCGCTCTTCTGGAAGAAACATTCGAAGCAGTAAATTATTTATCCCAGCAATCAGAAAACCTGCCTGTGTATCTAATAGGTTTTTCTTTGGGAGGAAATTTTGCTTTGCGTATCGCCATGAAACACTACCGGATACCGATAGCAAATTTAAAACATGTTTTTGCCATCAGCCCACCGCTCGATCCTTATAAGACTACCTTGGCTATCGATAACGGTTATTTTTTTTATCGCAAATATTTCCTGAAAAAATGGAAACGGTCTTTGGTCAAAAAGCAGCGGCTTTTTCCTGAAAGATATGATTTCAATAAAATGCTGAAGGCCAAAACATGCATGGAACTGACAGAAAATATCATGCTTTACTTCCCGGAATTAATTTCTTACCTGGATTATTTTAAGTTATATGCCTTGCAAAACAATTCCTTCCAAAAATTAAATATACCTGTTAGAATTTTTATCTCTGAAGATGATCCATTTATCCCGCTGGCAGATTTTCAATCTTTACAAGAAAATGATTTTTTTCAGATTTCAATGCAAAAATATGGAGGGCATTGTGGTTTTCTTGATCTATTTCCGGTTAACTGTTGGTATCATAAAATAATCGCCGAAATAATAAATTGATTTTTTAGGATCAACATGGATTTTTCTCTATTTTGCCAAAAGGACATGTTCCCTCAATTTGTATCTGATAAATTAGACTCGGTTGCAATTGATTATAAAGATAAGCATGAGTTGATGGCAAATAGTAAGGGTGGCCCAAATCATCTCGAAGCCGGGGTAGTCCTGCTAATTAATTACAGATCAAATCGGAACGGTTCCGAATATGTTTTCCAACTTATCAAACGTTCCAATACTGTTACGCAAGCCGGAGACATCAGTTGCCCTGGCGGCATCTTGCATCCGGGACTAGATAGAATAATGAACCATTTATTAAAAACAGGAATAATTCCCACTGTACATGGTCATAATTTAAACTCCTCTCAATTCAGGGACAAAGAAACAGCTTCTTTGATTCGCCTTTTTTTAACTACCGCTCTGAGGGAAGCCTGGGAAGAAGTTGGTTTAAATCCTTTTAACGTAATATTTTTAGGAGCACTGCCTTGTTATTCATTGAGTTTACTTGCTCGAACAATTTTTCCTGTAGTATGTCTGACTGTAAAACCATTTCAATATAAGCTAAGTTCGGAAGTGGATAAACTATTAGAGATTCCGGTTAGCTTTTTCTTCCAGCAGTCCAATTATGCCTTGTTGGAAGTTAAAACGTCTTTAATTAATAATACTGAGCACATACAATATCAATTACCATGCCTGGTTATCCCCGATGGCCTGGGTGGTGAGGATATTCTTTGGGGTGCTACTTTTAATATTATTACTAATTTTCTACGCATCATTTCTGATGATAGTTTGCCCTCTCCCTCTTCTTCCAGAACAATAAATAAAGTGCTGTCAAATAATTATATCTCCGGTAAAACTCGATTTCTTGGCCGCTTTAACAATTAAAGAATCAAACATAAAAACCATAATTTTCGATTTTGATGGAACCTTAGCAAAATTAAATATTGATTTTGATCTGATGCGTAAAACTATTCTGGAAATTATTTTCTCTTACAATATCGAACCAAACGATTATTGGATAATATTAAATTTTTTATATTTATAAGTGGATGAAAGCAATGCTTCAGCGTCAAGACAATTACATCACATGATGTAATTGTCAGCAATAAATTCAGAAACATGTCTTCAATTGACAAAAGGCAACATTTTGACCTATATAAGCTAAATTATTTTTTTCCGAGGAGATATATAATAGATGAATCCCAATGTATTTCGGGAATACGATGTAAGAGGTGTTGTGGGTAATGATTTAAATGAAGATTTTGTCTTCAACCTTGGCCGGGCTATCGGTACTTATGCTACCAGGTATAGTATAACGAAGATGACTATCGGACGTGATTGCCGTTTAAGCTCTAATGATTATCACCATTTCTTAATCAAAGGACTTAACTGCTCCGGTATTGAAACAATTGATATCGGTCTTTGCGCCACTCCCATGCTTTACTTTTCAATACGCCACCTGAATGTTGGAGGAGGCGTTATGATTACAGGCAGCCATAATCCTCCTGAATTCAACGGCTTCAAAATTTGTATTGGTAATGACACTATTTATGGCGAAAAAATTCAGGAATTAAGAAAAATTATGGAAAGTGGACAATATTCGACAGGTATTGCGTCTTCAGCGCTTCAAGATATTACTGCTGTTTATCAAAATTACATTTTTAACAATGTCAAAATTACTCGGAAAATCAAAGTTGTCGTTGATGCCGGCAACGGTGTGGGAGGTCATTTTGCCCTGCCCATTTTACAGCGTTATGGTTGTGAAGTGATACCCATATACTGTGAACCAGACGGGCATTTCCCCAATCATTTCCCTGATCCTACTGTAGAAGAAAATTTAACTGAACTTATTAAAATAGTCCGTAAGCAAAAGGCAGATTTAGGAATAGCATTTGACGGCGACGCTGATCGTCTGGGTGTTATCAGCGATAAGGGCGAAATAATCTGGGGCGACAAACTGCTCCTTCTTTTTGCCCGCGAAATCCTCAGAGAAAAGCCCAATTCCACCATTATTGGCGAAGTAAAGTGCTCGCAGACTTTATATGATGATATTAAAAAACATTCCGGCCGGGCGATTATGTGGAAAGCAGGACATTCTCTGATTAAGGCCAAGATGAAAGAGGAAAAGGCCGTATTGGGCGGAGAAATGAGCGGACATTTATTTTTTGCCGATCGCTATTTCGGCTATGATGACGCCATCTACGCGGCAATCAGATTATTGGAAATTCTCTCTCAAACGGGGAAAAAAATAAGTGAGCTGCTCTCGGATGTCCCGCAAACTTTTGCCACACCGGAAATCAGAATTGATTGTGCTGACGATAAAAAAGCGAAAGTCGTGGAAAGAATAAAAAAACATTTTCAGAATAACCCCGGTTTAATAGAAATTGATGGAGTACGCATTCCTTTTGAGGATGGATGGGCTCTTGTTCGATCATCTAATACTCAGCCAGTGATAGTTTTACGTTTTGAAGCTTCATCGGCAAGTAGTCTACGGAAAATCCGTAATGAGGTGGAAAA
>OCZT010001396.1_pt1 | contig 25017 bp, 23 predicted proteins | sample 1539031 | NCBI WGS metagenome assembly OCZT01 (sample SAMEA3539308, study PRJEB22396) | soil metagenome | biome: tundra; feature: field; material: soil | place: USA | collected 2010-05 | depth 0.15 m | reverse complement strand
CTAAAGTATGCCCATCGTATGCATTTCCATCAATTGCCATTGCTCCAACAATAATTCCTGATCCCCTGTTATAGGCGAATGAACTCTTGTTCCCAAACTCGTACTGTTTATGCTCTTTCCCTTTTGATATACAAAGCACCTCCGGCTCATGTATGCTGTATACCTTATTCTTGTCATCTTTATGCTGTGTCAGTACCCTGTATAAAACATCAAATTCCTCCATGTATGACTTCGGTATCGGATTAAGCTGATTGACCAGATCCTGATAAATTTTGAATGCTATACGATGAAGCTTTTTCTGGGCCTTGATGTGTTTCTTCATGTTCCTTGGTTTCCTCGCAAATCGAAGCTGTTGCTTTAATTTCCGGATTTCAAAAGTATAGGTCCGTTTAAGCTTTATATCCTCTTTCTTTGCAATCCTTTTACAATGTTCTATCACTTTTTCCGTAAGCTTCCGGTCTGTGGGGAAGGTGATGTTCTTCTCCTGAACTGTTGTATCGACCCTTACCTCATTTACTTCTTTGCGGATAAAGTCCTTGTCAAACAAATCTATGCTCTGTTTGAAGATCTTCTTCATCCCGCCTTCTCCTATCCGCTTGCGAAAATGTACAAAATCACTCGGGTCAAATGGATATTTATATTGAAAGTAAATTTCCCCACAAAAGTGTTGACAATATGGACTGTCAATATACCTCTCCATAACAGTCTCATCACCAAGATTATATATCTGTTTAAGAAGTAGAAGCCCGACTATTGTCCTGATTGGAATGGAAGGCCTTCCTACTTCTCCATATAGTGGAGCGAACTCCTTTTCCAGATAATCCCAGTCAATCTCTTTCGCCAATAAACAGAGTTCATGCTGAGGATTTATGAAACTGGCAAGTACCGTTTTGAACATCTTTAACTGGGGTTGCGAGGGTAATTTCTTTAACATGATTTCCAGCGTTTTGATCAAATTTAATCAAAACCTAAGTAAAAAACAAGACTTCAAAGAACATATGCTATTAACAATCAGATTGTTAATAATTATTAAGGATCAACTATTTAGTTGATCCTTATTAATACGTGTTTTCCATTCATGAGTCAGCGTTGGATATTTACCGGACCCAAAATAAGTGTCTGTAAAATCCAGCGCAAAATTAAGTTGAGTATTTCTTCCTTCTTTAACCTCATCCACTTCCTCATATTGTATGCTATAGCAGCCAATAATGTGTTGATCTTGTCTCCTGCAGTGCCACTGAGGTAATTTCTTATCATCCTGTGATCGTATTTCAGGTGTGATATAAGTCCCTCTATTCCTGCCCTTGAGCGGCATCGCTCTTCTCGTTTCTTTTTCAAATAGTAACTTTCTCCCTTGAGCATCTTTGGCATTACTATATCCACACCCGGTATTCCTCGTTTGACTTTATAACCCTTGTCAACGATCGCTTTCTTGATTTTACCTCCTGTAAGTTCCTTTACCTGTTCCAGTTGGGGTTCTAAAGTATGCCCATCATATGCATTTCCTTCAATTGCCATTGCTCCAACAATAATTCCTGATCCCCTGGTATATGCGAATGAACTCTTGTTACCAAACTCATACTGCTTATGCTCTTTCCCTTTTGATATACAAAGTACCTCTGGCTCATGGATGCTGTAAACCTTATTCTTGTCATCTCTCTGCTGCGTCAGCACCCTGTATAAAACATCAAATTCTTCCATATATGACTTCGGTATCGGGTTAAGTTGTTTAACCAGATCCTGATAGATTTTGAATGCGATCCTATGAAGCTTTTTCTGGGCCTTAATGTGTTTCTTCATGTTCTTTGGTTTCCTTGCAAACCGAAGCTGTTGCTTTAGCTTCCGGATTTCAAAAGTATAGGTTCGTTTTAGCTTTATATCTTCTTTCTTTGCAATCCTCTTACAATGTTCTATCACTTTCTCCGTAAGCTTCCGGTCTGTGGGGAAGGTGATGTTCTTCTCCTGAACTGTTGTATCTATCCTTACCTCTTTTACTTCTTTACGGATAAAGTCCTTGTCAAACAAATCAATACTCTGTTTGAAGATCTTCTTCATACCCTCCTCACCGATGCGCTTACGAAAATGTACAAAATCGCTCGGGTCAAACGGGTATTTATATTGAAAATAAATCTCCCCGCAAAAGTGCTGACTATATGGACTGTCGATATACCTCTCCATAACTGTCTCATCACCAAGATTATATATCTGTTTAAGAAGTAGAAGCCCAACTATTGTCCTGATTGGGATGGATGGCCTCCCTATTTCCATACAGCGGGGCAAACTCTTTTTCCAAATAATCCCAATCAATCTCTTTCGCCAATAAACAAAGTTCATGCCTAGGGTTTATGAAACTGGCAAGGACAGTTTTGAACATCTCTAACTGTGGTTGTACCGGTAATTTCTTTAACATGATTTCCAGCGTTTTGATCAAATTTAATCAAAACCTAAGCAAAAAACAAGACTTCAAAGAACATAAGTTATTAACAATCAGATTGTTGATAATTATTAAGGATCAACTATTTAGGCATTGACACTATTTTACTCATTACTCACTACTCACCACTCATCTCTTTACCCTAAACCCAATTGAGAATTGCCTGCAGACATCTCTCTGCTGTCTTGCCGTCCCATAATTCAGGACGAATGGGTTTTCTCTGCTGCGAAACAGCAATGTGGTATTCTTTACGGATACGATCTATATTATTTCCGACTAGTACGCTAGCACCTCCAAATTCACGAAGAGTGACAGGTCTTTCAGTGTTCCACCTTAACGTAAGGCAGGGTGTTCCAAGGATACAACATTCCTCCTGCAGGCCACCAGAATCGGTTAGCATGACCTTTGCTCCCATATTTAAGCGTAACATTTCACGGTAACCAACCGGTTCTAACAATATCATTGCATCGTTTCCTTGAACTCGATCCCATAAACCAAAAGCTTTGAGTTGTTTCTTAGCACGGGGATGAATAGGCCAGATAAGTGTAAGATCTTTGGTGACTTCATTAAGAAGAAATTCAATAATCGGAACTAAAACCTGCTCATGATCAACATTCGATGGCCGGTGAAGAGTCATCACTGCATAAGAATTATCAGAAGGTATTGTACCTCTGAAATTATATCCCTGTGAAAGATTGTCATTAATAATATTTTCCAGAGTCAAAGAAAAGGCAATTTCACGATTAGCCTCCAGAGTATCAATCATGATATTTCCCACAAAAGCAATTTTATGATCAGGAGTGCCCTCACTTCTGAGGTTAGCCGAAGAAATGGTATCAGGGGTAAGAAGCAGATCGGAAAGACGATCAGTAACCAGACGGTTGATCTCTTCAGGCATGCTCATATCACCAGAGCGAAGGCCTGCTTCAATATGGCATACTTTGATATTCAGTCTTTTAGCAATAACAGAGCAAGATAAAGTAGCATTCACATCGCCTACCACAACCACCCAATCCGGTTTATGTTCAAGTAATACTTTCTCAAAAGCAATCATTGTATAACCTAATTGTTCAGCATGGCTTCCGGATCCTATTTCAAGATTTATATCAGGCTGAGGTATAGAAAGTTCCCTGAAGAAAGATTCTGACATCCTTATGTCATAGTGCTGCCCTGTATGTACCAGGATATGCTCTACTTTGGGAAGTCTATTCTCTGATTTATATTTTGCTATGGCCGCAATAAACGGAGCAATCTTCATGAAGTTCGGCCTTGCTGCCGCTACAGTAACAATTTTCATTTATAATTTATTCAATAATAACAGATCATAAAACAATTGGGGTTTATTTCATGTTGACTGAAGTATTTTGGGTGCTGTGTACTAAGTGCTTTGTCTCAATACTCAACACTCTGCTCTCTATCAATGTCAAACCTCCTACTTTCTACCTTCTTCTTACTCCAATCTCTGCCCAGATCAAACCCAAAATCTCATGCAAAGGATATTCCATCCTGACAATGTTGAGTGTTGATGGCCCCCAGTTACTTAAATACTTTTTCTTTTGTGATTTCATCAGATAATTGGTTGGTGCAGGTATTGGTGATTGCCCTGCTTTTCTGAAAAGCAACATTGCCCGAGGCATATGTATAGCATCGGTAACAAGGATAAGAGTATTATTGGTTCCAAATTTATTTGTAAAATCAAATGCCTCCATCCGGGTGTTTTCAGATGTCGGAAGAAGGCTTATTTCTTTTTCCTTAACTCCCATCCCAATTGCAGCCTGCTTTAATAGTTCAGCATGGCTATACGTTTGCCCTCTTGACATACCTGAAAAGACCAGATGACTACCGGGGAATAACCTATACAGCCTTATTCCTTCTGATAATCTGCTTAGGGAATCGAGTGTCAGTCTGCCGCTTGAAGACTGATTTTCATGTTCTGATCGCCCTCCTCCCAAAACTAAAATAACAATTGTTCTACCTTTTGGAATTTGTGATATTTCTATAAGCGGGGGAAAACGATCTTCGAGTGACCTCACCAGTATTGACGGGACAAACGGAAATGAGATCAATGTAAGCCAGAGAATCGAAAGGAAACCAAATATCAAGCCGGTTCTCTTACGTTTAAATAGAAAAAAGACTATCCCTGTCAGAAGAACAAGCCAGAATATTGTAAGTGGCATGATGAAAAAACCTTCTATTGAATGCATTAAAAGGTAAGTTGATTAGCGGTGTAAACAAGCGTTAAGCGTTGAGCGTAGAGAGAAGATAATTTAGAAAAGAGAGTATAAACATTTTGAATCTATGATACTTCTCTATCGGTTATTGCTAATGGTAATCTATGCTTTACGCACAATGCTCTTCTTAATTCATCCTAAAAAAAGTTGTTATTATCATTTATTATTATCTGATAACTCATTCAGAATATCAGCCATATCTTTTGCAAGGTTGACACGATCGAAGTCTTTTACTAAATTCTTACAGCCGAGTTTCAGTCTTTCATAAAGTGCTTTATCATTTTTTAACAAATAAAGTTTTTCTAAAAAATCAGACTCATTCTCTGGTTCGAAAAAGATACCTGCTGAATAAGTTTCAATAATTTGACGTGACTCTCCATCGACACCAAGCAGAATTGGTTTTTCCATTGCTGCTGACTCGAAAATTTTTGAGGGTATGACCGTTTTAAAGGTTTCACTCCTTTTTAAGTTTATCAGAGCAACATCAATAATTGAAAGATAATCCGGAACCTTTTCTTTTGCAATCAACCCAAGTAGTGTAACATTCTTGACCTGATCTTCTTTGATCAAGGATTCCAGATTTTTCTTTTCTGCCCCTGCTCCGATGAATAAAAAATGAATTGAAGGATCATCGATTTTCTGGCCGGACTTAATGATAAAATCAAGCTTATGTGCCATACCTATTGTACCTATGAATCCAAAAATGAATTTTCCATCTAAGCCAAGTTCGTCAAGTAGTCTTTCATTCTTTTGCCTGGGGCTGAATAATTTAAGATTTGCCCCGTTTTTTATAACCTTGATCTTGTCAGGGTCTATTCCGCGTTGACTTATTCTGATTTTGAATGAATCTGTTACAGTGATTATTTGAACTGCTGATTTATAAAGCCTTAACTCGAGCCAGGTAAAAAATTTCAGGATAGGAGAATCTTTCATGGCTCCCACTGACCTTATCGATTCAGGCCAGAGGTCGCGCACTTCCATAACCCATGGCTTCTTTTTAAAAAAAGCTAACCAACGGGCTGATATTGCCGTAAAGAATTGTGGAGATGTTCCAATAATTATATCTGTTTTAATGGTTAGTCCTGCAAAAAATGAGGCAACTCCAAAACTGATATAATCAAGAGTTCTTTTATAAAACCCTTCATTGGCTGTAATGAACGTCTTTACTCTGATAACACATATATCATCAATGAGTTTTGTGGAACGTCTATTCTTGTATCCAAGGAAAACTTTGCCATCAGGGAAGTTTGGTGCACATGTAATAACAGTTATTTTATGACCCTCTTTAGCCCATTCGCGACAATGTTCGTAGGTCCTCCTTGCCGGAGCGTTTACTTCGGGTGGAAAATTATCTGAAAGAAACAGGATTCTCATATTTCAGTTAAAATGAGTATCGGTAAACATTAATATATTTTCCTGTTTTCAGCATTGCAACACCACAACAATAATCTTAAATCAATGTCGTTTAGTTAAGCCCCAGATAACTGTTTTTGTAAAAATATTGAATTTCAATTATTTAATACAAATATTTCGGTGCGCTGCACCTTTGACTACAACGACAAACAATTATCTACAAATATTATGGTGCTCCGCACCTTTGACATACACTACAATCATTTATCTACAAACAGTTCGGTGTTCTTCACTTTTTGGACTTAATTCAAAGCGGCAGAGCCGCATAATATTTGTAGAAATTCATTTAATAAGCACGACCTAAGGTGCAGAGCACCGTAATATTATTGCTAAATTATATCTTCTCATGCTTATTTTCAGCTGTTTTCTTAACTAAACGACATTGGATAACAAATAGTCATTTCAGTTAAAATGGAATATTGAAATTAACTGACGATAGAAAGTAATTTCAACAACTATTGATGGTATAAGTGTATTGTATTGAGCGGCATACAAATAGTCAGAGAAACAAATAGAGTCCTGACCCAAAAATTCAATTTTCAGGCCATCAATGGAAATGCTGTTATCAATCTTTTGAAATCTGACATCAGGATGCAGATGAATTCGTGCAATAGACGGTACCTGATTTTTACCGGTAATAGTATCTATAATCTTCAAAACATCACCGGAGATTGCAAATGTCCTCGAATGAAATAATCCTAAATGGCTATAACCATCATGTATTGCTGTTATTTCAGTGCTATTCTCTTCCAAAAAAATAACCATGGCTCTTCTGGCTACCCTAAATCCACTCCAAACCTCAGAAGAATTAAAACTGTTAACTTGTACAGTATTATGTGACAACGTACTTCTTTCAGATTGCCTTCTTTCATTCTTTTCATATGTTGATATTCCAGTGTCAACAATTATTGGTTTTCCGTGGAGGTACAATTCAAAATTAAACGTATCAGCATGCGCATGTCCAGGCTGATAATCGGGCCCTATTTGGCCAACATCAATTATACATTCATAATTTGAACCGTTGAAACGGCGATATCCTGATTCTTTTAGAAACGAATCAGAAAAATTTAAGTGAATTTGAGGAATAACTTTTTCTGAAGTTATTCCTAATCGGATAGCATAATCATTCAATTGCTGTGAGGATGGAGCAATACCGGTGGCAGCATCATTAAAAAGCGGAATGTTGCCATTCGAAAAAGTCATGCAGTTGATCCATTGCAGCATTTTTTCAGACTTTTCCTTCATAAAGATAAGCAACGATTCCTGCCCATCAAATAGTTTATTGTTTTGAAGAAGATTAATGCAATCAAATACTCTGTCCAAAATGATTTGATGATACATCGGACTAAGTTCAAAATGTCCTCCGTCATCTAAAATCTGTTCATTTAATTCAGTTTCAATTATATCTTTTGCTTTATCATAAAGTCTCAAATCCTTATAATAAAATGCACCAAAGAGTAAAGAGAAACCATTTTCAAGTAAATGATTACCCAGAAGAAGGTACTCCGGGTTATCAAGGAGAATTCTATACTGTGCAAAAAGTGAATTATCAATTTCCTGGTTATGAATTCCATGTTTAGTTAAGAATTTAATCCAGTTTATACCTCGTAAAGAGTTGGGATATGGCTCCAAACCCGTTGATTTGTTATTAAGTTTTTGAACAAAGTCATGCATTAACCTGATGCCCCTCTCTTTTTCCATATTGAGTTGGAGCATAAAATCCATATAATTCAGATTATAGTTCCAAAGCTTACCATGACTATCAAAACTCCAATCAATATCAAATTTTTCGAACTTGGTTGAAAGATTCAGGAATCTGAATGAATCTCCGGATACGGATTCGGGTTTATCAATCCAATCAATAAAATTTAAAGAAACAGAATGAGAAGGGGAAGATAACTTGTATCTGTATTTAAAATAATTCCTCCATTTTGAACGTATCCGATACCATATCTGATAACAGATTTGGATCCATTTGAGATACCTGATAGTATAATAATACAATCTGATTTTACTCAACTTCAATCCAGCGATTTTCTTTTAATGATTTAATTGCAGCAAAGCTGGCTCTTGTGGTGTTTACAATTTCTTCAAACGGGATAATTGGCTGACCTCCTTTTTGAATGGATTCCACCAATAATCTGAACTGGTTCTTGTGACCCTTATCGAGTTTGGTTTTCATTTTTGAAAAACCTTTTGTCCCATATCCCCTTAATATACGCCAATTATCCAAAATAAGTGTCTTCTCCTGGTTGTAAGCTTCAATACGCTCTTTAGAATAAGCTTTACTCCCATTTGCGAAATAGTTTATTACTGCATTAGTGCCATTTTCATATTTCAAAAGGATACTGGCATTATCTGTATTCTCCTGGCTCTGAATACCCATACTGTTCATACATACTGCGATCACCTTACTTCCGGACAGGAATGTACACAAATTTATGTAATGGCAGGCTTCACCAATAATCCGGCCACCTCCAATTTCCGGATCATGTACCCACGAATTAGATGGGATAAAACCTGCATTCATGGTTGCAACAATATTTTTAGGACCCTCTCCTAAAAGTTGTTTCATTTTTTGAGCGAGAGGTGCAAAACGACGGTTGAAGCCAACAAGTATGTGAGTGTTGAGTAGTGAGTCGTGAGTGGTGATTATATCAAGTAATTCTTCTTCGGTCAAACAGAGAGGTTTTTCGACGAAAACGTTTTTGCCGGCCTTAAGTGATTCGATAACCATTCTTCCATGTAAATTATGGCGGGTAGTAATCATAACTGTGTCGACTTCCTTATCATTGAGGATTTCATGATAATCGGAAGTGGCAATGGAAATGTTTCCTTTTTTTGCCAGGATTTTAGCGGTTAGTCCTCCTGCACTGGCTATGTATTTCATATTGGCACCGGCAGATTTCATTCCCGGAATTATGGTTGAGGAAGTGAAATTACCTGCTCCAATGATTCCAAACACTCCTTTTTCCCTTTCAAATGTTTGACTATTTAAACTTACTGAATTTGTTCTTTTAGAATCGGTTGGATAAACCAGAATGGAAGCGATAGAGCCTTGTTTGCGCATGTCCCCATATATCTGCTCATAATTTTCCAAAGAAACTCTTTCTGTTATCAGAGACTTTACATCGAGTTGACCAATAGAAATGGCATTCAGGATAGTTTCAAAATTCCGTTTTTCAGTCCATCTCACATAGCCAATGGGATAATCCTGCCCTTTCTGTTCATAATTTTCATCATATCGGCCGGGTCCATAGGAACATGATACTTGAAATGACAGTTCCTTTTTGTAAAAATCATCACGAAGCATATTTAAACCTATCACTCCTATCAATATGATCCGACCACGAATACGGCTCATTTCTGCTGCCTGATGGATAATTTCGTTGCTTTTATTGGAGGCTGTTATAATTACACCATCGGCTCCAATTTCATAGGTGGCTTGTCTGACAAATTTAACGGGGTCATTTCCCTGTGACGGATTAAATGCCAGAATGCCTTTTTCCAAAGCCATTTCAACTTTTTGCTGATCCAAATCGTATCCGATCACTCTGCAGCCATTGGCTTTCAGCAATTCGGCAGTTACAAGGCCAATTAAACCCAAACCAATTACAACGATGGTTTCTCCTAATGTAGGATTACAGAGTCGTATTCCTTCCAGACCGATTGAACCAATAACAGTAAATGTCGCTTCCTCATCACTTACATTATCAGGAATCTTTGCTGTAAGGTTTTCAGCCACACAAACATATTCCGCATGATTTCCATTAGACGCAACTCTATCTCCAACGCGAAGTCCCTTAATACCTTTTCCTATGGCTTCAACAATTCCAACATTGCAATAGCCCAATGGCAAAGGCTGGTTCAGTTTGTTGAATACTGCTTCGAGCGTTGGAAATATTCCATCGGTTTTCATTTTATCCAAAACCTGTACTACCCTGTCAGGCTGCTGACGGGCTTTCTGTATCAAACCGGCTTTCCCAAATTCAACTAACATGCGCTCGGTTCCCAACGAAACCAGGCTATGTGTGGTTTTTATCAATACTGCTCTGGATTTTACTTGTGGAGAAGGAACTTCTTCCAATAAGGTATTGCCTTTTTTAAGGTCTTGTATGAGTTGTTTCATATACTAATTAAAATTTGCTCTGATTATAGATTCCTTTTCGATCTGGTCAGGATAATTGATGAGAACAGCTTTATATTTTCCTTTGAAAACGAATAAGCTTCCTGCAGCAGCCCCAATAATGCCATGTTCTGAGATCAGTCTGCCAATATCTTCCAAACTACCCGCTCCACCTAACGCAGTCATAGGTAGACTGATAGTTTCTCTTATCTTGCTAATCAGACTAAAATCGTAACCTTTCATAACACCATCGTGGTCAATGGAATTAATAATTATTTCTCCTGCACCCATTGTTTCGCATAATTTAGCAAATTCAAACGGATCTCGGCCTGTATCTCTTGTGGCATTATGAGTCCAAATTTCATATTTGTTGCTAAAAAGCTTTTTTTTTATATCAATTACAACAACTACACTCTGATTTCCAACACGTTCTGCAATTTGAGATATCAAATCCGGATTCTCTAATGCAACTGAGCTAATCGCAATTTTTTCTACTCCGAGGCTAAATATTTGTTGAGCCTGATCAACTGTTTTTATTCCACCACCATAGCAAAGAGGCATACGGCATTCGGCAGCAAGGTTTTCAATCATCATGTAATCTGGCTCTCTCTTCTCGGTTGTAGCATCAATATCGATTACCATGAGTTCATCAACTTCTTTTTCATTGAAGATTTTAACTGTGTTGATAGGATCGCCCACATACTTATAATCACAGAATTTTACTGATTTTACCAGCCCTCTGTTATGAATTAACAAGCAGGGTATTATACGAGGATAGAGCATTTCTAAAGATTTGCAAAATTCTTAAGTACCTGAATACCTTTATCATGACTCTTCTCCGGATGAAACTGAACACCGTAAATATTCCCGGAATTTACTGCACTAGCAAAAGATGTTCCATATTCAGTTTTTGCGATTACATTATTGGAATCAGTGCAACAAAAGTAATAGGAATGCAAAAAATAGAACCTTGAATTAGCATTAAAATTCCCAAGTAATTTATCGTGGATTACTGGTTTAATTGTGTTCCATCCCATGTGAGGTAACCTGGTTTTCTGTATAATTAATGAAGTGTCAAACTTTCTAACGACGCCCTGAATCCAACCGAGGCCGGGTAAAATCCCTTCTTCACTTGAATCTGCAAGCATCTGCATACCGACACAAATACCAAGGACAGGAATTTTTTTCTGTAAAACCAGTTCATCCAGAGTCTCTCGCATGCCTGAATTCTGCAGCATTGTCATTGCATGATCAAATGCCCCAACCCCGGGAAGGATTATTTTATCTGTTTCTCGCAGGTCCTCCTTCCTGCTGGCAATAGTAACTGAAATATTAAGACGGTGGTAAACATTTTTAAAAGCGTTAATATTTCCGAGACCATAGTTAATTATTGTAATCATCTTTTCCCACCTTTTTCCAGACCAAATGCACGCATTGTTTTTGCACCTATATGGTAAATACTCATCTGTGATTTATAATCTTTATAGGTTTTACGCGGAGCATTGAAATAGCCTTGTAGCTCCTCTACGGAAATGCCAAGTTTTGTAGCTACATATTCAAAATCCTGGGCGATAGTTTTCGTATCATACGATGGTTGTGCAAGTTTTTCTAAAGCCTCTTCACGTGTCATCTGGTTTGTTAAGATCAGACTGGAGTACTGAACTCTTCTTGTATCAAATCCAAATCTTTCAGGAAGCCAGTATCCTTCATAAAACTTAGTAAATCTCGATTCAAAATGCTTTTGAGGGTAATCCTGCCAGCCAAAATTTTCAGTCAACAATTTCTTTGCGTCCCTTTTATTGTACGGTACGAAGTCTAAAGGCCTGACAACTTTTATTCCCTTTATATAACGTAAATAGACTTTGTGCCAGAGTATGCTGGTTATTGGATAATTAACTAGGGGCTTTTGACCAAACTTATTATGTATATCTTTAATCTGTCTTGAGTCTGATTGATAATACATCCATTCAATTGGATTACGAACACACTCAGTGGAATAGTTGCCACCGGTTAAAATGTATTTGATTTTATATTTTGAAGCAAAGTTGTACATGGTGGCAAAAAAGGCATGGTCCTGAGGAACATCAATATGTGGAACTCCTGATTTAAAATATGCCAGCTGAAGATCTTTCATCTCTTCCCAATCAATGACATGAGTGTAGAGATCCAATCCGAGCTTATCAACCAACCGCTCAATATTATTTACAGCTATTTGTGAGTTCCACCCTGCATCAACATGAAAAACCAGTGGCCGTAAGCCAAATTTTTCTTTTACAATATAGGTTAAATATGAGCTATCTATACCCCCACTCATACCCATAATGCAATCGAACTCTTTACCTTTTCCTACTTTTTTTATTTTATTGATGATTTGCCAAAGTGCTTTTTCTCCCCTTTCATCTGTATACCAATGCGGAAGAATATCATTATAATAAGTAATGCAATGGTCACAGACGCCATTCTTATCGAAGGATATTTTTGAATCAGTAGTATCCATAACACATTTGGAGCAAATCTGATAAGCTATGTCTTTCATTCAATAGATTTAAAGAAGCCCACTTATGATGTCCTGTATTTTTCTAAAAACCTGTTCCCAGGAGAGTAAGCTATTTAGTTTTTGTTTACCTGCAATAATTTTTTGCTGACGTATGTCTTCATTGGAAAATGCCAATTGAATCGTATGAAAAATAGATTCAACATTCAATGGATCAAAAAAGTATGCAGCATCACCACAAACCTCATGAGCAAAATCGCAGTCAGAAGTTAATATCGTTTTACCATGAAACATCGCTTCAACATAGGTTCCTGAAAATGATTCTAATAAAGTTGGCATCAATAATGCATCTGATTGAGCATATAAAGAAGGTAGATATTCCATGTTTACCTGCCCAAGATTAATAATCACATGATCTAATTTAAGTCTTATTATTTCTCCAAGTAATCGTTTTGCATTCTTATGTTGATATTCATCGATTGTTATGACAAGTAAATAAGGCAAGTTTTTCTCTTTGATTAACTGGGCTAATGGTATAAAGATCTCAATATTTTTATGTGTGTAATATTTAGTTAGATATAAAAGTTTTAGTTTCAGTTTGGGTAGATTAAATTCCTTACAAATTCCACCAAATAGATGGTCCAGTGAAACAGCATTGGGAACTATTTCAATCCTTTTCAGAGAAAAAAGTTTTGATAGACGAAGTTCTGAAGTTTTTGTCTGGGCAAGTACTACAGCTGGCCATTTGATATATATTTTAATGAAAAGTATTTTTATTTTTCTAATTATCTTCTCCTTAAACTCCATCCTTTTCCATAGAAGGCTTTCAGGATAAACGGCATAAGCCCAATCAAAAAGGTATACTTGAGTAGTTTTAGCAGGTATAATTATATCACCGAAATTAAGGATAAGATCGATGCTGTATTTTTTTATTACATTTTTAATAGAACAAAAATAAAAAAGTGGCAAGAAAAAAGTGTATTTGGAAAAGACCTCAAAGTGAATGATGGTAATATTGCTATTTTTGAATTTTATATATTCTTCAAAGTTAGGTACAATAATGAAATAATTGTTTTGAAATGGGATTTTACTTAGAAGATCTAAATAATTGTTTAAAATACTTCTTCCCCCGCCGGATTTTGCTGAAATTCCGTTTATCAAAATATTTGCCATCAAATTGCAAGAATAACTTTAGATTTTATTTCACATAAACCTTAACCCATCTAAAATTAGAATGTATATAACATTTATGTTTTTTATGATTTTAGTCACAATTGTATATTTTATAAATCAAAAAAAATAAAATTTCGTTTTTGTTTTTTTGAGTATGTTTGCGGATGACTTAGTTCCTGTAAACGCCCAATTCTCGAACAAGAATATCTAATTCCTGTTATAAGCAAAAGGGGTTTTATTTATTAGCTCAACCTGTTTAAGTTATTTCCTATAAAACACTCAAAGGATCTCGGATTCAGGTACAATATAAACGGAATTCGAGTCATCACCTCGTTGCATCAATACCATCCCATTCATTTGGACTGATAAACATGAATAATCATATTTAACAACTTACCACATTGCATCTTTGCCGTTTTGGTTCTTAAAATAAAATCTCTTGCAGTTTTACCCTTTAATCTTAGAGTATCTTGATCTAATTGACAAACATTATACATTGCATCAGCTAAACTTTCAATTCGATTATCTTCAACTATATAACAATAATCAAAATACTCTTTAGGAATCCCATCAAGTTTATATATTAAAGCTGGAGTACCAGATGCCATATACTCAATTGTCTTTATTGGGAAGGAGTACTTATTATACTCTCCAATGGGATTTCTTGGGTTTACTAAAATTTTAGCTTTCATTTGTAGCTCAATAACTTTTTCTTTAGAAACTATACCAAAATACTTGATTCTTTCATCCTCCTGAGCTCTATTCATAACTAGATTAGCCCCTGATCCTCCACCACAAATCCATAATCTAAAATCAGGCGCATTAATTAATTTGAAAGCATCTAAAAGTTCTTTGATACCATACCTATTATCCAGAGAACCAGTATATAATATGATATTATTTTTTTCATCGTGATTAGTATTTCCAAACTCATAATCTGTTTGGTCATCATATATTCCCTCTATCCTAATATATGGCTTATAATGCAATTTAAGAAAATCCACCATTTTATCGGCTACAACAATAAAGCAATCAACTTTGGAAAGTAAATTATAAACCAAATGCCTTTCAACATATTTAATATAAAATCCATGCAATATATCCTTACCCCCAGGAAACTCATGTAGATCATTTATAGTAACACAAACAATTGAATTAGGTATTTTTTGTTTAGCCTTTAAAGCGGCTTTTAAATAAGCTAAATCAATAGAATAGACAATAAGTACTGTTTTGTCTTCAAATGAACATGTATTAATGATAGAAGAATAAATATTAAAAAATTTATATATATTTTTTATTATAGGCAGATTCAAAAAACCTACCATAATCCCAGAGTTTATAACATTTCCATTTGAAAAATATGATGTTTTAAGTGTCAAATCTTTATAATATTTCGGGTACCAACCAATATATGGTGCAGTTATTAGCTTTATTGGCTGTTTTAAATTTTGTTCCAAACCTTTAATAAGAGCCCACTGAAATACATTAGCACTATTTTGTACTTCTAACAAAGATTTACTCAAAATTAATGGAGTAAATTGCTTAGGGAAGAACCCTCCAATGAATATTATATCCATATCATTTAAATCCTTAACTAATAAATCCTTATTAATTCGTGGTTTTCAATTGTTTGTTAGTCTTGTATATTTACTGGAACCAGATAAGTCTCTGGTGAATCCAAAAAAATAAGTTTATTATTGACTGACATTTTAATCTCATCCATTTCCTCATATTAGATGCGGAAGCAGCCAATAATGTATTAATCTGGTTTTCTGCAGTCCCACTCTGGAAATTCCTTATCATCCTGTGATTATGTTTCAGGTGTGAACATCCCTGACCAATTTCTAAACAGGGATAAGAAAATGTATATAATCACTAACAGTAAATATGAAAAATCTTGATTTCCAACCATTTGACGATAATAAAATATACCATTTAAAGGAATTTGATAAATCATAATTATTATAATTAAATCAAAATTCCATCTTCTGGTAAATAATTTATGACGTACAATATAAATTAAAAAAGAAAATATGCCAGAGATTACAATAGTTAAACTCTTACCATAATCAAAAATAAGTTCTTTTACAAAATAACCAAAAACATTATATTGAGACATTAAACCTGCCTGAAATAGCCTCAATTCATGATCATCTTCCCAAATATGTCCAAATTTCTTCCCCAATATCCTATAAGTTCCATCTAATAAACTACCATTAACGCGAACGTCCGAATTAAATGATTCGGTAAAGTTTCTAGGCTGTTGCCCTAAGTAATTTATTATTGATCCAACTGTTCCGTATTGATAACTATTGAGAATAGCAGGTTTACCAAATCTGTATACCGAAATTGTAATAAATATAGTAGTAAAAATTAAGCCTATGAATATTATCAGATATCTTATTACAATTCTTTCTTTTTTACGCAATTGATTTTTGAATAATAAAAACAAGATTAGAAAGTTCAGACACCAAAAAAGCACTCCATCTCTTCCAAAAAAGCACAATGTCTCAAAAGGAAACATAAACGAAGAAAAAAGAAGGCTACCAATTACCCATTTGTTCCAATTTTCCCTTAAGGCAATAAAAAAGAAAACAAGATTAACGAAATATAATGGTGATAATATGGAGAAAAATGTGCTAAATATGTTTCGGGGTAAAATTGATCCGTACAAGACAATATCATTTCTAGCATTCTGGAAATCATCCAATCGGAAACTTGTTAAAGAAAAATAAGAAAAGTAAACGGAAGCACACATTGATATTAACACATATAAATAAATAAATTTTCTGGACTGAATACTTGTTAATCTAAGATTTGAAATTTTTTTATTAGTTATACTGTTAAATGGGGATATCCATAGTAATAACACAACAATTAAATAAACAATGGGTAATACTTCCACAGATTGATATTCAAACGAATAGTTATATACAATTGATGCGAAAAACGTTAATGTATATAAAATGATTAATGCTCCACTTAAAATATTATTGTGATATTTCTTTTTATAATAAAAAAATAGGAATAAAAATATTGAAATAGCTAAGAAATTTGCAGTCATTGTATTATACGATTTGTATAGTCGAATATTTAATGCTTATTGAAGACTCTATTCTTTAAATCTTCCAATATCGGATAACGTGCATAAATTATCAATTTAAATAAATCATACCTTAAACATGAAAGCTTGTAAAGTGCAAGAAAGGGTTTATTATTATAATTATTTCTAAAAAAATTTGTATATAAATTAAGCAATGTCTTCTGATAAAATACAAGATCAGGTAAGTTCAGACTGAGACTATTAATGGCATTTTTACGGTAAACACACATTATTTCATCCATATAATAATAATCCCCATGCGTTGATAATAATAGTTCAAGTGCAACATCACCGGTTATTACCGAATAAAACCATCCTGGTATCGGATTTGGAAGATATTTCTTACGAAACAAAATGGATGCTGTTGGGATAATGCAACCCTTTAGAAGAAAGTCCTTAGTTGAATATAATCCGGTTTTAAGTTTAATATTAAAATGTCTTGACAAACCTGTATTACAATAGTAAACTTCAGCGTTATGGAAACAAAAACTACACTCCTCATGTGACTCCAAAAAATCTACTTGCTTTTGCAATTTATCACGATCTGTCCAGTAGTCATCTCCTTCACAAATTGCAATGTATTTGCCTGTGCATGCTAATAAATTTTCAATAAAATTAGGAATCATTCCCATATTCTTCTCTGGCAACCTTAATTTGATTATGTCCGGATGATTTTCTCTATATTGCATGCAAATTTCTCGAGTCCGATCAGTTGAGCAATCTTCACCGATAACTAGCTCTATTGGGAAATTCGTTTTCTGCATCAAAACACTTTCGATAGCCTTTTCAATGTAGGATTCCTGATTATAGGTAATCATACAAACGCTTACCATGGTCTTATCCTTTTTCATCAGCCTTCAACAATAATTTATTTTCTCTTTCTTTAATCTTCCTTGCTGGAATACCGGCATAAATTGACCACGCCTCCAGATTCTGCTTGACCAAAGACATTGCTTTTACTGTTACTCCTTCTTTTATAAAAAACTGGGGAAATAATACTCCCTACTCCAATTTGTGAGTGATTCTTTATATATTCTAATCCTCCAGGCACATATATAATATAGTAATTTTCCATAATTGATTTATATGCTTTCAATATAACTCTGTTTCTTCTCGTAGTATTGAATACATTCTTTAGGGTAGCCTAAGTCCTCCATTTTATTTAATAGAAATTTCAGATTAAAACAAGAATATCTCATATCGATAATATTTGTTTCTGTCTCGTAGATAAGATAGTTTGCGACATTTATGTAGCACCTATTTTGCCCAACACTTCCAGAATTGTACAATACATAACTATTATTCTCGACTTTAAACTGGTGATGAGAGTGGCCGATAATGTAATTACGATCTAAGCTCAATTCAGAATCGGGATAAATATTCCTATTTTGAATGGTGTGCGTACATGTAAATTTCCCTAAAACATATTTATTTAAAAAACCAGAGATAATTTCTATCCTATCAAATTTAGGAAATGTTTTTAAAAAGAATTTTTGGACCAACTGATTATTGCCTGGATAAAATCCATTGATAAAAGCATTTTCATGATTTCCTTTAATGAATATAGAATTTGGCAGAGAGAATGCAAGATCAACACACTCATTGCTCCAAGGACCATAATTTACTAAATCCCCAAGACAAATATAACCATCACAATTACCAGCATCTTTTAAAACAGATTCAAAAGCAGGAAGATTGCCATGTACATCGCTATAAATCAAGAGACGCATAAATACTATTTATGTAATTATTTAACTCATAATCCATATCGAAATCTATTTTTCCCAGGTAATTTATTCCATCTTTATCGAAGTTATGTAAAACATTTTTTGTTTGACATGCAACGTCCTCAACTTCAATATTTGGATTATTTAATAATAGTTTATCAACAAAGTATCTAAAACTGAAAGGCATGCCAGATACTATATTTATCTTTTCAGGAAAGGTGTCTTTTTCACAAATCTTGAACAAATATTTTGCAACAATATCAATAGGAATAAAATCACGACAACTTTCACCATTATTAAATATTGTGATTCTCTTTTTAACGACAGCATCTTTAATAAGTTTGGAAAGTCCATCTCTTTGAGGATCCTTGTAAAAGATAGTCGAAAATCTGACGTTTGTAAGTCTTTTAATAGAATGATTTAAACAATAAATCTCAGCAAAATATTTTGAAAGTGCGTAATCAGACATTTCCGTTGTATCCAAATATGTATTTGCCGTTTTCAAAATACTCATTGAACTAATATTGATAAATTTAATGTTTGGATTAATATTATATGCAATATCAAGAATGCGTTTTGTTAATATAAAATTACTATCTACGTAATTAGATAAACTCGGAGAAGATAAACTGGCGGCATTGTGTATGATAGTTTTACTTGACGTAATTAAACTTTCCAATTTTGAGTCATCTAAGAAACGTGCAGAAACTATGTTACAAGAATAAAGCTTTGCAAATGCAGAGGATAAAGCCCCTGTTCCGGTAAACAATATCATAGAAAAGAGTAATTAGGTTGATTTAACTTTCTGTCTTTTTTAAAAGTGAGAATATCGCTATTGTCAACAACTAATTCTTTCCAATACCTTAAAATTGTTTGTTGTTTGATTTCAAATTTCGGTTCAATTCCTTTCAAAAGGTAATCGGCTATCATTTTGGGCTCGTTGAACCCACAAAGCGTTCTCGCTGCTGTGGTCCCGGAACAACGAGCATTTATCTCAAATATAATTGGTCTACCATCTTTCATCCTCAATTGAATATTACACGCTCCAAAAGGTTTTATTGCGTCAACCACTTTTCGAACAGCATCTTCAATTGCTGGGTACTTTTCAGTAAAGCATTTATAGGTATCACCATCCCTTAGTACCCTACGCATAACAATTACACCTTTACAGCTATTATTTAAGTTTACAGTGCCACAGGTATATTCATCTCCTTCAATATATTCTTGGGCGATGAAATTATCAGAGTCATCTCCAATTTTAGCAATTATCGCATCCCATTCATTTTTATTTTCAATAAGAAATACATTTTTAGATCTTGCTCCACCAATCATTTGCTTAATTATAATGGGAAACTTTAGTTGCTCAACTAGTATATTTCTTAGTGGTGCGGTAAATGGTAAGTCTATTCCAATATTTCTTAAACGATCATACATTAGTTGTTTATCATTAGATAATGCAATTACATCAGGAGAACTAACCACTATTGTTGTCTTTGTAGCTTCAAATGCTTCTCTATTTAATGATAATGGAGCTAATTCTGCATCCATACCAGGAAATAATAATGAAATGCTTTCCTTCTCGCAAATGTCCAATAAAGTAGATATATAATCTGGCTTATCTGCAAACGGTATAAGATAAGATATTGGTGATGCATACAAACCCGTACCTAATAGCTCACCATCTAATGCAACAATTTCATATCCTGTATTATACAGCGATTTTAGTATACTTTGGCCAACTCCGCCACCAGTACCAGTTATTGCAATTTTATATAACATAATCTAAACATTTTCTATTTATTTGCATTGCTATTTGTTTTCTATAATTTCCTTAATTATTTGAAAATGATTTTTTCGAAATCATTTTCATTGTTGAATAGGTCTACTATGAAATGAAATAATTGTACTAGTAATCAAATTTATAATATCCATCGATAAATCGGGATAAATCGGCAAACAAATAACTTGTTCAGCCGCTTTTTCAGCAATAGGTAGATTATCTTTTCGAGATGAAGTTAGTCCTCTATAGGCAGGGAACTGACTAATTAAGGGATAAAAATAGCGACGACCAAAAATATTATGGCTTTTAAGTTCTTCATAAAGTGAGTCGCGAGTTTTTCCATAAACTTTGGCATCTACAAAAATAGGGAAGTATGTATAAGCATGATCGACTCCTTTTATATCTTCTAGGAACCTAATCCCTTCAATTCCTTTTAATTGCTCACGATAAGTTGTTACAATTCTCTTACGTTTTTTAATATATCTGTCCACATATTTCAACTGTAATAAGCCATAAGCTGACTGTAATTCATTCATTTTTGCATTAATACCTGGGGCAATAACAGTGGTCTCATCGGCAAATCCAAAATTTTTTAGATAATCTATCCTTTTTTTTGTCTTTTCATCTGGACTTATGATAGCCCCACCTTCAATAGTATTAAATACTTTAGTGGCATGGAAACTTAATATTGACAAATCACCGTAATTTAATATTGACTTCCCATCTTTCTTTACACCAAACGCATGTGCTGCATCATAAATCAGTTTTAAACCATAGGTATCTGCGATATGTTGAAATCGTTCTAGTTTGCATGGGTTCCCATACACATGTACAGGCATAATTGCAGTGGTTTGTGGTGTAATAGCAGCTTCAACTTTTTCCGGGTCAAGATTAAAATAATCTGGTTCTATATCAGCAAAAACAGGTTTTATATTGTTCCACCAAAGAGAATGTGTTGTCGCTACAAAACTGAAAGGTGTGGTAATAACCTCGCCAGAAATGTGAAGTGCTTGCAGTGCAGTTATTAAAGCCAAGGTACCATTGGAAAAAAGAGAAATATATTTAACGCCAAGGTAATCAGCAAGTGCCTGCTCAAATTGCTGATGAAAAGGTCCATTATTGGTAAGAATTTTAGTATTCCATATTTGTTTCAACAATTCTGTAAATTCTTCCAAAGGTGGCATAGCAGGTTGGGTAACATAAATCGGTTTATTTAGTTTTTCAATCATAAAGGATAGCGTTTTAAAAATTTGTCAGTAACTATACTTTTAATATAAAGGTAGTCCTTAAAATGAACTGTTTCGCATATTCCCAATGTCAAAAACACTCCGGTTATCAATTGTATGGTAAGCAGTGGTAAGGGTGGCAGCGGGATAAGCAATCCTTCGGCAAACACGACGGAACTCATTATTATAGCCAAAAGGAAGGAAGGAGTGATGTCTTTTATTTGTTCAAGGAACGAATATCCTATTAAGCGTCCTGACCAGTAGCTGTTAAGATAATAGGCAATCAGTGTAAGTGACATCATGCCAAAAATCATCGCTTTAATACCCAAAATTACTCCGATTATTATGATAGGGAAAGCCAATGCTTTTTTAATGATTTCGAGGCGCAGGAAAAGATCACTTCTGCCTTTTACCTGCAAAATGTTCAGATTAAGAGCATGTAACGGATAGAACATACCCACAAAGCACAACATCTGCAAATAAATTACACATGGTTCCCATTTTTCGCCAACCAGGGTCAGAACCATAGGTCTTGCTATGGCGGCCATGCCGAGCATGAGAACAAACGTAATCAGCATAGTGCTCTTGATTATTTTTTTATAAGCCTCTCTTAATCGTGGTATATCATTCTGGAGGGTTATTAAAACCGGATAACTTACTCGTCCGATAACTCCATGAAGATTAGATGAAGGCAGTGACTGAAACTGATCTGCTCGGGTATAATAACCTAATTCTGTGGCAGCAAAGTATTTGCCAATAACAAGGTAATATACATTACTGTATATTGTATCTATTAATCCACTCATGAGTAATTTACTGCCAAAAGAAAACAATTCTTTAAATGAGTTTTGGCTAAAATACCAAATCGGCCTCCATTTATTCCATAACCAGAGAAGTAAGGAATTTATTGTATATTTTACAAGCGATAATGCCACTAAACTCCATACACCCCATCTTGTATAAGCCATATAAATGCTGATTATTCCTGAAATTAAAGATGCTATTACAGAAATTTTAGTCTGAAGTTTAAAGTCTATGCGCTTCGTTAAAATTGTACTCTGTATTATTGTAAAAGAGCTAATTATCAAACCTAATCCAAGCACTCTGATTAATTCCTTAAGAACAGGTTCATGAAAAAAATGACTAATTGACTTTGCGCATACAAATAATAAAATGTATAAAAAAGCACCAACTACAATATTAAAATAAAAAACTGTTGAATAATCTGCCTGTGTACAATTCTGTTTTCGTATAAGTGCCTGACGGAAACCACTATCAATGAATGATTGTGAGATGGCAATGAAAATTGTAAGCATTCCAATTAATCCAAATTCCTTTGGGCTTAGCATGCGGGCAAGAATAATTCCTGTTATAAAAGTAATTCCCTGGCCTGCAATGCTGTCTATAAAACTCCAAATGAGTCCGATGATAGTTTTTTCTTTAAGTGTCATTTGTAGTTGGTTGAGGAATATCTAATTTATTCTTCTGCCTTTTGCTAATTTTCCTCGATCAAATAAATTATTCAACACAATTCATATTAAACCATCCCATATATTCTCTTAAACCTTCTTCCAAGCTAACTGATGCCTCAAATCTCAAACCAACTCGTGCCTTATCTGTTTTAGCTTTGCAATGCATTACATCAGCTGATCTAATCTGTGAGTATTTAATGTCAACATTTTTTCCACTTATTGTCTTCATCAATTCAGCGAGTTTATTTATTGTGATACTTCTTCCTGTTCCAAGGTTGTATACATCAGTCCCTTTAGGCGTTGTGGCAGCCAAATAATTAGCCCTTGCTATATCTTTAACATTAATAAAATCTCTTGTCTGCTCACCATCTCCAAAGATGGTCATCGGCTTGTTTGAATAAATACAGTTTGCAAAGATGGGTATTACATTGCCATATGTGTCGTATCTTTGATTGACGCCATAGATGTTAAAATACCTTAAACAGATACCTATTATGTCATAAATTCCACTATAAGCATGTATCATCTTTTCTGCTGCTAATTTACTAACACCTTATGGAGAGTCAGCATTTTGAGGATGACTTTCATCGATTGAAGGTGTTATTAATTCACCAAAGATTGCAGCAGATGATGAATAAACAATACGCTTTACAGCATGCTTCCTCATTCCTTCCAATACATTTACCGTTCCAAGTTAGAATCTCGAATAGGATTATCAAGAGACTTTTGTCTACCAACACTAGCCGCCAAGTGAAAAACTACATCTATTGCTTGACAAGCTTCCATTGTAATTTCAGCACTGCAAATATCACCTTCAATAAAATCAACATTCATCTCATCCAGGTTGCATTTATATCCAGTTGAAAGATTATCAATAACTCTGACATCCCAATTTTTATTAAGCAAATATTTAACAACATTCGAGCCTATAAAACCTGCTCCGCCGGTTACAAGAGCCTTCATTTTATTTTCCATATTTTCTTATTAATATGTTATCAATTCGTTACTAATTAAAATCTAACTCCTATCTAAAATGTCAACAACAATAAGAGTAGTGAGATAAAAGCCTAATGCATATCAACCTAATACACAGATATAGAGTTTATTATCAATATTTCTACACATTATACTATACTGAGATCTTTTACTGAACCCGTAACCCTAGACTATTAAAAGTACCACTTTTTTAACTTATTTCACTCATTCCCATATATGTAACAGGATCAATATTCTCCACTATAACCATATCCAGTTTCTTCAGAACTTATTTAGGTGATTATCAAACTTTAGTTTTTTATAGCGCTGATTTTAAGATCATTTATCATCCTTATGAAAATTTATATTGATGTTTTGTTTGGACGTACAATTTCAAGACAGGTATCGTCTGTGTTGAAAAAAAGAACGTGTCAGAACAAGTACCATTAGGTGGAGAGTCAATTAAATTGCAATCGAATCTCTCTTTCCGCACATTTATAAATACATTAGTCTTTATAGAAATAGACAGCTCAGATGGATTGGCTGCAACAGTATTGGTGGAATTATTTGCAGATTCTGATAAGAAGTTTCTTTTATATAATAGTTCAGATTGTGCCAGCCTATCAGCCATGTTATCCTCTAAAAAAACTGCATTCTCCAACTTAGGTACGAAAAGTCTCGGCGTCCATAGAGCCGTCTTCACCAAATGATAATATTGCATTTTTTTCAGTAGAGTGTGTAGAATATGTCTCGTGAAGGAGATATCGGTCAGTTTGTTTGTACCTTTTTCTTCAAACACTTTATTGTTAAAAGTGAAGAAAAGGAATAAGTATTATTTTCATGTGAAAGTTTTATTTTTTTGG
>OCZT010001395.1_pt1 | contig 25021 bp, 28 predicted proteins | sample 1539031 | NCBI WGS metagenome assembly OCZT01 (sample SAMEA3539308, study PRJEB22396) | soil metagenome | biome: tundra; feature: field; material: soil | place: USA | collected 2010-05 | depth 0.15 m | reverse complement strand
GAGCATTTGATGGATAAGCGGCATTATATGCATAATCAATTATGATACCATTTCCTGCAGAACCAGAAGCTACGGCAGTATATGTAAGGTCTTGCGTAGTTCCAAAAGCTGGAGTGGGATTTGGTGAATCGTTGTAGAGATTCCAATTAGAAGTGTCAACCAAAGCTTCTGGATTAATAATGAAATTTCCAGTAGAAGAAGAAAGTTTATTATTAAACGTATTCCAATCAGTGGAAGAAAGAAAGCCATTATGAGTACTATTGGCCACATGCTGAGAAATAGCGGTTCCAGATCCGATTACTGAACCCGTTCCGCCTGTAATCGTGATTCCATCCGTACCTACATCAGTAAGATTGCCTATTGTCAACGCTGCTTGTTTAGAATTAAATGTTGACCAATCTGTTCCAGAAAGGGCACCCGTGACTCCAGTTGAAGCAATTCCTAAACTTAATATTTGGGCAGAAAGACTTAATCCGCTAGCAGTGCCTAGAGTGACATCGCCAGTATTGGTGCCAGAAAGAGAAGATACTGGAGAGGGCATTCCCGTTATTGAGCCCCAAGCCACAGAAGATGCTGTGCCTGCCGTATATACTGCATATCCTGACGAATTGTTTAGATTGGTATCATCAATAACAAAATACATTAAGCCGGTATCGGTTTGTTTGACTGTATCCCCATTTTGAACTATCGCAGTTGTTAGGGCGTATCTAGCAGTTTGATCCGCAACAATCACCAAGCGCTCTAAGGCTGCAGGAGGAATTTGTGTAATTGGAATTTGTGCAGAGGCATCCAAACTAGCATAGCCAAATGCAACGCCTTTGTTGGCAATGTTTTCTGGAGTAAATCCTAGTGCCGCTTGCTTAGAATTAAAAGTGTTCCAATCTACTGACGATAAAAATCCATCCGTAGAACCATTGGCTTGTGAAATAGATATATTGGGAGTGGCACCGCCAGAACTAGCCAGTGGAGCACTCGCGGTTACAGACGAAACTCCTCCAGCAGCAGCAGGCATCCATGATCCAGTGCCAGCAGTATCGATAGAAGTCCAAACATATCCGGCAGTGCCCTCAGTACCATCCTGTAATTGAATAGTATCGTTAGAACTTATCGTTAGGGGAGCACCAGCAGCATTGGTAATACCTTGAAAAAAACCTAAGCCTATATGTGATCTCTCCCATCTTAAACTTGCGCTTCCTAAATTAACAGATAAGTCTGCGCCTGGATTTACATCAGTATTAACAGCAGTAGACGCTAAATTATCAAGAGCTATGGTGGCTCCAGCAGCAGGAGCGCCCGTGATTTGCGAATATAGAAGTGATAAGCTTGACAGAGTTGTTAGAGTGCTATTAGAACTTGCTGTAATGTTTGCCGCATTGCCCGTAGTATCTTGGTTCCACGTTGGAACCGTGCCAGTCAATTGCGCCCACGGTAGGGCCAACGAAGACAGCGTCACAAGGGTAGCGTTGGATGTAGCGACTAAAGAGGCAACCTGAGATCCAGTACCAGGACCGGCAGTAATGTCGCCAGTCAGTTGAGTTAACCCGCCTCCGCCTAAGGCAGCTGCTAAAACAGCAAAAGTTACGCTTTTGTTGACTCCGCCCTGAACGAGAGTATATAGGTCTGGGCCACTGGTGCTAGATGCGACTGGTAATGCTGAAATTTTAGTATTTGCCATAAATTATCCTTTTATTCAAGTAGAATTGCGCCGGAGCCATCTTCTAGCTCAAAAAAGTCTCCATTTTCAAGTAACAGGAAGCTATCCGCAGGCGGCACTGGAGGCTGACCGCTTTTACTAGGTCTTATTACGATCCTGATTGGCCCTTTATGAAAACTAGGCAGAAGGGTGTGCTCCCAATACTCAAGCCAGAATTCCCCAAACAAATCAGCAGGTTGAAACTTTTGACCCTGAATTAAATCAGGGAAATCCACGTCATATCCTAAGTTCGTGTAGTATTTGTAGATATAGTGTGGATTTACTTCACCAAACGTGGTAATGCTTATGAATTTTTTGTCAAGGGCTATGGCCGCTAAGATCTGCCTATCAGCGTCAGCTATAAATAATGCGTTATCAGCTACCGCTAAAGCGGCTTTGATTGCCTTTTGTGCCGCTAAAGCTGCGGAAGCTGATATAGATGACATACCTATAAGATTGCCATTATCGCTTATTACGGATATAGGCTATTTGAGTCATAGCAATAAGAGAGATGTTAGTGCGCTAGTTTATTCTTTATACCGGCAGCTTTGATGATCGTGTTTAAGTCCAATGGATCTATATTGTCTGGAGAAATCCTAGGATCAACAATCTTGGCGATTTGTAAAATTTCCGTAATCAGCTTAGAGCAAACAAATGAAGCGCCATGAGTAGGGAAGGGATTGTTTACTTTTTGGCCCACTAGAGCGCATAGCTTAACCCATCCAAAACCCAAAATCTCTTTGATTCCATATGGCTTGTTTGAATTATCAAAAGCAAATTGCATGATATCTTTCCAGATTTGATCATCTAGCGGAACTTCATATTCTTCTACGGTGATGGAATGACCATCAAAAGTCTCTTGGGTTTCAAAGTTAACGGCTAGTTTACTCGCTTGATAAATTACATTGCGTTCAATAAAAGACATATTCCATTTGACATATACGTGATCATACGCCGTTCCATCGGCCCACCGAATGAGTCGTGAAAATATGGTTGGCTTGATAGGTCTGCTAAATCCAACGATTATTGTTTTCATTAAACTAAGACTTTATGCAATGAGTAATTAATAGCCACCGCTACATTAGAAGCACCAGTTGAAGTATAAATCAGTCTTAAATAAAGTCCCGCATAAACTTTTGCAGGATAAGGAACTTGAAGACTAATTTGTTCTTGAGAATCTGATCTAAGTTTCCAGTTGGTTACAAACTGTCCTAAAACAGTGCCTGCTGGAAAAACTACCCCATTAACATCTACTACTTGAAAAGTGATAGAATCTCCGAATGCAGCATTATCCGTTAGTACTTGTGCGCCAGTAAGCAACGAGTCATCCGTTAAAGCATGGTCTATATTTGTTGTGGTTCCAGCGGAAGCCGTTCCTGATATTCCAACAGCTGCATAGTTCAACTTCGTTCTTTCAAAATCTCCAACATTTGTTGGATCATAAGTCGTGTTAGACGGCATAGTGTTTCCTTAACGCCAAAGAAAAGTAAAATTGTTAGCAGTTGAGCCAGCCAGAACTACTGTTAGTCCCGTAGCAAATTCTATACCTAAGCCTGTCATAGCCGCAGGAACAGGATTTACTCCGCCAGATGGTATAGTAAGTATTGCGATGATAGTACCACTTGCAGCCGTATTATCGTAAATTGTAGCGGTTCCTGAGCTACCAGCATTATTAATCATGATACCATTTAGAGTACCAGATCCAGATTTTATAGTTGTAGTTGCATTACCAGTGAGATTCGTATATTTATTTCTCTGAGATGTAACTAAATCGCCAAATTGATTTAACTGTAACGCTGCTTGTTGGGCATTGGTAAGCGTAGGTGGAGTAGTGTTGAATTGTCCACCAATTAAGCTAGAAGTGGCCGCTACTGTTCCGGGCGTTACCGGACCATCAGAGTAGTCTTTAACTAATAGGTTGCCATTAGCATCAGCGCCAACGTAATTCGTCTCTACGCCAGTGCTATCAGAACCTGTGACCTTTACGGCCATTGATGCTTTTTGCTCTGTAAGATCGGCCATGCATTATTTCTCAAAACCGCATATTGTGCTATATAAATCTTGAGCAGCCATATCTAAATTAGTCAATGTGACTCTAACTCTAACACCTGCAGCAACAGGAATTGCATTGCTCAATGTAACGTCAGCATTGGTTTCTGCAGTTGAGTTGAACTGAACAAATTTATTTGTAAAAACACCAGTTGCAACGCCAGTTTCTACGGCTACTAACATTTTCATTTTCCCAGAAGCTGAAGCAATTACTTGATCAAAGTAAAAAGTTTTTCCAGCAGTGACCGTATAGTCGTGGGTATCTGAAGCAGCTACCGCTATAGCCACAGCATCTTTATAGTCATCGATTGTAGTTCCAGGAACCGTATCGAAGGTGACAGGCAGTGGGTTAGCAGGTGTGATATTTGCGCCAGTACTATCGTACATATTAGCAGCAACACGTAATGTTTGGGCAGTAGTTGCACCAGCATTAAAATCAGCGGCACCAGCAGCATTACCAATCTCACCGGCTACTCTTAAGGTTTGAGCGCCTACTGCTCCCCAGTTGAAATCAGCAGCACCCGTTGCGTTACCAATCTCAGCAGCAGAGCGTAAAGTATTAGCCCCAACTACACCCCAGTTAGTATCTACAGTAGTGGGTAAGTTAGAAACAACGACAGTACCAATTGAATTAGTGCCTGCAGGAAGAGGAGAGGTAACGATGACCGTTGCTTGACCCGTAGCAGTAAATACTTGGTTATTAGTTCCATCGGTAGGATGAACGAACCATGCATTTGCGTTTGTACCAGGAGCACCTTGATTTGCGGTTACTCTCAGAGTTTGTGCTCCAGTAGCGCCTGCATTAAAGTCAGCTGCACCTGTAGCGTTGGCAATCTGCGAAGAAACTCTGAGAGTCTGAGCACCAATTGCGCCAAAGTTAAAATCAGCAGCGCCTGTAGCGTTACCAATCTCAGCAGCAGTTCTAAGTGTATTCGCACCGACTGTTCCCCAGTTATGATCATCCAGAGAATTGCTTATTAATAGCCTTCCAGAAGCATCGACTTGCAATGCTGCTTGTTGTCCATTGGTAAGAGTTGGAAGTACGGTATTGTGCTGACCGCCCATAAGCGTAGAAAAATTTGCGGCAGTGCCAGGAGCTACAGGGCCATCGGCTTGATCTCTGGTATCCAAAGACTGTTGAGCACCATTTGCCTGAGTAGTGACTGCGCTACCAGAAGCATCTTTAATTAGCGTAGATTGACTTCCATGTGAATCAACGGAAGCTACCTGACTAGGAGTAGATCCGTCTGCTAAAAAGGTAACTACATCGCCATTGTGCTCTGTTCTTACTGGAAGTGAACTATTAAAATCAGACATTTGTTACCTCAAACTATTTGTTGGCTTCTTGGAGTTTACCCTGAAGCTCATTTTCTTTTTCAATTGAAATATCTATGCTCGCCTGAAGCCTTTTAATCTGTTCTTCGAATTCAAGAATTCTTAATTCCTGTTCTTCTCTAGCAGCATTAACTCGTTTATATTCGACTTGAAGTTTTTTAAGTTCATAAGCGGTCATAGGTACTCCTGTGGGTAAGATTGCTTCACGTTGTTATTCTATGTAATTTCAAGCACTTGGAGTCTTGCATTGAATGTTCCAGTGGACGGCCTATTATGCAAAACTTGTATTTTTACAACATCGCCAGAATTAAGTATAAATCCAGAAGAATTTCCGCTTGTGTAGTCAAAATCGGTAGTAAGATCGCCACCAAACATGGTTCGGCGAGTGTCAAATAACGCGTTATTTAATAGAACGTCATATCTTGCAATATTTTCACCAGAAGCGTTCGCTCTCTCCAGTATCGCAGTTTTACCCGGTGGAACAGTATAAGTGACAAGAGCTGTCGTAGCTCCAGATGCTATTGATAATACTTGACTATATAGACTTTTTACTTCTTGCCCAGATATGGGAGCCGACACGATATTGACGTTTATAGAGCCATCTATGTTTGGCTCAATTGAGTTTCCATTTGGACCAAAAACTTCAACCGGCCATGCATTAGCTGGAATGTTCGGGTTGCCCTGATCAACCGTACCAATCTCAAGGCTTTCAAGCGTAATAGCGGCGTCAACGGCTAGCCTATTAATACCATCGGCATGACGGACAGAATCGATGGGATTGCCCCATTGATCGTCTATTTCAACACCAATGGTGGTGCCAGGTTCTTGCCTATATACGGCCTGGATGATATCCTCAGGCTTAATATTCACTTTTGGCTGATCGGCAGCGTATACGTATGCGCCCAGCAACACGGTATAGGCTCTTATGTCGGCTCTACCAGTTAGACCTTGACCGGCTGTTGGATTAGGAGGACCAACGTAGAATTGTGTTGGCGATAGGAAACGCATGATCTTGACTTCAAGATCTGGTAATCCAGTGGCTACTAATATGACTTTTTGTTTTACTTTGAAACCGCGAGAATCCGCTACGGATACAATGCCCCATTGGGTGCCATCAGCGATGAAAGCTTGTGGAGCTACCGCTGGCCATGATTTCTCAATAGCTGTTTTTGGCATAAACCCTTATCCGTTTCCATTCGTCCTAGACCGTTCTAGGATATAAGTAAAGATTGGAGCACAAATGAAAAAGGCCCGAAAAACGAGCCTTTGACTTGGTTTGAATGTAATAATTACAACTACGGTAAGCTGTTACCTGGATCGCTATCGTTAGAATCTTCATTGTAAGCAATCGTACCAATGTACGTAATGTTTACTTTCGAAGTCGCCTTAGCATTGTAGTTCGTGTTATTCGAGGTTGGAACACAACCCAAAATAGTCTCTAAAATTTCGCCAGTCTGACGGTCTACCACGGTGATCGTGAAAGGGTCAAAGAGCAAAAGATCACTGACTAACGGGAAGGCAGGCAAGGTGTGAACACCAGCGCCTACGACGCGAAAACCAGAACAGGTCACGTTGACAGCTTCGCTCGAAGTTACTGCGATCTCATCTGGGCTATAACGACCCAAGAGGAAGATGGGCTCAGTTCCTAAAGAACTAGCCACTGTGCAGCTTTCGAAAATGCCGACTAAGTGATTATTGATGTATACTTTGGCCCGTGCTCCAGTAACGACTTTACCGCCTTTAGCGGCGGAATAGCCTTTTTGAAGCGGGTTTGGGCTTGATGGATTTCCTGCCATATGTTCTCCTTAATTACCTAAAAGATTAGGCTGCTGCCGATTGTTGTACTTGCGAGATGTTGATGCTGATCGGTATGAAGTAGATCGCAGTTGCAAGTTTGATTTCGACACTGACAGCCATTTCTGGTGCCAAAATAGTGATTTTACCGTTTTTCCAGCCAAGTGGAGCATCATCGCTAGCTGCGATAAGCTTCAATTTCTTGTAACCTTCCATCTTTTGAGCCAAGTAGCTCAAGCCAGTAGCAGCATCCACATCAGCCAAAGACTGACCGACGAAAGCGGCTTGGAAGCTTGCAGCAAGGTCAAGAGACAGAATGTCCGAGCAATAAACTGCTTGGATACTGTTATACACGAAATTGGCGTCAAAACCATAGGTAGTTTGATCGCTAACCCACAGACTTCCTGCGGTCGAAGCGGTCAAGATCAACATGCCAGAAGACAAAGCGTCTTCGACGTCACCAGGACTTCCCGAATCAAATCCGGTAGGATCAGTGAACGCGATCACATTTGCTAACTTGTTACAGATAGACTTGTAGAATCCACCGGCTTGCATACCAGCTGCGATTGTAGCGGTATACCAGGGCTGGAACTTAGTGATAAGTCCCAGCGAGTTTACTTCGGTAGATCCTTGGAAAGCCAAGGAGCAACGATAGCTAGCGAGACTCAGAGCCACAGCTTTGCAATTTGCATAAGTGTCGTTGCACGACAATATGCAGATACGATTCCGTTTCAGCTTAGGAGTGCTATACGCGATGCAATGATTCTTGATCAATGCGTTGGTAGCCGCGATAGTATAGGTCGATGAAGGATCAGTCAAACCAGCAGTAATGTCTTTTGTTGCATCTTGCGAGAACAAAGGAACAATGATGTTCACTTGAACACCGGCCATTTGCTGTACAGCGTTTACGATATCTGCTGCCAACGTCGCTCCTCTTGTACCACCAGATAAAAATACTGGGGTAGCCATAGGAACAGGAAGACCCATTCCGGTGGAAGCGGCGAAAGTCAATGCGGCTGAAGTACCCAAAACTGTTTGGAAAGTATCGGCAGCATCTTTGATGCGTCCAGGCATCTGACTTGCAGCAGTAGAAGCTATACTGATAGCGGTAACGGCATCCAGCGCAGAGGGAGACTGTTGCTGAGCAGTAGGGGTTGCCTGAGCGGTATATCCCGGTTGAGAATTTAGAAAAGCGGCCAAAAGTCCAATAGTGGCGAAGTGCGAAAGGTCTACGCTCAACGAAGTACCGCTTCCACCAGTGACAGTTGTCGTCAGTAAGGTGGCAGTTTTAGTAAGAGTAGCCGTAGTACCTTGATAGCCAATAGTAAGGGCAATATCTGGAATAACGTTAAAAGTCTCGTTTACACCAGCTGCTGGATTATTGATTTGGACTTCAACTTGTGCCTCGTCAGCAGAAGTAGTCAGACCTGCGACCAATCCAAGTGCAGCTAAGTCACCAGGAGTAGAATCGATCAACTCGAAAGACTCACCAGAACCAGAAGCATATGGGAAAGCGCTTCCAGCCATCGTTAGCTCGACGGTGTTTAGGCCTGCACCAGCAGAAGCAACAATACCCGTAGGTAAAGCAATGTTAAGTGCTGTGATCAATTCGGTGATATTATTTAGAGCGGGTCCACCACCAGTATCATTCCTATGAATTGAACCGCTAAAAGTTCCAGGAGGGAAACCAGTAATAGAAGTTCCAGGAGCAACACCTAAGTCGCCAGTAAGAACGCTAGAACCAGTATTGGTAACGTCAGAAGCTCCCAATACCGCAAAGACACCAGCAGCACCCAGTAATGGGGCTGATTGGGCAGCAATATTGGTTGGTACACTGATAGTAACAGCGCCAACGAGAGCAATCAAACTACCGTTAACAGTGCCACCGCCAACGGTAATGCTTGCATCAGCAATAATATTTGCATTGATGGTATTAGTAGCACCCAACGTTGCTGAAGTACCGCATACAAAGTATACATTAGAAGCAAGTGCTCCGCCAGTAAGTAAGATACTTGCGCCAGCACCAGTGATAAAAGTACTTGAGCATAAGAACACAAATACATCTGAAGCTGAGCCGTTTAGGGTAAGCGTTGCAGCGGCTGCAATATGGAATGTGCCACCACTGACTTCACTGTACACGCCAGCAGTTTTGGTTCCAGAGAGTGTGGACGAAATTGGGGTTGGTGACATTAAGTTTAAAGAGTTATAAGCACTAAGAGCATCAGCTTGTGCTGGGATAGAGCCAACGCTAGAGCTAAGAGTAACTACAGTAGCAGCGCCACCGTTTTGACGAATAGTGAAAGTGTCACCATTCAAAACGTCACCGAAAGCAGGAACGGCAGTTCCAGTAACCTGTGGAGCAATTTCCGCTTGGAGCGAAGTTACCTGATAAGTATAACTGTTTCCAGCGACTCCAAAGTTTAGGGCCGATAAAGTGCCATATCCTGGGACTGAAGCCGAAGCTCGCGTACCCGTGTTAGTTTTAACGATATAGATCAGGTTAGCAGATCCTTTGATGTTCGTGTCATTAGAAGGAGATGTCAATGCGCTAAAAGCGTCAACGATTGGTCCACTAGTGTACAGATTTTGAACTTTGGCCAGTTGATCCGGGGTAAAGTGGTTGTTTTTCAACGCGACTGAGCTATAACTTGGCCCGCCATCGGCTTCGCCCATGATTACGATGATACCGGATTGACCTAAACCGACAGGCTGCGATTGCACCGTGATGTTAGGATATGCTCCAGGAATATTTGTATTTAACCAGCTTGTAACTTCTCGTAGAGACATTTTGTGCTCTCCTTAATTCTTAATTTTTTTCAGTCCGAAGTGAGCAATCCCAGCTTCGAATTTTGAGGGTTCGTCCATTTTTGAAGATTTCAGGTGTAACCACACAATTTCTTCTAATTCTTTGGTCTTGCCATATTTACGCTTAGCTTGTGTCCAGAAAACTCTGAACTGCTCTCGTTTTTGTTGTTCTGTCAGCACAATTGCCTGCGGAACATATAGAGATGCACGTAAAGCTTTTGCTTCTTTTAGCGTCATTCCCTGTTTAGTTTCCATAGGTTGTACCTTCTTCTTCTCTTTTGCCATAATTAGCTAAGGGCAATTCCCTTTTTTACAGGAGCAGCAGCTGGCGCACTTTGCGGGGCAGCAGGTTGACCCATAGCCGTTCCAATATTGGAGTTTGGCTGATTCATTTTCTTCTTCGCACTCGTATGACCAATAAAATGGGCCAGTTTAATGTGACCTTTTACTTGCGGACTGGTTCCCCAATCTGCGTTGTTGCCTTCAGCTTGCTCGTGTAGGTTATTCCCAGGAGCAGGCGTAGCGTTGGCACCTTCAGGGTGCGTACTAGCCGGTTTCATTGCAGAAACCTCTTTAGGAGGATTCGAATGATCGGGCTTGCCTACAGGCGAAGCACTTTTAGTTAGGTTAGGCTTAGGCTGAGATCTTTCTTCATTAATTCTTTTTGTGGCCTCACCGCGAGCTACGTCTTTATATCCTGCTGAGTCTCCACGAGCCTTTACATCGGGAGCAGCTGCTCTACGGGTCATATATCCTTGTTTTGAAATTCCAGATTGATCTAGATTTTTTTCAGCTTTAGTCAAATCTGCTTCGGCAATAGCTTTAAACAATTCTTCAGTTTTTTCAGATTTAAAATACTGAACATTGTGCATACCAGAAATATTTTCAGCAGTTTTTCGTAACAATTGATATCCAAATTCTTCTTCAGACTTTTTCATTTTATCATTTTTCATAGCAGGTTTTTGCTTAACATCCTTGCCCGATGTGCTAAAATTATCTGGTTCATCTGGTGCTGCGCCACCGCCGCCACCGCCAGAACCTTCACCACTTCCGCCTTCGCCTTCTGCTTCAGGATCTATTTCCGTATCATCAGGTTTAACTTTGGGCTTTAAAGATGGAATAACAGCGGCCTTACTCAAGGAATGAGCCTTAAGCAATTCTTCAGTTTTGGCTAGAACTGCCAAAGCTGCTTCTTTTGCGCTGTAAAATTTCTTGCTTTCGGCCATGGTTTCCCTCTTCTACTATCTCTAAGATTGTCTGGCTATCTTACTAGGCATATAAGTGGTTGATTTCATTGAGTTTATTTTTTAAAGCCTGCTAAAGTATTGATTTTGCATGTCTTATCATAAGATTGTGTTAGTCTTCATCGTTTTCTGGTTGGTCATCTACTACTGTATCCCAGATCTCTTTTGTAGCGTCTATAATAGGCGGCGTATCAAGATTACTTAAGATCTTGATTCCACTCGTGATTTCACAATAATCAACGTCTTTAACGACTGCTGATTCGATGAATCTACGCGGTAGCTTGATCCAACTATTTTCTACTTGACCTGTCAAAACGATCATTCTAAGATAAGAAAGTTCGCCACCGTCCCCACCAATATAGTTGGGGTCCATCAGGATCTCACCACTACTGATAGAGCTTTGGGCAAATCCGTTACCTTCAAGGAGACTTTCGCGGTATCTGAGGATTGCATACATTACAATGGAGTGCAGCCAAATCAAGGTCTGTACGTCACCATGGGTTTGGCAGGTGATAGTATAGGAGTCCTGAAAGAATGCATGTTCAACCCTAGCTTCATAGAAAGGAAACTGAGGTATGACTGCAAGCTCCGTGGCATCAACCCCCAGACCTGGCTCGATAAAAAACATGCCAGCGGCTACGGCCAATATAGGATAGCCATTGCCATTTGCAGGATTTACAAGTACCATTCCAGGCGTAACTACTTCAAACCCAGCAGTGTTAGGATCTATACCGATTTCGCCAGATGCTTGATCGTAACTGGTAGGAACGAAAGGTTTCACTACAAATGGGATAGGCCTACCAATTTCCAATGGCAAGAGCATTTTCTTGACCGTAGACAGATCGGCCATGTGCTTCATTTCAGATATCTCTGGCGATGGACCAGGAGTAATAGTTACACAAGGCAACTCATCTTTGTCATTGCGAGGACGCATATAGACATCGATCTTATTATTTAGGAACCATTCTTTGGCAGCGTCGATTTGTTTTTGGCCGTACTTATCGGAAATATAGGGAATGGCCTTTAGACTATCAAAGACGTGATCTAACAACCATGCGTTTTTGCGCATCTCGTCCAGGCCTAGATCGACCATGGTTTTAATAATTACGTCGCCTTGGAACAAGCCGATATTAGCCTACCTTATCATTAGAAAGAAAACGTAAGCATCTTTCTATGCATTCTGTTTTATTTAAAAGCCAATCTGCTTCGTTGACGTGTAAAATTTCTATTCCTTTTGACATGAAATAGTCGTCTTTTATTTGGTGATAATTAAGGATGTCTTCAGGTGGCCAAGTCTTTCTTCCTTTACTTAAACCCTCGATAGAATGCCAATAGGTGCCATCAAACTCTATCCCTTTCCTTAATTCAGGCACGTAAATGTCAATGTCGAAGCCCTTAATATATGGCTTACATTCTATTTCGATCTTTCTATCATATAGCTTTTGAGTTTTAGGAAATTTCATCCTAATAGCATTAAAAAGATTTTGTTCTGAATAAGAAGTAGTTACGGACAGTTTCATGTGTTGACAAATATCGTCTAATATTCCGCGTTTACAGGCTACACTGTGCGCTCCAGGATTACACCTATAAAACTCTCCCCTAGAAAAATATTTTAGAGCTTCATCTTGCAATGACTCTAGTGTCCAATTTGTAATTTTTGCCTCCATGTGTTGACAAATTTGGTCCAATAAATTGCGACCCAAACCTGCTTGGTATGCATTTTTACTTTTTAAGTAGAAATCTCCTCTAGAAGTATATTTTATCGCCTCGACACGTAGAGATTCTAAGGTCCAATAGACATATTTTGCCTCCATGTGCAGACAAATCTGGTCTAGTATCTTATGCCTAATAGCTGCACTATAGGCATTTGCGCTATGTTCATAGAAATCTCCTCTAGAAGAATATTTTAGGGCTTCTGTTTGTAAATTTTCTAGGGTCCAGCGAACATGCCTCGCTTCCATGTGTTTACATATTTGCTCTAAAAACTTGAATTTTAAAGCAGCCTTATAGGCACCCCAACTATGTTTTTGGAAATCTCCTCTATAAGAATATTTTAGAGCTTCTGTTTGTAAATTTTCTAATGTCCACTTTTTCATCATAGTGCTTATATCACTTGTTTCACTTATTTACCGTTCCACTTATCTAATATGCCAGGAAGTATTTTCTCTTCCCATTGACGTATTGCTTCTTCCATAGCTTTGTCCATATATTTTTTGGCGGCGAGCCCTGGATGGAGCCACTTGCCTTCGCTTGCAGGACCGGCAGATACTGTCCTAAAGGTTAATATATCACGTCTTACGTTACCAGTATTCTTGTCGATCTTCTGATAGATAGACAGCCCCTGTAATCGTGGCGTATTTCCTTTGCCAGGTATTTTCATACCTATATTTCCGCCCATAGTTCCACTTTTGTTTCTTGGGTCTCTGAGGTTCACTCCCCACTTTAGATCGTGCAATTTGCCAAGCTTAGGACTTCCATCAGGATTATTCTCTATAGCGCTATATGGTATCTTTCTAGCCTTCAATTCTCTTTGAATAGCCGATACTATCAATTGAGTGGATGGTTCTGTTTGAGAAGGCTTCGTGTTGTATTTAAAAGGAATCACCCTGTATGGTTTGCCCTGAAGCAAATCTTGTTTCATGTCGTGTGCGGTCAATCCTTCTTCTATCCAAAGTGCTTTCTCATCAAGAGTGATAACGAACACTCCTGGAGCTTGAGTTTCTACGTCAGAAAGATTTTCCATGTATATATGCAACGTAGAGTTAAGTTTATCGTCTCCACGCTGTGCTTCAAGGGCAATTTGGGCGCGTGTCAAGGTCGCCAAATTTTCCATAGCTTTATTTATATCCGCTTCTACTTCTTTGGCGAACTCTTGAAACTGCGCTGCTATGGCGTCAGCGTTAGCGCTTAGCTTTAGGCTCATGCGGCACCTTCTGTGGGTTTTCTTCTTTAATTGGCAACGGATTCACTGGTACTCCTGTAGGACTTTGTACTTTTCCATCGCGCATAGTGATCCACCGAGTTTTCTTAGTAATCGGATCAATCACTTTCTTTTGACCTTTGTCATTGACAGCACCTTCCCACATAGGCGTTCGCGCTACGTGTTGTGTTGTTTGAGAGGTCGGCAGTTTTCCTATGGGTTGCCCTATCGCCCCTGAAGCTTTGGGTCAGCACCACCGCCGTCTGGATGAGCAGGGTACAGGTTGTTGTAATCTGGGTGTCCTCCAGCAGCTTCAGTCTGCGCTTGCGGATCATTAGTCATATCTTCTGGCATTCCACCAGCAGGTTGCCCTTCTAAAACGCCTTCTTCAGGAGACAGAATATTTGGAGATTCTTCTACTACGCCTGATGGCTGAGCAGCTTGATCTTGGTCTAAGCCAAGAAGTTTAGCCATTTCGATCATCGCTCTAAGCATAGCGATAGAAGACGTATATAGTTGAGGTGCTTCTAATTTAGCACGCTCAAGAATCATCTTACAGCCCTTGAATCCTTCCAAAGCTTCGCCTACCATAGCAACTACTTTTTCGCGTTTGATGCTATCGGCATGACTATCTAGGCCCTGTTGTAATACAGAAGTTACGTCTGGAGTACCATCGTCTGGCTGTTCGCCAAGTCCCATGTCAGTAGGGCTGTTCTGGCTATAGTTTTCTGGACGGCTAACGTTGCCTTCCATATTACTGCCATTAGGCAGATCGGCGTCATCGTTTTGACCTTCAGCGCGTAATGGAACCTGATCGGCACCAAGTGCGTCGATTTCATTGGTGATACTTTCAACAGAATCGCTATTTTCTGGAGTGCTAGTAGTTCCAACTGGCGCAGCAAGTGGGTCTTGATATTCTTGAGCAGCAGGACCGCCTTGTGAGTTTTCAAGGATGATATTCTGATTGGTTTTCGAATCAGTAAGAGGAGACGTCTTAGATGGCTGCGAAGAAATAGCGGCAGGCTTGTCCATACCTGGACGAGCAAAATCCTGACCAGCATAGTTCTGGCTATCTTGGGTAGTAGGTAGCAATTCGGTAGAAGGGTCGTTAGGACTAATGCTTTGATCGTCTCCGCCAATATCCTGAGAAGATAATTGGCAATAAGGACAATCTGCCTCATGGCCGTCCATCGAAGGATCGTGATTGGCCATTTCATTGCAATATGGGCAATCGTCACCATGGCCATCGGCACCAGGATCGTGATTCATTACTGCGCAATAGGGGCAATCATCTGGATGCCCTTCAGACGCAGGGTCGTGTTGTGCGCAATATGGACAGGTTTCGTCCTCAATACCCTGTGACCCTAATTCTTGGCAATATGGGCAATCGTGTTCTGGCTCAGAAGAAATCATCTCATTCATTGGAGGATTTTCTTCGTTTGCAATCTCTTCGTCTTTAGTCAAATTAGGTTTAGGCATAGCGCGAGATTCAGCGATTACTTTCTTATGAGCCTGTACTGCCCATCCTTTTTCTTGTCCAGCCCCAGTACGACCAGCAAGCCCCTTCTTCGCATGAGCAGCGTGATATCCAGCGTCAGAGCCGTACCTCTTCTTGTCACCTTGGCCACCAGCAACGCTCATGGGCGTGTGAACACCCTTAACATGGTCTTCTGCTTTGGTGATTGATTTATCTTTGCCGTCCATAACCGTATCCTGTCCTTCAGGTCGCAAATAAGCGTCACCCTGTTTCTTTTCTACTTCATTGGCAGTTCCATCTTCTAGCTTAAGCTGAACCTGTTGAAGTTCTTGTTCTATCCTGGGATCGTAAATAACTACCTGATTCTTGCCTCTGAATTTTGCCGCAATAAGAGACTTACCAGCTTCAGAAAGCGTCTTGCCAACTCCTACTGACATAGTTAAATTAGTAGCAAAATGATAATCGGCTCTGAGTTGTTCGATGTGATCCAAAGCTTCGTGTGGAAGATGGAAGCAACCCTCATCTCCTCCGCCCGATATAATTCCGCCATTATGATCTTGAGCCCATTTCTTGACGATCTCGTGACCTAAATTGATTCTTTCGGAAACCTCGCGTAATTTTTCTGGATCGTTGGACAATATAGCACGGCCAACTTGACGACCAGCTGAATCTCCGTCATAATTTAATATCCATTGAAAGTTATCCACGATGCTCTGCTCTCCATGGGAACATTTTATTCCCATTTTTAAGATTTTCCTTAGCAGGAATAGTCTCTAGATTCCAAGGAACATTTAATCCGCAAACATTTTTTCCTTTAAGAGGAACAATATGATCGACATGATACTCGGTGCCAGTAGTGGTGGTCCTTAGATGAGCCATCATATAGTAGAAATCTATCGCTTCTTTTTGCAAAGAACTTAACCACTTAGGGGTAGCTTGAGCTATTCTTTGTTTTCGCTGAGCCCTGTCTGCCTTAACCCTTCCAATGTTATCTGACTTCCACTTCTTTTTGGATGCGGCGACTTTACCTGGATTTCTTTTAGCCCATGCGTCTTTTGTGGCATTGTCTCGCTCTACGTTATATTCTCGCTCTTTTCGTTTTCTTTCTCGTCTGCATTCTAAGCAAGGATTGAGCGGTTTTCCAGTTTTATTAGAAACCCTAAAAGAGTCCAGTGGACGTGGCAATTCACATATTTTACAAATTTTTGAATTATCCACGTTTGCCTCTAAGCACTTCTAATAGCATTTCAATATTTTCTGGGTCCCAACCTTTGCCAAATCGAACCTTTACGCCATCTTCGGATTTTGTAAAGTGTACTTTACTATCCATATTCTCGCCCATGCACACGCAACCAGAATAGGCTTCATTTTTGAATATGCTTTGGTGACAATCAGGACACGATACGTCTTCGTTTTTAGAAAGAGAGATCTGATACTCTTTCTTGTGTAATTTTTGCTTACGACCCTCAAGGAATTCATTTAAGGCCAGCTTCTTCTTCAATTTTTTGTTTTCGTCTTTTAATTCTGCTTTTCTCTCAACTAGATTTTTAACATCTTCAGGAGCAGTATGTTTAGGCTTATGGTCTTCTGTAATTTTTGCCAAAATCAGCTGTTGTATGGCGTCACGCTGAGAAAGCTTATTATCTACAACCCTACCTACTAAGTCGTTCAGAGCCAAACGCTCCTCGATCATAGCGGATACCATTCTTTGCATGTCTTCCATGCCTGCTCTGGGAGATTCTGGCTGTTTATCTAAATCGTCAACTTCGTATAGTTCGAAAGCAGTCATTACAACTAATCCAACACCTGGAGCGGACCGAAACTTGAATTCGGCTATTTTTTTGTTGTCAGAGATAATCTCGCCGGAGTATACGTCCCTTTCATGCTTGTCAACCTTCAGCAAATCTGGACCAACGCCTTCTGGACGATTCGCCACCTGTAGAGGAATATCTTTATGGTCGCCAATATTCATTGGCGTAAGATTCCTAATCAAATAGGCCATCAACGTTCTGGGAACTATTTTTAGGGCCGTTTTAATTTCTTCGTGATCGATTACTGATCTGGTGCCCTGTTTCCATAGCTCAAACTTCTCCAATGACTGAAGAAAATCTTCGCCTAATGTTTTCTTCAAAAAGAAGTTAGCGCCAGAGGACATCTAGGTACTCCGATTAAGTATTGGGCTCGTTTACGGGAGCGCCACTAGGAGCAGTAGTTTGCTGCGGATTTTGCGAGTTGTTGAACGGCTGAGCTAAGATGTATGTAGGATCATCGATGATAAATACAAGCAAAGTAGCAGCAGTAGCAGCAACATAATTCCATTGAGCAGCAGCGAGATATGTCCAGGCGTTTGGAGGACAAGGAACACCAACGAAAACATTGGCTCCAGAAACCTGTACGACACCAGCAGCTTGAGCTACCACGGTGTTGTCGCCGACTGTTACAGCACCAACGGTGGCGGCATTATTGTAAATAGCAAGGTTGATGCCTGCGCTTGGAAGCACGCGACGAGCAGTAGCAGCATTGGTCGTAAAACCAGCCGCGCCATCTCCGAGTGGAATCAAAGCACGTCCTACTTCTGATACCTTTCGTGATCCAGCCTTTTCACTCCAGCTCAAAAGCTCAATAACTGACGGATCGCGTGATTGGTCGCCTGGTATTTGTCTGTTTTTAATTTGCATAACTACTCCATACTGTTGTATTTCTTAAAGATTGTTTCATGCGATTATTCGTCATCTTTGCCATATCCGTCGCCATATGCGTCCATTTCGACCTTGACTCCATACTTATTAGGACTCTGGGATTCTACTGGGGCTGCATCTTTGCGCTTAGGATCTGCTGGCCTATTTTGATTCAATGCGTCGCCACGGTTTTGGTTATGATATATGTACTCGCGCTGGGCTATAGCGTGATAGGGCATCCTTTGAGGTGTACGCCCATTGCCATCGGTGACGTTTGTAACTCTTACTTCTTTCAGGATAATCGTGATGTACCAATATGCGTTGTAGAGGTATCTTACTGAATAGACTCGACCTTTTCCAGTATCTGGATCAATGCCAGGATTTCGCCCACCGTCTTCCCATCGAATGTTGCCATCTTTCGTGATATTGTAGTCTATGCCTTGCAGGTATTCTAAGCCGCGACTATCAATCAATGGAACTTCCATTTCTTCGATCTTGAACATAGGGACATTGTCTTGTCCAGAGATATAATTCATTCTTTGAGGATTTGACACTTTTACGTCAACGTTTGGGTCTGAAACGTAGATTCTATCGCCAGGAGATAGATAAATGCGCTTACCGTCCGCTAGGCCTAAGTTATTGTAAAAACGAGGCATTACCAGTTTACTCTCAGAAGGATCTAGGATGCTGCCACTGGCCCTATTTCTAGTTCGTGTATTATCGGTCATAGTAGCCGTAAAGCGACCAGCCAAAGTGTAAATATTGCCATTTGACGTAATTGTATCTACGCCGTCACTTCTGCGGTAGTCGCCACGGTCTTTTTGGCCAATAGGACTAGGCATGCTCTTGTAGTGAAAGAATTCGACGCCCAGACCGACCACAAAGTCTTCTAATCTATCAAGATCGAAACTCTCTTGTATATAGGGTGCGAAGGCTGGAATGGTATCCACCTGTATGTCGCCACTAGGATTTAGTGGCTTATTTGGACTGTCGGAACCGCTATCGGACATTATTTACAATCTCTCTTTAGGCAAAGGTCTGATACTTCTTTCAATTTCTTATCCGTATCTTCTTTGATCTCTTCCACTGTTTGCATGAGTCTATTAAGGTCTATATCACTTAAACCCAGTTGTCGGGTCGAATTGGACTTTTTACAAGTTTTTATCTTTTTTGCGCCCATTATTCCCCCTGAATCCTGATTTTGCTAACATTAGCGGAAAGCGCCTTTTCTGAGGTAGCTCCAGCCAATGCTCTGGTGAATTTCTTATCAATGTTTATTTCGCCAAATACTAATGAGCCTTTATCGAAAGATGCATCAACTGAAGATACTTTTGCGTTTTGCTTGGTAATGTGAAATTCTACTTTATCTCCAGTTTGCACTGAGTATAGGTCATGTCCAGATTTGCGCAATGAGTCAGAAAGGAAATGCGAGTGACTCTCAACCTTTGGCTCAAGTCCCATCAGTTCGCTTTTTTGCATAGCAGGCTGAAAGTCTGGATGTTGGCGCTCTAGATTAAACTTCACAATAGCAGGGTGACTGCCAGCGGCCAATGCTTCTTCTTGAAGCTTACCCCTAGGTCGGCCTACGGCTATGTGAAAGCCCCCGCGAGTTTTGATAATTTTAACGGGCGATCCGTTTAGGATACCAATGTCATCTACTGATTCGATTTCGTTAGGCGTGAGTTGCATATTATTTTTCCTTGTCATAGGCATCTTTGATTTTTTTTACGTGCCAATGTTGTGAAATATCTTGTTTATTATTTTGAGCTTTGTATCCACCACGAATACCTTCAAGCCATGAATAGCCTATCTTCTCTGGATTCTGACCAAAATGATGTTCTAGTCTAGCTAAATGTTTCTGTGCTACAGTGTCTTCTAGTCCAGGATTGTCTTGCATGTATCTGCGCATATCGTCACCGCGAAGCGCCATACCCTTAGCATATTTGGCTTTTAAGTCGTGATTCATGTGAATCGTATCACGTATCGTAGCGGGCATTAGAGCATATTTTCCATACGCGCTTTCGCCAGTGTGCATTCCACCTGCTGGCTTGTGATCTGTCATCTTACCTTTTTGGCTTTCTACTGATGCAATAGTATTTAGCATACGATTGCTACTATATGAAGGCTGTTGAATACTAGCAGGTTCTCTGGGAGGTGAAGCATCTTTGATTGTAGGGCTAGACTGCATAGCGCCCATAACACCGATAGCTGCGGCAACATGTTTGATGCCTTTTTGCATATCCTCAGAGGCCGCTAAAACACCCATCTTAGTGGCAAGTTTTTTACGCTCTTTCTTGGAGTATACTTTAACCGGATTTTTCTTAGATTTTTGTCTGTCTAGACTGGCCTGATGCCCAGCACGGTCATTGGCCGATGGCCTAGCAGCATGAATAGCCTTATTAGGTCCTATGTGCGCTACTTCGCCAGTTCTACCCTCTTTTCTTCGAGAGTTATCTACGTGACTATATAGGTCCAATTTTTTAGGACCATAGTCAGATTTGTCCATTTCTTCAGATTTTTCAAACGTGTGAACAGGATTATTTGCTCCGTGTTCAAGGGTCAATGGGCCAAACTCGACGTCATCAGCGGTTACGCCGTTTTCTTTGAGATCATCGTAGAGTTTTTTGTCGATAGTGACATGGGTCATGAAATTTTTGTAAACGTTACCGACATGTCCGTAGTGATCGTAAAGAGCCTTGTATTTTGGCGGCAAACCTTCGATCTTGAGCATGTAGTAGTCCATCTTAGACTGTTCAGCCGTGAAGATGATTGGTTTGAACGTTAGATCTTTAGGGTCTGGAGAGCAAATATCGTGCTCCTCAACGTACTCTTTCATTTCATCTAAATCGAATTCTTTTTTATCGCCGAAGATTTTGAGAGACATATGCAGGGGAATATCGTCAACTAGAGTAGAACGGCCTTTGATCGTAACACAAAACAGCACATCGCAACCCTTTTTGGCCTGTTCTTTGTAACTGCTAGGTACTCCGACGCCATGCTTCTCTGCTGCGCCCATTAGAAACTCCCGACTAGATACCTATTAGAGAAAACGCTTCTTAGCTGTTTTTTCAAAGTATCGCGTTTCTTCTCAAGTTCCTCGATGCGTCTAACGTACACGTTTGGACCAGGACCGCTTGAAGACTGAGAGATACCGTCTTGACTTTGCGACTGTGAGTTGAAAATGAATGTGGCTGCGATCATACTTAAAATATTAATTGCTGCAATCGTACCAATTAGTTCGTTTACGGCCACTGGCACTTGACCTTCTGTGTTCGATAATCCAGCAGTATAATTGATCTGCCAATATGCTGGCACCCAATTTAATCCATCCATTACTGTCAAAAACGCAATACCCGCATTACCGACTGCTCCGCCAACTTGATTGACGCCATAGGCAGCTAAAAGAGGAATTACGTTAATTAAACGCTTAGAGAAGTTTGTACATTCTACCCAGGTAGGAGGGATGCTAAAAATGTTGTTGTTGTCTGCGCTAACAATCGCCAACGACTCTAGACTTATAATTGGGCCTTTTTCGGCCATGATATGAATATACGCCTTGTATAGGGGATAGTCAAATGGAACCTTGTGCATGAACGCTTCGCGCAGGAGAGTAGACCCTATCATAAGCTCTGCTTCATTCATTGCCCAGTTCAATTGTTCAGTAATTTCTATATCCGTAATGACATCGTTGTTTCTGAACCTTAAGGGTATTCCCTTAAGGAACAAACGCTTGAATTTGTCGGCGGCAAGCAAAGGCTCGCATCTAGTCAGAAGACCAGACGTTTGCTGAGCGTGAACCGGATAAACTGCTGTGCCTGAGGTTTTTACCCCTGTTTCCCTAAAATCCATTAGCAAGACCCACAAGTTGAGACTAGCTCGACGGCCATAGCATTCATAAGTACGAACTTTCTAGTCGCAATGCCCTCTGTCAAAGAGAAAAATAGGTTTCCGCTATTGACAGCTTGGGTGCCAGAGAGAGATACTGCCCAAATAGAACTATCGCAAGGATCTGGCTGAAATGCCTGTACTATGAGTTGTTTACTATCGTCTATTGAACAAAAGGTGACTTGCACAGATGCTGGCGTATTTCCAGTACCACAACCGGCCATGTAACGAAGGCTGGACGTTGGGCCATTGGAGTTTTGTCCATTAGACCCGTTCATATTGTTGATATTTTGGTCTAAATCGACAAATTGAAAATACAGGGTATTTGGATCGCCAAGACGAGTTTTCCATTGCAAAGCGTAGCCAAATAGGTTGACATTTGCATAATTTACAATCAGATTAGCTGATAAACGCATTGTTTTTATCTCCGAACTATGATATATTCTTACTAAAGATTGCCAGTATCGACCGAAATCGCGGTCCAAAAACCGCTAACCACCCGTAATCACAAGGATTAAACATGTCAGAAGATAAGAAAGTCCAAGTTTTAGGCACTAACCCCAAAGACCTTCTTGGAGCCAAAAAGGTTAACCTTCATTTGGTGCCTGCCTCAAGCATTATATATCAGGCATTGGCCATGGAAAATGGAGCAAGACGATACGGACCGTATAATTGGAGAGAGAACAAGGTGATTTGCACTATATACATATCTGCGGCCATGAGGCATCTCCAAGCCTTTCTGGATGGGGAAGAACTTGCTCCAGACAGTCTAATACCTCATTTGGGCCACGCGCTCGCGTCCATTGGCATAATCGTAGATGCGACAGAAACAGGCAACCTAGTTGATGATAGGCCTGCTCCAGGAGCCGCCGCTAAACTAATTGCTAAATGGGAGAAAAAGCCCAATGAAACTGGCAACTTGCCACTCAAACCGTAAATGTCAAGCGCGAGGACTATGCAAGTCATGCTACGATAAATGGCTAAAGGCTAATAATCCAAAGTACAAGGCCGATCAAGCCGCGAATACCACGAAATGGTTAAAAATTCATCCCGATAAGAGGATTGCGATATATCTGAAGCGAAAAGCGAAGATTGCCTTAGACCCAGAAACGCAGAGGCTTAAACAGCGTGCTCGCGGTCTCAAGAAAAAGTACGGCATAGCCATGGCCGACTATGATCGTATGCTTGAAGAACAAGGCGGAGGATGCGCTTTTTGCTTCAGAAAACCAGCGGAAGGCAAGTACTTACACGTAGATCATTGTCATGTAACCGGCAAGGTCAGAGGACTACTGTGCCACCAATGCAATTGGTATTTGGGCACCATAGAAGAAGACCGTCAAATTTTGGCCAGAATAGTTACCTATCTAGACAAATAAAAAGGCTCAGTTGCCCAAGCCTTAGTAAAAACTCAATTATAGATTGGACCTAAGCGACTATGCGCCGACGTTTCCGCTGATAAGCGTAACTGCGGTCCCAGCATATAGTCGTCCATGTACCGTTTGGGTAGCCCCAACAGCAACGCTAGTGTGGCCTAACATGATACCTCTGAAGGTAGAGCTTGTGAGAAGACTCACCGCGCCAGCCACTTGCCAGAAAACGTTTTGAGGTAATACGCCAACCAAAACGATCTGCGTAGATACTGCTAGATCAAGAGTCGATGCACATTGCATTATGAAAATGTCGCTAGAAGTACCTGTTAAGGTAACATTTGTAGAAATCGTCACAGGAGTTGTCCACTTATGTACTCCAGGAGTAAGATTTAACCCGCCGAGTTCTCCAGCACCTTCACCAGTAAAATCTGGTAGTCTTCCGGCTGCATCGGTATAAGCGGCATTTTTTGCGCTAACAGCAGCTGTCAAAAGCGTTGGAGTGGGCTCAGAATAGTCAGACGCGAATGCTAAGCCAGTTATTAAGGCTGAAGTTGCCGACGTATTTCCTCCACTAGGCACGGCTGGGGTAAAAGACCAGCCTGTCATAGCAGCATACGAAATAGGACTTACAGCGATATCTCCGACCACCGTAGCGCTAGACGCGTTGGTAATTCCTGATTCTGCCAGAATTCGATAGTTTCCAGCAGTACCTAAATTTACGCCTTGTAACGGCAAAACAAACGCTAAGCTAGAAATACTTGAGTTCAAGAAACAACCCGTGTCGATTGCGATTGATTTAATAGTTTCAGTAGCACTTACGGTAATAGGACCCGTATATAAAGTGCTTAGAGCGGTAGGAGTGCTTCCATTTGTAGTGTAATAAATGCTTGCTCCCGCAGTAAGCGAAGAAAGTACAACCAACTGTGGGCTAAAATAAGTTCCAGCTGGAACTGACGAAGTTGGAGCGGCTGCTTGATTAAGTGCTGAAGTAGATACGGTCGTAACGACTGCTCCTAACACGGTAGCAGTCATGCCAACAGGCGAGGCCGCAGCAATAGCGGCTTGCGTATCAGCGGCTACAGTAGCAGCTGAGTCCGCTGCGCCAATAGTGACTTCGACGCTTATTTGACCAGTGAGAGTAGGATCAGTGTTGCTTCCTCCGCTAACGTTGAACCAAACTACATAGGTGTTAGTGTTACGGGCATTGTAGAGAAGAAAAGATGCGCCAGCACCAGTAGAAGGAAAAGTGCTTCCAGCAGGCAAGGTAGATCGTACTTGTTGGTGTCCAGTGTTTCCAGCCGTAGAAACATTCAATAAGAAACCAGTAGGCATCGATTGATTTTTGGGCTGATTAGTGATTATGATTGGATTCGGAACAAAAGGAATAAGGAAACCAATCTGGCGTGCTGCAGGAGCGGAAATTCCACCAGCTACATTTGATATGAATTCAGCTGCTAAGAGGGCATTGGAGAACGCATCAACCATTACTCTAATATCGTGTACGGAAAGAGCTTTCGTGCATAACATAGCTGCCTGGATATTTTTAGCGACTTCTTCATCGCCCATGGCAATAACCAGTCGCTTCATGGTGTAGTCCGATAGTACAGAGCCATTCATGACGGCAAGAGCCAGCTCGTTACCAGCTATCTTGCTTGTGAGCATGTCTATGAGATCAGCGGTTGTTTTTGCGGTTAGCATTTAAGGCTCCTTTAAAAGAACGTCTATCATTCAACGGTAAAGATTATTACTCTTCTGCCAAATAGCAGATGCT